>Ga0326727_10010175_pt1 | contig 22568 bp, 21 predicted proteins | sample MB2enrmetagenome_FD_207643 | JGI IMG/M metagenome (GOLD analysis project Ga0326727, IMG submission 207643) | Lab enriched peat soil microbial communities from McLean, Ithaca, NY, United States - MB29MY | ecosystem: Environmental > Terrestrial > Soil > Wetlands > Peat | place: USA: New York...
CATCTTGGCGACGGCGTCGCGGGATAGATGTCCGGCCGGATCGCCGCCGGGAAACAACCAACGACTGTTCTTGGGCTGGCGCAAGCTCAGCCATTCGGCCACGGCGGTCCGTGCCGGAGTTCCCAGCGGAACCATCCGTTCCTTGTTGCCTTTGCCCTTGACGATCAACGTCGCCGGGGCGCGCGCGACTGCCCCGGCGGTCAAGCCGACCAGCTCGGACACCCGCAGGCCGGTGGCATAGAGCAGTTCAACCAGGGCCCGGAGCCGCACCCCGGCGACACCGTCGCGCCGACCCGCCGCGGCAATCAGGCTGTCCACGTCCTGTTCGGACAGGTACTTGGGCAGCGGTCGGCCCAGCCGTGGAGCGTCCACCCCCAGGCCGGGATCGTCGGCGCGCAAGCCTTCGGAAAACAGAAAATGATGGAACTGCCGCAGGGTTGACAGGCGCCGGGCCTGGGTTCTGGCCGACAGGCCGCGGAAGCGCAGATCGGCCAGGTAAGCGCGCAAGCTGTCGCCGTCCGCGGTGTGGGCGGCCAGGCCCCGGGGATGCAGAAAGACCGCCCAGTCGGCAAGGTCGCGCCGATAGGCGGCCAGGGTGTTGGCGGCGGCCCCGCGTTCCGCCGCCATCATCTCCAAAAAGGCCTCGACATGGCGATCGCCGTCACACGCCATTGGCGATTGCCGCCTCCACCGCGATCGACCGCGCATCGCCGTCCAGGCCGATCAGGCGCAGGGCGGCCACCACCCGGTAAAGATCGGTCGGATCGCCTTGGGTGAAGGTCCCGTCTGCCAGGGTGGCCAGGGCGAACATCACCGTCTCGCCCAGGCGCAGGTCCTCGGCCGCCGTCCGCAGGCCGTGCCACAGCAAGGGCCGCAGCGTCGACGGGGTCGCCGTCGCCGCGGGCGGCTGGTCATAGAGCGACAGCCAGTCTTCCGATGGAACCTTATCGCCCATGGCGGCCAACAGCCCAAGTCCAACCAGGCCGCGACGGGCCGCGGCCGGACCGGGCAGGTCGACACGGGCCTTGCGCCAACCCGCCAGAACGCCCGCGGGAATCCCCCGTCCACCGTCGACGCCGGCCAGATGCAACAAGGGCCACAGGCCGGCCGCCACGGCGGCGCCGGACGGATCGGTGGTCGCGCGCAGGGCCGCCACCCAGGGCGGCAGCAGATCGGGGCGTCCGGCCGCCAGCAGGGCGCGAATCGCCACCGCGTTGAAGGACGTCAGGTCGGGTGCCGGATGCATGGCTCCGATCTGGTCCGAATACAGGCGGGCGGCGGCAAAATAGGCCGGTCCGTCGCCGGCCAGCGTCAGGGCCCGGCTGATCACCTCGGCCTTGGCCGGCGGCTGGACCTGCTCCAATGCCGCGCGGTAAAGCAGGGCACGGCTGCGCACGCCCTTGTCGGTGCCGGCGGCACTGACCGATCCGGCCAGTTCCTGGGGGGTGAAGGTCACCTGCTCGAACAACTGGCGCAGGACTTCGGTATCGACGGCTCCCACGGCCTCCGCCCGCTCGGCGGCGGACAGTCGCGCCTCCAGGGTGGCGGTGGGGTCGGTGGCGATGGCGCGCAGGAAGGCGGGCGGCAACGCCGCCGTGACGGTGGCGTCCGGCAGGGGCAGCTTGGCTGCCCGTGCCATCGCCAGCGTCAGCGCCGAGGTGGCGGCAAAGCCTTCCATCTTGCCCGGTGCAACGCCGCCCAAGGCGTCGGCGGCGGCGAAAAAGCCTGCATCGGCGATCTTCTGTTCGCGCAACAGATCGACCCCCAGTCCGGCCTCGTTGCCCTTGCCGGCGGAAAACTGGCAGAACACCAGCAGCTTGGCCGCGAAGGTATCGCCGGGTGCACGGTTCTTGAGGACGGCGCCCTGCTGGCAGGCGGTCGGCACGTCGCCGGCAATCAGGGCCGCGTCGATCAGTTGATTGCGCAACTCGGGCGTCAGGGCCTGGTCGGGGACCCCTTTGAGGAGGGCGGCCAGTCCGTCCACCTCGCCCAGCGCCCACAACCGGTCGGCCCGCAGTTTCAGGAGGGAATCGCCAGCGGCCTTGCCGGCCGGCACCGCGGCGATGGACAGCAGCAGCTTGCGTTCCAGCCGTCCCAGCGACCGCCAGGGGGTGGCGCCCGGTACCAGCGGTAGGACCTTCTGGACCACCGCCATCTGGGTTCCCGACCACATATCGGCGCCGAATCCGCCATGGGTATCGTCGTAGACACCGGTCGCGTTGGCGTCGGGAGCGCTCAACTCGCGCACTTCGATCCGGTCGCCACGGGGGCCGGACAGGTCCGGCGCCGGGGCAGCCGGTGCGGCCGGCGAGGGCGCTACCCGTCCCGACGACGGGGTCAGCGGCGTGGGGACCAGCGAGGTCGGCGCGCCCTGGTCGGCGGCGGCCAGAGCCGGCGCGGCGGCCAGCAGCGACCAGGCCAGACCGATGGCCGCCCAGCGCCCCGTGGCCCCGGACAGACGGCGGCCGCGCCGCCTAGCGCTGGAAGCGCTCATCCGGGATAACCTTCTCGATTTTGCCGGTTGGGGCGGGAATGTCCCACATCGACAGCGCCGCGATGCCGCCGACGACGAGGACGGCGATCAATACGGAAACGATACGAACCAGACTATTCATTTCGAAATGAACCTGCCTTCTTGGAGAAAGATGCGGCCGACGGCGCGTCCCCCCTTCTCTTCGCCCCCGTCGACCGATGAAAATGCGACACCAGGCACCGCCTTGCGGCAAGGGACGGGGGGTCATGGGCCAGGGCGTTGGACCCAAGGGGTTGGAGCATGGTAAACCAGCGGAAGTCTATCGGTATGAAACGTGGAGTTCAATCTTGCCCGATGGGGGCCGGTGGGCAATTGTAACGGCGATAGCTTTTTCTTTGAAAGCGCGACGCCCAATTGCGGGTAGGGCCGATGACAGGTGATCTTGGGAAAATGACGCGATCTGTCGTGCTGGTCGGGCTGATGGGGGCCGGCAAGAGCTGTGTCGGGCGTCGCCTGGCCCAGCGCATCGGCCTTCCCTTCATCGATGCCGACACCGAAATCGAAGCCGCGGCGGGATGTTCGATCAGCGAGATTTTTCAGCGTTTCGGCGAGGCGGCGTTTCGCGACGGCGAACGGCGGGTGGTGGCTCGCCTGCTGGATGGCCCTCGTTGCGTCCTGGCCACCGGTGGCGGCGCCTTCATGGACGAGCAGACCCGGGCGGTGATCGTGCACAAGGGCATTTCCGTCTGGCTGCGGGCCGACCTCGATCTGCTGGTGAAACGGACCGCGGGACGTGACCACCGGCCGCTGTTGAAGGACGGTGATCCCAAGGCCATCCTGGGCGCCTTGATCGAAAAGCGCTACCCGGTCTATGCCCAGGCCGACCTGACCGTCGATACGGCCGATCGTCCCGCCGAAGTCACTGTCGACCGGGTCCTGGCCGCCCTGGCCGAATATTTCGCTTCCACCGCTTCCTTGCCCAAGGCCCTGGGCTGACCTTTTCAAGAGATCCGCACAATCATGACCGCCACCGTCACCGTCCCTTTAGGCGAACGCGCTTACGATATCCTCATCGGCCCGGGACTGCTGGCCGACGCCGGGGCGCTGATGCGCCCGCTGCTGCCGTCCGCCCGGGTTTTCGTGGTGACCGATGAAACGCTGGAGGGGTTGCACCTCGAGGCCTTGAAGGACGCCCTTGACGACGCCGGCCTGGAAAACCACGGCGTGGTACTGCCCAGCGGCGAGCAGACGAAAAGTTTCGTGCACCTCGAGAGCCTGCTGCAGGCCATGCTGGACGCCGGCTGCGAACGGGGAACCACTGTCATCGCCTTTGGCGGCGGCGTGATCGGAGACCTGGCCGGATTTGCCGCCAGCATCCTGATGCGCGGCGTTCCCTTCGTGCAGATTCCCACCACCCTGCTGTCCCAGGTCGACAGTTCGGTGGGGGGGAAGACCGCCATCAACACGCCTCAGGGCAAGAATCTTGTCGGCAGCTTCTATCAGCCCAGGCTGGTCCTGGCCGATACGACCCTGCTGGGCAGCCTGCCGGCGCGGGAGATGAAGGCCGGCTATGCCGAAGTGGTGAAATACGGCCTGATCGATGATCCCGCCTTTTTCGACTGGTTGGAAGTGGCGGCGCCGGCCTTGCTGGCCCTCAATCCATCGGCCATCGTGCGCGCCGTCGAGACCAGTTGCCGGTCCAAGGCCCGCATCGTCGGCGCCGATGAACGGGAATCGGCCCAGCGGGCGTTGTTGAATCTGGGGCACACCTTTGCCCATGCCTTGGAGGCGGAGGGGGGGTACGGCGAACTGCTGCTGCATGGCGAGGCGGTCTCGATCGGTCTCCGGCTGGCCTTCGATCTGTCCGTCGCCCTGGGCCATTGTCCGCCGGCCGACCGCGACCGGCTGGTCGCCCACCTGGAAGCGGTGGCGATGCCGTCCGAGTTGCCGCGCCATCCGCAGGGCGCCTGGGATGTCGACCGTCTGCTGGGCCATTTCGCCAAGGACAAGAAGGTCAAGGACGGGCGGGTCACCTTCGTTCTGGCCAAGGGTATCGGTCAGGCCTTCCTGTCGGCCGACGTGCCGGTGGCAACGGTGCGACAGGTCCTGGCGGAGGCGGTGGCGCGGATGGAGGCGGCAAACCGATGATCGTCGACATTTCCCTGATCGGCCTGCTGCTTCTGCTGCTGTTCTTCTTCAGCAGCGCCGAGACGTCGCTGACGGTGGTCTCCAAGCCGCTGATGCATCAATTGGAGGTCGAGGGGGACGCCCGTGCCGGGTTGGTCAACCGCCTGCAAAGCCGCAAGGAGCGGCTGCTGGGGTCGATCCTGCTGGGCAACACGCTGGTGCAGATTCTGGCCTCGGCACTGGCCACCTCGGTGGCCATCGGGATGTTCGGCGATGCCGGGGTGGCCTACGGGACCGTTCTGATGACCGTGGTCGTCCTGGTCTTCTGCGAAATTCTTCCCAAGACCATTGCCATTCACCAGGCCAACACGGTGGCCTTGGCCCTGGCGCCGGTGATGCGGGTGGTCACCTGGATCCTGGGGCCGCCGATCCTCGCGGTCCAGACCCTGGTCAACGGGCTTTTGAGGGTGCTGGGCGTCCCCCTGAAGGCCGAGGCCGACCTGGATGAGACTATCGCCGAACTGCGCGGCGCCATCGACATCCACACCGTCGAGGACGAGGTCAAGCACGAACGCAAGATGTTGCGCTCGATCCTCGATCTTGGCGATGTCGAGGTCGGCGAAATCATGAATCATCGCAAGAATCTGGTGACCATCGACGCCGCCCTGCCGGTTTCCGTGATCCTGGACCAGGTCACCGCCTCGCCCTACACCCGTTTGCCGCTGTGGAAGGGCGACCACGACAACATCGTTGGCGTGGTCCATTCCAAGGATCTATTGCGGGCGGTGCGCAACCATACCGGCGACCTCGACGAGGTCGATATCATCGGCCTGGCGACACCGCCCTGGTTCATCCCCGATTCGACGACGCTGATCGATCAGTTGCAGGCCTTCCGCATCCGGCGCGAACATTTCGCCCTGGTGGTGGATGAATACGGCACCCTTTTGGGGGTGGTCACCCTGGAAGACATCATCGAGGAGATCGTGGGAGAGATTTCGGACGAGCATGACGTGCTGGTGGCCGGCGTGCGCCAGCAGGCCGATGGCTCCTTCATCGTCAACGGCGACGTGACCATCCGCGATCTGAACCGCGAATACGACTGGCGCCTGCCGGACGAGCATGCCGCCACCATCGCCGGCCTGCTGTTGCATGAATCGCGGATGATTCCCGAGGTGAATCAGGCTTTCCTGTTTTACGGATTCCGGATGGAGGTGTTGCGCCGGGTGCGCAACCAGATCACCTCGATCCGGCTGACGCCTCCGGCCGAGGGTCGTCCATCGGCGGGTTGATGGAAGCGAATAGACACGCAGGCGTATCGAAGGCGTGAAAAAAATGGGACAGGCCTCCGCGCCTGTCTTCGTCGACAGGCGGCGGAAGCGCGCCATTTCGGCCGCGCCGAATGACAGGCAGGGCCGCCTGTCCCACTCTTTTCTCACAGCCTCCGGAGGCCTGTTCCGCGGCCCGGAGCCATCGCCTACCCTAACGCCCGATCAGGCGTCGGGTTGCCGTTTCGGCCTGCGGACGCATGGCGATGCGGGGCGCCATCTTGGCCCCGGCTCCCGCCTTGGCACGATGGTCGGGATGCTGTCCGTGGCCGGCGGCACTGTGCCCCTCTTCGGTGGCGGCTGCGCGGAAATAGGACAGGATGTAGGCCCGCGTCGCGGCGGTCAGGTTGTACCCCTTATGATCCTTGGCGATCCGGGTGCAGATGTCGTGAATCGGTGCATTTTCACGCAAGCAGATCTCATCGAGCGCGTCCCACATTCCGGGCTCGAGTTTCATGCTTGTGCGACGTCCCCCGATGGTAACGTTTCGATTGCGCAATGAACTGACAACCATCGTAATGTCCCATTCTTCCCTCAGAGGCCTCCCGATTTTCGGGAGATTATGTCAACCTGTTAACACAAATTTTTTCTATTGTAAATAAATAGTGTTGGTATTATGGGTTACTTCTTGGGCAAGTTAACCCGACCCTTCGACAAGGTTTGGGGGCCTCCCCGCTTCTCTCACGCACCAGCCCCGTCTTTCCGGGCGGCGGCTTCCGCCGGTGTCAGGGTGACCAGCGACAGCGCGTGCACCCGGGACGCCAGTTCTTCGGCCAGCAATCCATAGACCAAACGCTGGCGGGCGACCGCGGACTTGCCTGCGAAGGCCTGGGACACGATGGTCACGTGAAAATGGCTTTCTCCTTGAGGATTGGCACCGGCATGGCCCTGGTGGCGGTGCGACTGGTCCTCGATGTCGAGGAAGTCGGGGGTGAGCCCCTGCGACAGCTTGGCGGCGATGGCATTCCTGACCTGCATGCTCGTAAAATCTCCTCGAAAAGGTCGCCCGGACCGGGGAGCGGCGGCGCTTCGTCGACGCGGCGGACATATTGCCAGCATTTCCGCTTGCGCTCATAGTGGGCAATCATGAACGGGCAATCACGTAAATTCTGGCCGCCGAAAGACAAGCCGCGGGCGGGAGCCGCACTGCGGTCGTGCGACCATCCCGGCTGCGGCGGGCATGGGGAATATCGCGCACCCAAATCCCCCAAGGCGTTGAACGACTATTACTGGTTCTGTCTCGACCATGTGCGGGCCTACAATGCCGCCTGGGACTTCTATGCCGGACTGGCGCCCGACGAGATCGAGCGGATGCTTCGCATGGATACCACCTGGCAGCGCCCCACCTGGCCGCTGGGGACCCTGTCCGGAGGCCGGTTCCGCTTCAATCCCGAGCGGGTCCGCGATCCGTTCGATTTCTTCGCCGACGACATGGAGCGTCCCCGGCACTCCGACAACGCCAATCCCAGCGCCGAACAAAAAGCCATGCGCGTCATGGACTTGACTTGGCCGCTGACCCTTGAAAAACTGAAGGCGCGCTACAAAGAGTTGTGTAAGCTGCATCATCCAGACACCAATGGTGGTGATAAAGCGGCTGAAGAGCGTTTCAAACAAATCGGGCAGGCTTACAAAACACTGCGTGAAAGCCTAAATCTGTCGTAATCGGTTGGGCGCCATGTCCCGGTTATCTCGAAAGTTCCATCCCCATGAATGACACTGAGACCCAGAATTCGGAAGGTCTGTTGGCCTTGCCCGACATCCAGATCTCCGTGCGCCAGACCTTCGGCCTGGACACAGACCTGATGGTGCCGGCCTATTCCACTTCCAGTGAGTATGTGCCAGAGCGGGACGACGCTTATCGTTTCGATCACGACACGACATTGGCGATTTTGGCGGGATTCGCCTTCAATCGCCGCGTCATGGTCCAGGGCTATCACGGAACCGGAAAGTCCACCCACATCGAGCAGGTGGCGGCCCGCCTCAACTGGCCCTGCATCCGCGTCAATCTTGACAGTCACGTCAGCCGCATCGACCTGATCGGCAAGGACGCCATCGTGCTGCGCGATGGACAGCAGGTGACCGAGTTCCGCGAGGGGATCCTGCCCTGGGCTTTGCAGCACGCCACCGCCCTGGTGTTCGACGAATATGACGCCGGTCGTCCCGACGTGATGTTCGTCATCCAGCGGATCCTGGAGGTGGAGGGCAAGCTGACCCTTCTCGATCAGAGCCGGGTCATCCGGCCCCATCCGGCTTTCCGTCTGTTCTCCACCGCCAATACCATCGGCCTGGGGGACACCACCGGCCTTTATCACGGTACCCAACAGATCAACCAGGGCCAGATGGACCGTTGGAACATCGTGGCGACGCTGAACTATCTGGAACATGACGTCGAGGTGCAGATCGTCCTGGCCAAGCTGCCGGGCTTCGATACGCCGGAGGGGCGCGAGAAGGTCGGCAGCATGGTTCGGGTTGCCGAACTGAGCCGCCAGGGCTTCATCAACGGCGATATTTCCACGGTCATGAGTCCGCGCACCGTGTTGACCTGGGCAGAGAACGCCCTGATCTTCAACGACGTGGGCTTTTCCTTCCGCCTGACCTTCCTCAACAAATGTGACGAGACCGAGCGGGCGGTGGTGGCCGAATATTACCAGCGCTGCTTCGGGGTCGATCTGCCGGAGACCATGGCGCGGGTCGCGCTGAGCTGAGAGTGGACGCCAGAGCATGGACAAGGGCGGCGGCGAAAAACGTCCGATCGGTCATCACGAGGAGGCTCCCGCCGAACTGGTGAAGCGGACCACCACCGCGACGCTGCGGGCACTGGCCGGCCGCGCCGACGTGGCGGTGACCTATTCGCAGGGGACGGCCGGAGTGCGCGGCGCCCAGGTTCGGCTGCCGTCCCCGCCGCGCAAGATGCAGGCCGACGACCTGGCCCGTCTGCGCGGCTCGGCCGATGCGGTGGCTTTGCGGCTGCGGTTTCACGACGAGGCCGTGCACGACCGCCGCATGCCCCAGGGGCAAGAGGCCAAAGACATCTACAATGCGGTGGCCCAGGCCCGTGTCGAGGCCTTGGGCGCCCGTATCATGCGCGGCGTGGCGGCCAACCTGTCGGCGGCGCTGGAGGCACGCTACCGGGCCGAAGGCTATGGCGCCGTGGCCCAGCGCGATCAGGTCCCCCTGGCCGAAGCTGTTCGCCTGATCGCACGCGAGCGGTTCACCGGGCAGGAGGTGCCGCCCTCGGCCCGCCAGGCGGTCGACTTGTGGCGCGATTTCGTCGAGGACAAGGCCGGTGTCCGCTTCGCGGCTCTGGCCGACCTGCTGCATGACCAGGACCGTTTCGTCGCCGCCTTACGCGATCTGATTGCTGCGCTCGATATCGAAGCCCTGGACGAGGAGCCGCCACAGGGCGAAGCCGAGGACGAGACCGAGGACGCCCAGGGCGCCCAGTCGGGACCGCAGGAGAAATCGGACTCGTCGGACAGTGGCGGTTCCTCGGAAGGGACCGGCGACTCGGTGACTGGCGAGGCCGACAGCATGGCGGCCCAGGAAGGCGAGGGCGCCGAGGGCGACACCATGATGGTGCCGGGGCACGGCAGCGAAGAGGCGGGGGGACCGGCCAGCCGGCGTCGTCCGGGGGACATGGCAGGTCGCAACGATCCACAGGAACGCCCCTACACGCCGTTCTCCACGGCCTTCGACCAGATCATCGATGCCGCCGACCTGTGCGATGCGGACGAGCTTGGCCGGCTGCGCCAGCAATTGGACCAGCAGCTTCTCAATCTGCACGGCGTGGTCAGCCGGCTGGCCAACCGGCTGCAGCGCCGTCTGATGGCCAAGCAGACGCGGGCCTGGGATTTCGATCTGGAAGAGGGGATGCTGGACGCCGGCCGCCTGGCCCGGGTGGTTGCCAATCCGATGCACAGCCTGTCCTTCAAGCAGGAGAAGGATACCGACTTCCGCGATACGGTGGTCTCGCTGCTGATCGACAATTCCGGCTCGATGCGCGGACGGCCGATCACGGTGGCGGCGATGAGCGCCGACATCCTGGCCCGTACTCTGGAGCGATGCGGTGTCAAGGTGGAACTGCTGGGCTTCACCACGCGGGCCTGGAAGGGCGGGCAGTCGCGGGAACGTTGGGTTTCCGCCGGCAAGCCGGCCAATCCGGGGCGACTCAACGACCTGCGCCACATCATCTACAAGGCGGCCGAGACACCCTGGCGTAGGGCTCGGCGCAACCTGGGATTGATGCTTCGGGAAGGCGTGCTGAAAGAGAACATCGACGGCGAGGCCCTGCTGTGGGCCCACGCGCGCCTGCTGGCGCGCCCCGAGCAGCGCCGCATCCTGATGGTGATCTCGGATGGCGCACCGGTCGACGATTCGACCCTGTCGGTCAATGTCGGCAGTTATCTCGAGCGGCATCTGCGCGACGTCATCTCCTGGATCGAGGATGCCTCCTCGGTGGAACTGGTGGCCGTTGGCATCGGCCACGACGTCACCCGCTACTACCGCCGTGCCGTTACCATCATGGATGCCGAAGATCTGGGAGGCACCATGATGCAGCAACTGGCCAACCTGTTCGAGGAAGAGACACCGGCCTTCCGCCGCCGCAGCCGGCGATCGGCACCGCTGTTCAAGGGATAACGCCTTGGCCCGCGACATTATCGTCACCCCGCGACTGCGGCTGCGCAGCCCGACGGCATCGGACTTGCCGTTGCTTCACGACCAAGTCCTCTCCGATCCGGTGGTGATGCGACGGGCGTTTTCCGGGCCGTTGTCGGCGGCAGGGTCGCGGGCCTTCTTCGACCAGGACTTCGATCACGAAGCCTGCGGGCAAAAGCTGGGCATTCTGACCCTGCGGTCGACCGCCGAGGTGATCGGCTTTGCCGGCCTGATGGCGTGCGCTGTTCTTGACGGGGATGACTACGAACTGGGGTTCGTCCTGAAGCGATCCGCCTGGGGCAAGGGCTACGCCCGTGAGATCGGCCTCGGCCAGATCGAACTCGGTTTTTCACGCCTGGGTCTGCCGCGGATTCTGGCTCAGGCCGCCCCCGACAATGCCCCTTCGATCGCGGCGCTCACCGCCATTGGCATGACCCTTGAGGCGGTCGTCGCCAGCCGGCAACGGGGAGAGCGACAAGTTTATGTCCGGTGGAACGAAGATGGGCCGATAAAATGAAAGCCGGGCCGATGGGGAGCGGCCCGGCTTTCGCGACCGGTGTGGGGCGCGGTCGCTCGGTAGGCGGGAGATCGTCGATCCGGAGGTGGGGGGGGAATACCCGACCGGCGATCAAACCCTAAAGTCTCCGACGGGTTGGCCAAGATGTGGGGGAAGTTGGCCAAAGTCCCGGTTTCGGAAACATCCGCAACGGCCGGAGTTCGCACGGTCTCCATCCGCCGCAGTGTCAAGGGATCCAGTGAAAACCTTGGATTGCCGCCCCCGGCAGGGGGGCTCCGTTCGGGCGGCGTGTTGCCACCGCATCCGTTGACAAAAGCGAGACTAGGGGCCGAGTGTGGCGAGAATAGGGCAAGGTTCTTGCCCGACGAAAGGCTCGTGGATCCTCGCCCATCGGCGGATGGGGAGCCTCCGGCCCAGGCCGCCCTGTTATACCGGCAGGCCAATGAATTGACCTGCCGTAAGTCGCTCGCCGGGCGCGGGCATCCGCCCGCTAGGCCGTCGCCTCAATGGCGGCCAAGGACCGGCGAACGAGTCAAATCAAAGGTTCGCCGGTATTATGCACTCATCCGGTCGCGCACCACGTCCCAGTTGATCAGGCGGTCGATGACGGCGCGCACATGGTCGGCCCGCCGGTTCTGGTAGTCCAGGTAGTAGGCGTGTTCCCACACATCGATCACGGCCAAGGGTCGCTTGCCCTGGGTCAGCGGCGTTCCGGCATTACCGGCGTCGAGGAAGGCCAGCTTGCCTCCGTCGGAGACCAGCCAACTCCAGCCGCTGCCGAACAGCCCGGTGGCATGGGTGACATAGGCATCCTTGAAGCGGGAAAAATCACCGAAATCCCGTTCGATGGCCGCCGCCAGAGCGCCCTCCGGCCCGGTGCCGCCGGGGCGCAGGGTGTCCCAGTAGAAGCTGTGGTTGGCGGCCTGGGCGGCGTTGTTGAAAAGTCGCTGGTCGGGCAGGGCGGCAGACTTGATCACCACCTGTTCCAGGGTTAGTTCGGCAAACGGGGTGCCGGCCACCAGCTGGTTCACCTGGGTGAAATAGCCGGCGTGATGCTTGCCATAATGGAAGGCGATGGTTTGCGCCGAGATGACCGGGGACAGGGCGGTGTCGGCGAACGGCAGCGGTGGTTGCTGAAAGGGGGCGGCGGCCTGCGCTGTCCGCGGGGTGATGCCAATGCTGGCGACCGCGCCGACTGCGGCGGCAGAGACAAAGGCGCGGCGTGACATGATGGGCATGGGGGCTTCCTCTTCAGGCAGTGTCGAGGGGTGGCCGGGCAGCGGCCCGACAACCCTTACGCGCACTCATATGGAGATGAAGCGGGGCGGATGGAATGGTCGATTGTGTCGACAGGGGCGGAAAAATGCGGCTCCCGCGGGGGCCGCATTCCGGGATCAGGCCAGGCCGACCTTGCCCATTTCGAGGAATTTCTCACGCCGGCGGGCACGCAGCAGGCCTCCGTCCAGCGGCACCAGAGCGGCCATGGCCCGCTCCACATGGTCGCCCAGGGTGACGATGGTCTGTTCGGGGTTGCGGTGAGCGCCACCCAGCGGTTCGGGGATGATGCCGTCGATGACGTCCAGTTTCATCAGATCCTGGGCGGTCAGGCGCAAGGCTTCCGCGGCGTCCTTGGCGGCGTCGCCGCTGCGCCACAGGATCGAGGCGCAGCCCTCGGGGCTGATCACCGAATAGATGGCGTGCTCCAGCATCAGGACGGTGTTGCCGACCGCCAGGGCGATGGCTCCGCCCGATCCGCCTTCACCGATGATGACCGAGACGAAGGGGACGCGGACATCGAGGCAGGTCTCGATGGAGCGGGCGATCGCCTCGGCCTGGCCGCGGGCTTCGGCATCCACCCCCGGATAGGCTCCGGCGGTGTCCACCAAGGTGATCACCGGCAGGCAGAACCGATCGGCCATCTCCATCAGCCGACGGGCCTTGCGGTAGCCTTCGGGCTTGGCCGATCCGAAGTTGTGGCGGATACGCGATTCGGTGTCGTGGCCCTTCTCATGGCCGATCACCATCACCGACTGGCCGCGGAACCGGCCCAGGCCACCGATGATGGCCTGATCCTCGCCAAACGACCGATCCCCGGCCAGCGGCGTGAAATCGGTGATCAGACGCGACACGTAATGGGACAGGTGCGGGCGATCGGGATGACGCGCCACCTGGGTCTTCTGCCACGGTGTCAGCTTGGCGTAGGCTGCCCGCAACAGCTTGTCGACCTTGATCTGGAGACGGTTGATCTCCTCGGCGATATTGATCTCATCGGAGTCGCTGAGATGGCGCAACTCCTCGATTTTGCCTTCAAGCTCGGCAATAGGTTTTTCGAAATCGAGAAAATTCATGGCTTTGGCTTTTAACACAGGGAAGGCAAGGGGGGAAGCCCGCGTGCGCGACCGGCGCAAAGCGCCGGTCGCGAGCGGACGATGAAACGGCAGGACGATTGCCGGTTTGCAGGGCTGCTCACGACGGCAGCCAGTTGACGCCGACGACGCGCCATCCCTGGTCCATGGCATCGATCCGGGTCAGCGACAGGGGGTCGATGACGAAGGACAAGGCCGCTTCCGGGGGAATGTCGAGGGCGACGGCAAGGGCCGCGCGGATGGTTCCGGCGTGGGCAACGGCCAGGATGTCGCGTCCGGCGTTCTCGCCAGACAGCCGCTCGATGACCGCGCGGACCCGTTCAATGACCGCGGCGAAGCTCTCGCCGCCCGGTGGCGTGGCGGTCGCCGGGTTCTGCCAGAAGGCCGGCAGGTCGGGATCCTGGGCCGAGGCCAGCAACGCCCAGGTGCGGCCCTGCCAGCGTCCGAAATCCTGTTCGACCAGATCCGGCTCGACCACCGCCGGCGGCAAGGGAATGCCGGCCGCTTCCAGCGCGCCCAGGGTCTGGGCGCAGCGAATCAGGCCGCTTTCAACGATCACCGGGTTGCGGGGCAGGCGGTTGGCCAGGGCGGCGAACCAGTCGCTGTCGGAGGTGTCGCAGGGCAGGTCCAGACGTCCCGAGATGCGGCCTTCGGGATCGGGGACGGGGGCGTGGCGCAACCACCACCAGCGGCAGGGAGAGGGGGTGATCATGGGAAAACCCTCAAGCCATGGCGACGATCGCCAGCAAAGCGGCGATCTCGCCCGATTGTTCGATGGCGCCCAGGACATCCCCGGTCTGCCCGCCGATCTGGCGCAGGGCGAGGCTGGCCAGTCCGGTGGCCGCCAGGGTGACGGCGACGACGGCGGCGGCGGCCGTGCCATTGGGCAGGATCAGCCAGGCGATGGCCATCGCCCAGGTCGCGGCGATGCCGGCGGTGCTGGGGGATGGTTGTCCGACCGTGGCCCCCAGGCCCTGGCTCCGGGCCGGGGCCAATCCCTGCATGGCAACCGGAATGGCCGCCCGTCCCAGGGCATGGGCGACGATCAGGGCGGCGGCGACGGCCCAAGGCGAGGCCAGGGCGGCCAGGGCGCCGACCCGCAGTGAGACGCCAAGAATCAGCATCAGACCGCCATAGCTGCCGATGCGGCTGTCCTTCATGATCTCGAGCTTGCGCTCGCGGGTGGCGCCGCCACCGAAACCGTCGGCGACATCCGACAGCCCGTCCTCATGCATGGCGCCGGTGACAAGGGCCGTGGTTCCCACCGCCAGCAGGGCGGCCAGGGTGGGGGGCAGGCAGGATGCGGCCAGGGCATAGACCACCGCGCCCAGGGCGCCCACCACCACGCCGACCAGTGGAAACAGGTGCATGGTCCCCGACAGCGGCCCGGTCTCGGCATCGCCCAGTCGGATCGGCAAGCGGGTCAGGCAGGCCAGAGCAAGCCGAAGGGCCCGGCCGACAGGCAGGCGACCCAGGGCACCGCTGTCCAGGGGGCTGGCGGAGTCCTCCTTCAACGGACAACCGCTGCGGCGGCACAGCGGGCTGGGCCAACGGCACGGCGCCGAACAGGGGCTGGTGATGCGGGTCAGCAAGGTCATTCGCCGCTTCCCGGAAACAGGCCCTTCACCCGGGCAACATGATGAACACGCAGAAACAACGGCACAACTCCGGTCAACAGAACGACAATGGGGCCGACGGCGGCGGCCATTCGGGCAACACAGTGACCGGGTCGCAGATCCCGCACAAGGGGGCAATGGCGAAAATCGGGACCCGGGCCAGGCTTTCGGCTCCCCTACCGACGCCGGGCGAACAGGCTGCGCTGCTTCTGGCTGGCGGTCAGCAGGCTTTCGACATGACGTCCCTGGAACAGGGTGATGCCGACCGATTGGCCGAAGTCGACGGCGTCCTGCCCGTCACACCGGCACAGGATGGTGCGCGACGCCCCGCACCGGCGGATATAGTCTTCGATCGAGGCGCCATTGGGCAATTGACCCGTTGCCATCGCCGGACTCCAGACGATCTTCACCAGGTCGATGCCCAGCTTGACGCGATCGACGAAGGGCAGGGACTCCATGTTCACGCCGTCGATGCAGATGCGGTAGCCGCGGTCGTGGGCGAAGTCACGGGCGAACAGGAAGCTGCCCAGGTCGGCGAAGATGTCGACCTTCTGAATCTCCAGAACCTGGGTGCCGCGTGTCGCCGTCTTGATGTTGTCGTCGAAGACCAGGAATTCCGGGGACAAAATGGTCTGGACATTCAGATTGATGCTGATGTCGCCGGCGATGGTGCTGTCATCGTGCTTGTTGAGCAGGGCCAGGACGCGCCGGTCCAGCGTTTCGGTCAGTTGCTGGAACAGCCAGGGGCTGGAGGCCAGGTCGACGGACGGCAGCAGCGTTTCGCGCAGGTCGGCAATGGAGATGAACAATTCGTGGAACACCGGCTGCGGATCGGTCTTGCCGATGATGGCGCAGACGGCCTGGCGGCGCATCATGTTGGCCAGGTCGGCGCCGCCCAGCGCATCTTCCAGCTTGGCCAGCATGGAGGGTGTCAGGGCATTGCCGCGACGCTGCGGTTTCGGCGCCACGCGCTGGGGGGCCGCTTCGGCCTTGGCCTGGGTCCGTTTTTCGGTCACATCGTCCAGCATTCGCTGGGCCATGGCCAGCAGGGCGTCATAGTCCCGTTCCAGCTGATACCATTCGAAGAAGCTGGCGCGCTTGCCGATGCCTTCGTTGCCGAGTGCGGGGTCCTCGCTGAACATGAAGCGCAGCTTGACCACCGCGCTCTCGACATCGTGCAGGGCCACCTCCTTGAAGATGAAGATCAGGTCGGCATTGGACAGGGCGAAGACCTGTCCCTTCAGCTGCTTGATCATCGGTTCGAAGGTGCTGATGGCGATGCGGACATGCTGGTCGCGGCGATTGATCGGCAGCAGCGACGATAGCCTGGCCAGCACGGCACGCCGGCCCTGGCGGTGACGCTCCAGCTTCTGCAGATATTCCAGCAGCAGCGATTCTCCGGCCGGAAGATGCTGCGCGATGGCCTTCTGGCGATCCGTCTGGGGACGGTCATAGGGCAGCGTCACTTAGGCATCTCCCTGACGGTTACGGGCTTTGGGGGCAAGCATCACGGGCGACGAATCGAGCATGTCATTGTTGCCGCATTCGGTGCGCAGGGGACCGCTGATGACCGCGTGCCGGGCAGTACATTGCGCCAGGGTACAGGCTTTCGCCTTGTCGCACATCTGCATGGTATAGGCGGCCAGCATGGCATCGACATAGCGCCCCTGGAAACGGTCGATGCCGCGGTTCAAGCCCCAATTGATGGCGGCTTCGGAGTCGCAGCGTGCCAGCAGCATGCGGTCCGGACCGATGGCGGCGATCGTGGCGGCGATGGCGTCGCGGTGCAGGTTTTCGACCAGATCCGGGCTCCAGTTCACCTTGTAGAGATCGGCCTCGAACTGGCCGACATCCATGAACTGCAGGGTCCATTCGGTCAGTCCGTCGATCACCACCTGGTGGCCGCGATCCTTAAGCCGCAGGGCCGCATCGTAGAATCCCCGGCTGTCGGCCAGGATGTCGAGTATCTGCAATTCGACGAACAGATCGGTATGGCCCAGGATCCGGGACTCGAACTCGTCGAAGGTGCGGCTGTTGACGGTGCTGATGTTAAGATTGACGCTGATGGCTTTGGGCCGGCGGGTCAGCGCCAGGTTGGCCAGGGTCTTCAGAACACTGCGATCCAGTGTTTCGCTCAAGTGCTGGAACAGCCAGCGGTTGGCGACCAGGTTGCTGTCGGGTGCCAGGGTCCGCTGGAGATCGGCCATGCCGACGAAGAATTCCTGGAACAGGGTCACCGCCTTGGCGTCGCGGGTGATGACCATCGATGATTGGCGGCGGATCAGGGCGGCGACATCGGCCTCGGCCAGACCGCGCAGGAGCCGGTCCAGGCCGTGCGCATCCATCGGCTGAGGCGGCGCCTTGGCCGCGGTCTTTTCCCGAGCGCGGGTGCGCGCTGCCGCGGTGGCGTCGCGGGCCATGGACAGAAAGTCGTTGTAGCCGTCATTGTCCTGCAGATCGTACCAGCTGCAGAAGTTGTCGCGACCGTCTCCGCTGTCGCTGAAGGTCAATGGATCCTTCGAAAACAGCGCCCGGACCTTATAGATCAGGTTGTTGACGTCGGCGACTGCGGGATCCTTCAACAGGAAGATGATATCCGAGGTGCCCAGCAGGAACATTTGGCCGCGATAGGCATTGACGACCGGCTCCAGCATCCGCATGGCGATGCGCACATGGCCATCCTGGCGGTTTTGCGGACGCAGCCTGGACAGATGCATCTGGACAGCGACACGTCCATCGCGGATCCGGGCAATCCGCTCCGCGGCACCCAGCATCAGGCTCTCCTGGGTGACGATTTCGGGCCCATCGCCGCCCGGAACCGGAATGTTCATCGCGTCCGCCTTTCGCCCTAGTGTTCCACTTCGTCCCAGCGCCGATCGAATTTCGGAAACGATCAGAACACTAGATTTATCAATAAGCTAGTGGTGCTTCATGTTTTTAAAATTCCGAATATCGCTTGTGGCAAGGTTGTCGGAATTTCAAAAACGCACCACTCGTGTTCCGTTTCCGAAATTCGAGCCACTTCGTCCCAGCGCCGATCGAATTTCGGAAACGATCAGAACACTAGATTTATCAATAAGCTAGTGGTGCTTCATGTTTTTGAAATTCCGAATATCGCTTGTGGCAAGGTTGTCGGAATTTCAAAAACGCACCACTAGTTGCCGAGCGCCGGCATCCGCCGGCAGAATAATCATCGGGGACGGGTGCTGGGGGGCACGCGGTCCCGGATCGTCCGCTGCGATTTTAGGAACTTCGAGTCCTTAAAACCACAAGAGAGTCAACCGATTGGACTGGAAATCGGCCATTTTGGCGGTAGGGGCGGCACGACCGTGGTGGCGGTGGCCCCATGAGATGAGAGATAACATTGCCCTGAGAGTTCAACCAGAGGGGACATGACAAACTTCGCCGACCAGACGGAAAAAGGTCCCAGCAAAACGCCCCGGGGAACCCGCATCTACGCCGTCGGTGATGTCCACGGCCGTGCCGACCTGCTGGGGCAGATGTTGAAGATGATTGAAGCGGACCTGGATGCCTCGCCGATTGGGACTCACCAGGTGGTGTTCCTGGGCGACTATCTGGACCGCGGGGCCGACGGGGCGGCGGTGGTCCAGATGCTGCAGGCCGGTCCGCCACCCCGGCTGGCCGACGGCGCCTGGATCTGTCTTTGCGGCAATCACGAGGATGCGTTGCTCGATTTTCTGGAGGACGTTTCCTGTGGTCCGTTGTGGCTGTCCAACGGGGGATGGTCCACCGTGGAAAGTTATGTCGGTAACCATATCGGCAATCCCGCCGACCTGGTGGCCCTGCAGGCCCAGCTGCGGCATAAAATTCCCCACGCGCATCGCCATTTCCTCAAATGTCTGACGCTGTGGCACGAAGCCGGGGACTATCTGTTCGTGCATGCCGGGCTGCGTCCCGGTGTGTCCCTGGACGACCAGGATCCCTCCGATCTGCTGTGGATCCGCGGACCATTCCTGCATTCGGCGTTCGATTTCGGAAAAATCATCGTGCACGGTCACAGCATCGTGTCTGCGCCCGACGTCCGGGCCAACCGGATCGGTATCGATACCGGGGCCTGCTATAGTGGCCGTCTGACCACCCTGGTTCTGGAGGGCGAGGAGCGACGGTTTCTGACCACCTGACCCCTGATCGGCGGTTCGGTCCGCCGTGGGCCGAACGACGGTATGCCATTCTCCTTGCAACCCGGACGGCGTTGGGTTAGCCAACCCGGATGACTTTTTTCCGGATCCCTGTGCCATGACCGAAAATTCCCAGCTTGCCTCCTTTGTCCATGCCCTGAAGCGGGCGCGAATCCTGTGCGTCGGCGACGTCATGCTGGACCGGTTCGTTTATGGCGACGTCGACCGGATTTCGCCCGAGGCGCCGATTCCGGTCCTCAGGATCCGGCGCGAGACCGCCATGCTGGGGGGCGCCGGCAATGTGGTGCGAAATCTTGGCGCCCTGGGCGCGGCCACGCATTTCCTGTCGGTCATTGGCGAGGACATGGCCGGCCGCGAGGTGTCCCGGCTGGTCGGCGCCCATGGCGAGGTCCAGCCGTTGCTGGTGGTCGAGGCCGATCGGCAGACCACCATCAAGACGCGGTTTTCCGCCGGCAGCCAGCAGCTGCTGCGGGCCGATCGCGAAACCACGACGCCGCTGTCGGCATCCAGCCGGGACAGCATGGTTGCCACCGCCTTGGCCCTGATGCCGACGGTCGGTGCAGTGGTGCTGTCCGACTATGGCAAGGGCGTCCTGGTCAACGAAGTGGTGCGAACCCTGATCGATGCGGCCGTGGCGGCCCAGCGTGCGGTGGTGGTGGATCCGAAGGGAACCGATTACCGGATCTATGCCGGAGCGACCCTGGTCACGCCCAACCGCAAGGAGCTGCGGGAGGCGACCGGGCTGCCGGTGGATGGCGACGACCAGATCGTCGCGGCGGCAAGACGCCTGATCGAGGACTGCGGCATCTTGAATGTCCTGGTGACCCGTAGCCAGGACGGCATGACCCTGGTGACCGGGGAGGGGATGGTCCACCATCTGCCGGCCGAGGCTCGCGAAGTGTTCGACGTGTCGGGCGCCGGCGATACCGTGGTGGCGGCCATGGCCGCGGCCATGGCCATCGGGGCCCCGATGGCCGATGCGGCGCGCCTGGCCAATGTTGCCGCCGGCATCGTGGTCGGCAAGGTTGGCACGGCGGTGGTCTATGCGTCGGATCTGGTGACCTCGCTCTACCATGCCGACGTGGCCGACGGCGAAGTCAAAGTGGCCAGCCGCGAGGGGGCTGCCGAACAGGCGGCGCGCTGGCGGCACAAGGGGCAGAAGGTCGGCTTCACCAACGGCTGCTTCGATCTTTTGCATCCCGGCCATATCTCGCTATTGAAACAGGCGCGCGCCCAGTGCGACCGTCTGGTGGTTGGCCTGAACAGCGACCAGTCGGTGAAGCGTCTCAAGGGCGACAGTCGTCCGGTACAGTCCGAAGCGGCTCGGGCAACCGTGTTGGCGTCGCTGGCAGCGGTCGACCTGGTGGTGATTTTCGACGAGGATACGCCGTTGGAGGTGATCCGCCTGCTGAAACCGGATGTTCTGGTGAAGGGGGCCGATTATACCGTTGCCACCGTGGTTGGTGCCGATCTCGTGCAGGGCTGGGGCGGCAAGGTGGTCCTGGCCGATCTGGTCGAAGGGCAAAGCACCACGGCCACCATCGCGCGCATTGCCCTCTGATGGTGACAATCTGACGGATGAGTCCTTGAACCAGGAGCAAGGCGGGCGGGAGAGGGTGTGAAAGAATAGTGGGACAGGCCTCCGTGCCTGTCACTCGGCAAAGCCAAAATGGCGAAATTCAGCCGTTTTTCGGGAGAGGCAGGCGGAGACGCCTGTCCCCCTGGGCAATGTTTTCACAGCCTTGGACGCCCGCCCCACGCTCTGGGAAATAAGGTCCGAGAAACCCGTCAAAATCACTGCGCAGAGGTTCCAAGGTCTGTCATTTCGCACATCGCCGGAGTAGTCCATGTCCAACCAAGCCAAAGCCGTCGTCCTATTGTCCGGCGGGCTCGATTCCGCAACCTGCCTGGCCATCGCCCGCGACCAGGGATTTCAACCTCTGGCCCTGTCCTTCCGCTATGGGCAGCGCCACCAGCATGAACTGGCGGCCTCGGCCCGTGTGGCTCGGGCTCTGGGAGCCGTCCGCCACATGATCGTCGACATCGACCTGCGGTCGTTCGGCGGTTCGGCGCTGACGGCCGACATTGCCGTTCCCAAGGACCGTTCGGACGACGATATGGCCGACGGTATCCCGATCACCTATGTGCCGGCCCGCAACACCATTTTCCTGTCCTTCGCTCTGGCCCTGGCGGAAGTGGAACAGGCGCAGGACATTTTCATCGGAGTCAACGCCGTCGACTATTCCGGTTATCCCGATTGTCGGCCCGATTTCATCGCCGCCTTCGAACGAATGGCCAATCTGGCGACCAAGGCCGCCGTCGGCGATGGCCGCAAACTCTCCATCCATACCCCGCTGATCAGCCTGTCCAAGGCCGACATCATCCGCACGGGGATCGGCTTGGGGGTGGACTACGGCATGACGACCAGTTGTTACGATCCCACGCCCGATGGCCTGGCCTGCGGTCATTGCGACGCCTGTGCCTTGCGTCTCAAAGGTTTTGCCGAGGCCGGCCTGACCGACCCGGCGCCCTACGCCTGACCCGGACGGCGTCGGTGGCGGCGACCAGCCTGGCCGGTCTGTTCGAAGAGGTGCGCGCCTGTCGTCGGTGCGCGGCGCATTTGCCCTTGGGCCCGCGGCCGGTGGTCCGCGGCAGTGCGACCAGCCGCCTGCTGATCATCGGTCAGGCGCCGGGCACCAAAGTCCATGCCAGCGGCATTCCCTGGGACGATCGCTCCGGGCAGCGCTTGCGGTCCTGGCTCGGCCTGTCGGCGGAGACCTTCTATGACGAGGCGCGGGTTGCCATCATGCCCATGGGATTTTGCTATCCCGGGCGCGATCCGAACGGGGGCGACCTGCCACCCCGTCCGGAGTGCGCGCCCATCTGGCATGACAGGCTGCGTTCGGCCTTTGTCGGAATTCGATTGACCTTGTTGGTGGGCGGCTATGCCCAGCGTCATTACCTGAAGAGCGGGGGCGGCGTCGCAGCGACGGTGGCGCGCTTTGCCGAGGGATTGCCGGACTTTTTTCCCCTGCCCCATCCCAGCTGGCGGACGACCGCGTGGGAGGCTGCCAATCCCTGGTTCGCCGCCCAACTGCTGCCCGAACTGCGCCGCCGGGTCGCCGACTGCCTTTGATACCGGCAGGCCAATGAATTGACCTGCCGTAAGTCGCTCGCCGGGCGCGGGCATCCGCCCGCTTGGCCGCCGCCTCAATGGCGGCCAAGGACCGGCGAACGAGTCAAATCGAAGGTTCGCCGGTATGACAAGGTGCCGGACGCCCCCCCTGCGTGGGGCGTCCGGCCCGGGCCCTTACGCCGTTTTCTTTCG
>Ga0326727_10010176_pt1 | contig 22566 bp, 13 predicted proteins | sample MB2enrmetagenome_FD_207643 | JGI IMG/M metagenome (GOLD analysis project Ga0326727, IMG submission 207643) | Lab enriched peat soil microbial communities from McLean, Ithaca, NY, United States - MB29MY | ecosystem: Environmental > Terrestrial > Soil > Wetlands > Peat | place: USA: New York...
AAGCGTCGCCTGCGACATGCTCGGTCCACCGGGTGGCTGGGTGAACGAATACATGTGCCACCCGTCGGCGATCTTTGCGGTCAGTATGACAGCGAATTTCTCGCCCGGTCTTAGCGTCTTTCCCGGCCCTTTCGCCAACCACTCGACCCTGTCTTGCGCACGGGAGGTTATCGCCGCCAGGAGCAGCACCACAACGATGTACCAGATTTTTTTCATCCTTTGCCGACCTCATTTGAAACGGAGAGCCGTCATACCCCAGCCCTACGCAGCTCTCCTCTCGATGTATGCACGCAACCCCGGAAAATAGTCTCACCTGGGCAGGAACTATTCTCAGGGGAAACTGCCATGCACGACTCCCACGTCAACGGGTAAAGGTCTCTACGGAGTCTTCGGTGCTCCTGTGCTGCTTGCCTGGCTTTCCAAGAGCGCCTCTACCCGCCATGTGAACTCTTCCACAACCCGCCGGCTGCTGCTATTTTTCTCAAAGACCTTGTTGCCACTACGATCAATGAACCACGTGGTCGGGAAGCCGTTCACTGTTGCTTGATCCAGGTAGTCGCCTTCCATCATCACCGGGAAGGTGTATTTCTTCTCGGTCATGAACTTCTTCACCTGCTCGACGCTGTCCTTGGCGTCCACGGTCAGAAAGACGACGTTGGGGTTGTCCTTGTACTTCTCGTAGAACTTCTGCACTTCGGGCAGCTCGAACTTACAGGGGCCGCACCAGGTCCCCCAGAAGTTGATGACGGCAACCTTCCCCTTCAACTCCTCCGAGCTGATGGTCTTGCCCTCGATGGTCGTCAGCTTGAATGCCGGGATGGGCTTTGGCTGCGCGATGCGCTCCTTCAGGATCAACTTCTTGCGCCGCGACCTATCTGTCTCGTAGGCGGCCGCCAGGTACTTGTCGAGCCCCTCCGCATTGCCGTGCTGGCGGAGATAGAGTTCCTTGTACGCCGCAATCGCCGGGTGCTCGTCCGGGAAGAAGTATTCCACGGACATCGCCCGCCCCAGGTACTCTTCCGCCTTCGCATAATTTCCCTTGGCGACGTTCAGACGCCCAACATGCAACAGCAGGTCAATGTGATCGTCATAGCCGTAGGACTGCGCGTCAAGCAGCTTCTCGGCGGTCAGCAGCTTTGGCTCAGCTTCCTTCACCTTGCCCTGCTGTATGTAGATCCATCCCAGCACATCCTCCCAGTCGGCAAGCGTGGCCCAAGACGACTCCAAAGTCATCTCTGCATAGCGGTCGTCGTAGTGCCAGACGGTGCTGCTTGCTCCCAATTCTCGTATCAACGCCTCAATCTGTTCTGAGGCCATCGCTTCCAGCTCCGGAAGGTGCGCCTTGCGGTCGGCCAAAACATTGATTAGGTCCAGTCTGTTCTCCGGCCTCGCAAGTCTTGCCGCCTCAAACAGGCGGTCGCTGCTTATCTCCATGTAGTGCATCAGCCCACTGAGAACAAAAGCGGCCTCTTGATCCGTGCTTTCGTTGGTGCGCCCGGGGCGTTTTAGGAACTCAAGCATCCTGTCGGCGATTTCGCTTCTAGTATCCGCCGGGAATTTCTCAAAGTCGAAGAACTCTCCATCCACTTTGGCCCAAGCTCGTGTCAACATCGCCGACTCACTGAGTTTGGAGCTAGGGTAGCGTTTCTCAATCAGGTCCGTTAGGGCATCGGCTCGCGCGGCCGAATGTCTCCACAGCATCATAAGGAGATCCTGAACAACCTGCTCGGTTGGTTCCTGATGGTCGAACAGAGCACGGCCGTCAGCCTCGTATCGCTTGGCTAGCTCCTCGTCGCCCAGTTCCGGCATATTCGCCAGGATGTCATACCAATACGTCATGTGCAGGTCCTGTGACTCAATCGGCGCCGGAAATTTCTCGTAGAGATCGTCAGCTTCCTTGTATTGCTTTCTGCTAATCAGGTCTTTCAGCTTTCCACTAAGGGCAACCTCATTTCGCGGCTCCAGCTTCAGTGCGCGGTCGTAAAGCGCGGCGGCCTCGTCGCTGTGCTCCTTGCCTTGGGTAAGGAAGTCTATCCTCGCAAGGAGCTCTGCTTCCGTTGCCAGTCCCTGAGCGGTGCCTTCAAACTGCGGGCGATGGCGCTCCAGAAACTTCTTGAGCTGCTCCGCATGCGCTTGCTTCTCCTGCTCGCTGGCGTTCATGGACATTGGCTGCCCGACGATGCCCCGAGTGCACAGAAAGAGAATGTCATCCCGCGAGTCCTTCGCGATAGCCTTCTCACTCATCGTTATCGCCTGCTCCAGGTCGGAAGCGAAGAAACTGCGCACCGTCAACGTCCAGGGGCTGTCCGGGGCCTCCTTCCTCATGCCGTCAACCAGCTTGAGCGCGGTAAGCGGCGTCTTGCCGAAACGTGCCAGGCTCACGAACCACGCGCGACTCTCCAGGCTCGCGTCTTTCTTAGAGACGATTGCCTCGCCGTCGCGTTCCATCACATTCCTGTCTTCGCGATAGAAGAGCGCGCGCAAGTACTGCTCCGGGCTTTGCTGCTTGGATGGAGCCGGGGTGTTGGCTTGGGCAAAGGCCGAGGCTGGAGTGAGTGCCAGCACCAGCAGGGGGGCAATAAGTGCCATCTTCGTCAATCTCATGAGTTCCTCGCTGACAGAACAATGTTAGGGGGGGAGCTTTGCGGCTCCCCCAAATGTTGGACCTTAGGCAAGCCCTAGAACTTGAGTCTTAGCCCCAACTGAAGCGAACGCGGGCCGCCCATTTGATAAAGAGAATTTAGACCACCGAGCGAATTGTTCAGCGTAGCCCGCGAGCGACCGAACAAAGTTGGGCCGTCCGGAATATAACTATCAACTTGGCCGAAATTCGGATGATTGAAGAGATTGAAGGACTCAGCGCGGAATTCCAACTTCAACCTCTCGAAAATGTGGAACTCGCGACGGATCGCCAAGTCCGTTTGCCATGCCGTAAAGTCGCGCAAGAAGTTTCGCGGCGCATCACCAAGAAGACCTGCTGGCGCCGTAAAGGCGTAGTAATTGATGACTCTTCCGCCTGGCGCGGTAGGGTCGCTTACATAAAAGGGAACACCGGGAACAATATCCGGTCTAGTGTTTACAGACTGGCCATTGGGAAGAGTTGCAGATCCATAATTGACATCCACTGGGAGGGCGGTCCTGGCGGTCTGCCGGAGATCAACGCCCCAATGTTTCAATACTGCTCCGATCAGCGGATTTGCGTAGCTGCCCGGGACATCATACGTCAGCGCTGCAGAAAAATTGTGCCGCACATCGAAATCGGAGTTGCCGCGATCCAGAACTTCGTAGGTCCCCGTCCCGCTGCTCCAATTGCCGTTAAAGGAGAGGTTGTCGATTGAATGCGACCAAGTATAAGAAGCCAGCACCTCCAGTCCGTGCGAAAGGATCCGCTGGAACTGCATCTGGAGTGCATTGTAACCAGAACTTGAGGCGTTGGTGACTATGGACACCGGAGCCCCGGGAGTGAAGTTTGGATTCCCAGAAACATATACCTCGCTGCTCCTCAAGAGCTTTCTCCCTCCCGACCCTACATAAGTTAGAGTCAACGTCTGGCTCGTTCCGAGTTGCTGCTGAACTGCGACATTCCATTGCAGTGTGTAGGGCAACCTCAAATAGGGATCAGGAGCCGCAAACGCCCCGTACGGAGGCTCAAATGTCGGCGGAGGAACCACCTGCTGCGCCGGAGTAAACGGGAAAGCGGCACTGGAGTAGTTATTGCCAGTTGATAGTCCTTGGAATCCTCCAAATAGGGAGTTTGCGTTCCCCGTGTCATAGAAGAGCCCAACACCGGCGCGCATCACGGTCTCATGTCCCGGTTTCTGGCGGAGTTGGTAGGCTACGCCGATACGCGGAGCGAACCCTCGATAGTCCGTGTGGTAGAGAGGAGTGCCTTTCGGGGCGACATTGGTCGTGGCAAGATCCGTAATTTGGTCAAGCGCATAAAGGGGGTGGTTGCTCGTGGGCGGCGGGTTCAAATCCCAGCGAAGCCCGAGAGAGAGATGCAGCCGGTTGGTCGCCTCCCATTCATCCTCCACGAAGGCTGAGAAGTTTGTAAAGAAGGCCTTTGGAGACGTGTTTTCTGCGGAGAAGACATCTGCAAAGGAAGCGGCGTTCTTCATGACATCGTTCACAGACAAGTAATAGAAATCGTTACACAACTCGCACGAGGATTCGGTCGCACCTTGACGTCGATAGTCGATCCCATACTTCAGCATGTGCGCGCCGTATGTTGAACTCAGGCTATCAGTGATATTCCATTGATTGCTTGGTACCGCACCAATATAAAGACCAGGCTGTGCTTGAAGGAACGCGAAATACGCGTCAAAGCCGAAGTATTTTGGAGGCGTGATTCCGGGGAACGCTTCAGCGACCGTCAATGGCGTTGCTCCACCAAAGTCGTCTTCGTATGCTAACGAACTGCTATTGTTCTTCGTATAGTTAAAGCGAAGCTCATTGGCCAGACGCGGTGAGAAGAAGATTGCCGCCCCAAGCGTGAGACTTTTGATATTGCTGTTACTGTTGTTAACTCCAACAAAATTGGGGCCGCGTCCCTGAGTATAAGACGGAGTGTCAGCGTAACGTCCGAAAAGCGAAAGTTTGTTACCGAACGTATGGTCTATGCGAATACTGTATGCATTGATATTGCTGGGGGCCGAGTAAGTACCGGTAAACAGAGCCACACCATTGCCGAGGTCGGTTCCGTTTGGTAACGGAAACTGATTCAGGAGCGGCTGAATGGCAGAAGGCGCGGTCTGCCGCAGGCTCATATCGGGAACATCTACAGTCAAGGCTGGCTGCGGATTGGTCAACCGGAGACCTTCATACGAAAAGAAAAAGAAGGTCTTGTCTTTGCCGTTGTAAATTTCCGGAATGAGAACCGGCCCGCCCAAAGTTCCCCCGAAGTCGTTCTGCCGCTCGGCGGTTTTTGGCAATCCCGCGTTGTCATTGAACCAGTTGTTTGCATCCAAGGCGTCGTTCCGCAGATAATCGTATGCCGAGCTGTGCCAAATATTAGCCCCTGAGCGCGTCGTCAATGAAATTTGTGCACCGGGGTTCCGGCCATACTCCGCCGAGTACGTGGACGTACTGATACGAAATTCCTGTAAGTCATCAACACTGACCAGACTCTGCGTTGTTCCCAGCGCCGTCTCCTGGGGTGTGCCGCCGACCATCCAGTTGCCGGACGACCCAGTATTCGCACTTACACCGTCCACAGTGTAGTAATTGGCTTCGGTACGCTGGCCATTCACGCTGAATTCACCCTGATTGCCCACCCCTGCATTTGGCACAGCCGTAATGCCCGGCGTAAGCAGAATGAGCGATTGAAAGCTCCGGCCATTCAGCGGCATTTTCTCGACAAATTGTGAATCTACAACAGTGCTGACGGTCGCCGACGTAGTGTTTAGGGTCTCAGCGGTCGCACTCACGGTCACGGACTCGCCGATTACACCCAATTCAAGCTTGAAGTTGCGGCTCAGAACATCCTGCACATTGAGAGTGATATCGGTTAACACCACCTGCCGGAACCCAACCTTATCCACAACCATCCGGTATTGCCCAGGATGGATATTCGGGAAAACGTACAGGCCGTCTTTGTTCGAAGGCACGGTGACCGTGATCCCGGTATTCACATTGGTCAACTTGACCTCAGCACCCGGCACAACGGCGCCGGACGGGTCGGTGATGGTTCCCGATAGGGCGGCGCTTTCAGACTGGCCGAATGATGGAATGCAGAAGGACAGAACGAACATCGCGAGCAGGAGTACGTAGAATTTAGGGAAACAGCCGGGCAAGGCCATAGAGATTCTCCTGCTTCTGTATTCATCGGAGTTTGGCAATTCGTCCCACCCAAGCAAAAATTGTCTTGGAAAATAGTTGAGGCAGAAGGTTGCCCTCCTGCCTCCAGGTCGTCTGCCTCAGACTTTTCCGCTCTGGCTCGCCTTTATGGATGGTTCGCTGGCGTTCCCAGAAATGCATTCAACAGCTTCTTCCCTTTGGGCTTGTCACCCGGCTTTCCGGTCGGTTCCAGCGTTACATAGACCGAATCGATCTGCGTCAGCACCTTGGTGTCGCTGAACCGGAAGACCCAACGGCCCTGCGCCGGATCGTCGTTCTGCAACGCACCGAGGGCGCGGGGCGTCTGCGGATCGCCATCCCTGTGCCCCCATGCGTAGAAAGTTTGCGAACCCTTGGTCTTCGACAGGTCGTAGGCGTAGAAGATCAGGGATTTGCCTTGGGTGTAAAACACGCGGCCAAAGGGCTTGCGCACTCCGCCGTTCTCAACGTCCGCCACATCGATAATGTGCAAATTGCGCGAACCGATTACGTCGCGCATCTCACTCCCCGACGCCACGGCCATCAGTGCACGATTTCTCTCAACCGCTGCCGTCTGATCGGCCAGTTTGCCTTCCAGTTCGTGAAGATGAAACTGCGTGGCTACCAAGTCGGCGTCCTTGGAGGCCTGTGCGTCCTTCAGGCTGCGTAACTGGGCCTCAAGTGCCGTCGCGGTGTTGCGGCTTTCATCGGCGGCAGCTTTTAGCTGCGCGAGCTCGTTGGCGTCGCGATTCCTCGCATCCTGAACATCGGTAATCTTCTGCCGTACTTCCTTGAGTTCATTCTGGAGCTGTGCCTTCTCTAGTTCCGAGGCAGCCAACTTCTGCTCCAATTCGGTTGCTGCCCGCTTTGCGGCCAACGACACCGAGGCATCAACAGCGGGCTCGGGTAATTTTTTCGCAATAGCGGCAGGAGGGGCGGAAATACTGGAGACTGTACTCGCAACAATGGCTTGTTGAGAGGTGGTTGAAGAGTGCCGGAAGGACCCAACTCCGAATCCCACGGCACTACCAACCACCAGCAAAGCCACGGCCCAAACCGGCGACTGGGAAAGGTAAGATCCGAATCCCAAACCGCCAATCCTCTTTGGCCGTTCTAAGATTTCCTTCCGAACGGGCTTCGAGAATTTCGATCCGGCATTCTGCAAGTTGCGGAGGATCCTGTGTCGAAGCGCGGACTGCGGGTCGTACATTTCGGGCTCAAGTTTGTGTGCTTGTGCCAGCCACAGAGAATTGATGTCCACAAAATCCGTCTGCAATTCCTTACAGAAGTCACACTCCCGCAGATGTGCTTGCAGTTCAGTCAACTCCGTTGGCGAAATCTGGCCAACCGCTGCCGAAGCGCACAGCTCTTCATATCGACTGTGCTCTTGCATCTTTTACCCCCCAATGGCTTGCAAGTCGCGCTTTCTCTGGTTCTGGTCGAGGAAGGGGAGCCGATAGGCAATCCCGAAGTTTCATCATTCCGCGATAATAATGATGCCTCGCGTTGGCGACGGTCTCGCCTGTACGAACCGCCAACTCATCAAAGGTCAAACCCTCAAACGCAATTAGCTCGATGGCCGCTTTCTGGGAGGGCCCCAGTGTCGCTAGAGCCTCACGCACTAAACGCGCCGTTTCTCCAGAATTCAGCCTCAACACCGAGGTCACAGAGGGCGCGAACTGGGCAACGTCCTGCTCATCCACCTCCACTTGGTTATAGAACTGCCGCCGTTGCAGGTGGTATCTCCGGTTAATGCTACGTGTGTAGGCAAGCTGCAACAGCCACACTTTAAGTGTTCCTCTGGCGGGGTTGAAAAGTTCCATTTTCTGAAAAAATTCCAGAAACACGATCTGCACGACATCTTCCGCTTCGCTCTCGTCATGCACGATCTTCTGAGCGACACTCCACACCAGCCGCTGATACCGGTCCACGATCACCGCAAGTGCGTCATGATGACCGCCACGCAGGTGCGTCATCAATTCTTCATCTGACGACGATTGCAATTGGCGATATGTCGGCCCGCACGACTGGTTGAGCAAGACGGTCCCTCCGAGGTGGCACGCCAATCCTCAGCTACTGCCTATCTACTGTGAAAGTTACCACAAAACAGCTCCTCGGGGGCTATGACGTGGATCACATATATTTTTTCCCTGGCTGGTACAAAGACAGGATTGCTGGTGTATACAACCAAAAACCTCTGCGGCATACAAGTCCCGGCCATATATTACGCATAATTGTGCACAGTCGGTCCGTTGGACGGATACATAATAATTTTCCGACTTATTGCCAAGCACGTGAAAATCCGAACCGCGTCTATTCTGTGGCAACCACCGACTACATCGCCTTGGGCGATACCGGTTATCCCGACCTCATCGATTCCAGTGTGCCCCGCCTTCCCCGTCCTCTGTATACCAAGCGAAAGCTGCAATCCCTGAGCAGCCTTGTTTGCAATCAACTGAAGAAGGCGCCCGCGGGAGATTCTATCGTATGCTCGCCTGATTTTAAGGGCCAAGGATATTTCGACGAACTGGAGGTGGCTGGGCCGACGCAGCTACCGGGCAACACCTGGCAGGAAGGGTGGAAGACCTGGGTCCGCTCCTTGAAGTCCAATGGGAAACAAGGATCAGACCTTGAAAGCTGGGCGCAAGAGAAAATCCCCACCTGGAGATTTTCGCTTGACAAGACCAATCTCGGATTTACGGTGCAACGTCACAGCGACACACAGGCCGACTTGAACAACACGTTCGGCGGCGTATCGAACTCCCAAGCCACCGCTGCCCGGTCGCACACTTGGAACCTGGACCAGGAAATGTCTTACACGTATAACCATCCCTTATAGGATTTTGTGAGTACAGAGGCGCTCTTGTATAACGCTTCGTTCACCGACACGCGCTCCACAGCTGGCTCGGACATTATTCCCTGCGGGTCTGCTGTGAGCGCTCACTTCCGAAGGTGCTTCAGTTTCTCGGGCACGCTGTACCTGACACGCCTCGCTCGGCCACTAACATACCAAAAGATCTGTTGAAAACTCTTATACCCATGCGACTGAGTGCTCCGCGCAGAGAAGTGCTGGCGCTCAACCAGGCATAGGGATGTGCCTTGACTGTAATAGAGTTTGATCGTCAGAAGAATAGCTCTTGAGTCTACGCTGCCAACGGTATAGCGTAAGGTTGCCCCCGCATTTCCTGGTTGCGAAACAGAGTAATGAAACACTCCAAATCGCCCCAGCGTACCCCCTCGACATTTTTTTTGCACGACGCTAACAAAAGTTGACTGGTCATCCGTCTTTAATAGGTGGAGCTACAACGGCAGAGCAGTCAACTCGGCCGGAGGACAGGACATGCGATCTGTTGCCGTATGGGTACTGCACTTTTTACTACTGAGCCTAGTATTGAGCGCCTTTCCCGGAAACACTCCTGCATCAGTGGCGCAATCCAATTTTGCTACCCTCAGTGGCACCGTAACCGATCAATCGGGCGCTTTGGCGACCAACGTGAAGATCTGGGTTGGCAAGACGGCGGGTTGAGGCGCAAAACTGTCTACTTTTCGCACTAGAAGGCGATGCGGCTCGCCTGCTGGGTGCATTCCGTTGATGGGATTATAAAGCCCAAGCCGCAACAAAAAGTTGGCGACAACCAGTCATGATCAAAAGGAAAGGTGTTTCCCCAATGCGACCCCCAATCGGCAGACTAGGACAGCTACTGACAGCAGGGATGGTTTTATGCGTGGCCCTGTTGTTGGCCACGGACGCAACCGCACAACAAGCGACGGCAAAGATCGTCGGCACGGTCACCGACCAGCAAGGGCTGGTGTTGCCGGGCGTCACGGTAACCGTCACCAATTTGGCCACGAACGTTGCCACCGAAGTCACCACCGACAAGGGTGGTTTTTACCAGGCCCTCAGTCTGCCGATCGGCGCCTACAAAATTGTTGCCCGCCACGAAGGTTTCCGGCCGGCGGAAATGACCACTGCTCCGCTGGAGATCAACCAGTCGGTGCGGGCCGACTTAAAGCTGGAAGTGGGCTCGATCAAGGAAGAGATGATGGTAGAGGGGCAAGCGGAGGGGGTAGAAACGGTGAACCCGACGATCGGCCAGTCCATTACCAGCCGCCCCATCTTAAATATGCCATTGAACGGACGCGACGTACTCGATCTCGCTCTTTTACAGCCTGGCGTCACCGAGTCCAACCCGGAGGACGGCGGCGGTCAGGGTTTCAACGTGGGCGGCGGGCGGTCCGATTCTGTGACCTTCTTGCTGGATGGCGGCCTTAACAACAATCTGTTGGGCAACGCGGCCGTCCTCGATCCCAATCCAGACTCGATCGCGGAGTTTCGCATTCTAACCAGTAACTACACGGCGGAATACGGCCGAACCGGCGCTGGCGTCATCAGCGTCGTCACCAAATCGGGCACCAACCAAGTCCATGGCAGCGCCTACGACTACGCGAGAAACACCGCTTTTGACGCCAACAGTTATTTCAACAAGCAAGACGGCTTGCCGAAAAACGATCTGAAACGCCATCAGTTCGGCGCCACGTTGGGCGGGCCTATTGAAATCCCCCATCTGGTGAATGGCAAGGACCGCTACTTCTTTTTCGTGTCCTACCAAGGCCAGCGCCAGACACAAGCCGACGTTTCCCCGCAGGTAGGGACATTCACGCCAGCCGAGCTGAACGGAGATTTTTCGGCAGCTCCAGACGCGGCAAGCATTGTGAGTTTTCTGCAAGAATACCCGTATTTTGTGCCATCGGGTGGCAGTGCCAACAACGCCATTATCGATCCGGCCAAGTTCAATCCAATCGCGACGAAATACATCGCCTTCTACAACAATTATCTGGGAGGGTTCCCAACCTCAACCAACATTTCGCCGACGACGGGCGTGGCTGAGATAACCCAGGCCGCGAAAGAAGTAAACAACAACAACGAGATCAACATCAAGTTCGACCTCAATTTCACTGCGAAGGACAAACTCTCGATTACTATGGGAGGAGTCCGCAACCCCGATGATTACCCCTTTGGCGCCACGGTTACGGGCTTCCCGGAGGTCAGCCACAACAACAGTTACTCTTTGAATATCGCTTATACTCGGACCTTTTCGCCCAGCCTGTTGAATGAGTTGCGCGCGACCGCCCAGCGCCGCTACTACGCTGGTGGCTCCCCGACCGGAAAAACGGAAACTCCGAGCCAGATGGGTTTTGGCATCGTTACCGACTTGCCCACTGGCTTCTTGCCGTATATGAGCTTCGACAACGACTTGGGGTTCGGGACCGACCCGCAAGGCCCGTACGTGGAGACAAGCGTCACCTACGCCTATGCCGATACGCTGACTTGGGTAAAAGGGCGGAACACTTGGAAGTTCGGCGCGGGCTTTTCCAATTATCAAAACAATACCGTTTACAATTTTTATGGTAACGGCTACTTCACTTTTGTCGGCCCGGGTGGAAACGGCACCGGCGATAGCCTTGCTAATTTCCTGGTGGGGATTCCCGAGACCTATATGCAAGGGCCCGATGCGCGAAACAACATCCGCACCAAGGCAACCTACGGGTTCGCGCAGAACGAGTGGAGAGCGAGCAAAAACCTTACCCTCACTTTGGGATGGCGTTACGAATACAGCACGCCCAAATTGGACACCGAAGGTCGAACCTTTACGGTCATTCCCGGCGAGCAATCCACTAGGTTCCCCCTTGCGCCACTGGGCCTGGTTTTTCCCGGAGACAAGGGCTCGCCACGCGGCGTCAATTTCCCGGACAGGAAAAACTTTGAGCCGCGCATCGGTTTTGCCTGGAGTCCGGGCGGCAACAACAAGACCAGCCTTCGAGGAGGCATTGGTGTTTTCTACGACATCCTGAATGCCGCAGACAACCTGAATTTTAATGGCGCGCCACCGTTTTACAGCATGCAGACCGCATATTACGGACCACCAACATCGGGCCCGCCATTTACCTATTACTCCGAGCCGTGGACTACCGGCGGCTTTGCCTCTAATCCGTTCCCCTCGGTTCCGCCGACCGCCAGCACCGCGTTTGCCAATGGATCTTCTCTTCCTTTCGGAAGTAGCATCTCTTATGACAACCCGCACCTCCGCACGCCCTATATCTACCAGTACAACCTGAGCTTACAGCGGGAGTTGACAAGAAGCCTAGTTGCCGAGGTCAATTTCGTGGGCAGCAGCTCGAAGGGCCTTATCTCGATGAGGGACTCCAACCCCTTTGACCTAAGCACATTGAAGTTAGTGAATGGTGTGGAAACCGGCGACCGGGTTTTGAACGAGACCCAGCCCGCCAGTATCACTGCAAAATGTGTCACCCTCGTCGATAATCCTGACCAATGTCCTTACATGAACATGCAAGAATTTTCCAATGTTACATTTGCCAATTTTAACAGTCTGGAAGCTTCCTTGACCAAACAGAACGGCGAAAACCGGATCTTTGGCAACACATATTTTACTCTGGGCTACACTTACGGACACAGTATCGACAATACATCTGGATATAGAAATAAATCGTATCAAGTGCCGTACTACTGGCCCGGCTATTTCCGTAGTTCCTCCGATTTCGATCTCACCCATCGAATCACGTTCAGCGGCGGATGGGACCTGCCTTTCGATAAAATCTGGGCGTCCGGACCGAAGCGGCTGGTGAACGGATGGAGTCTGTATCCGATCTTTGATTGGCGAACCGGCTTTCCACTCAGCGTTCTTAGCGATCTATCTTACACTTGGTATCCTGGGGATCCAGGCCCGTCGGGAGCCGGTGACGGCTACCTTGCGAACGCTATCTTTGCGCCTGGGTACAACAACATTACAATTCTCAATCCCAAGACGCATGGCAACATGTATTTTAACCCGGCGACGTTTACGAGTCCTTCGGATACTCTCAATCCCAGCGATCCCTACGGCCTGCCGCGCAACTTCTTCCGCGGTCCGCATCGTACGAATCTCGATCTTGCCGTGGCCAAAGGCACGCGAATTACCGAACGTTTGAACTCCGAATTCCGGGTGGAGGCATTCAATGTGCTCAACCACGCTGAGTTCGCAAATCCAGACACGGGTATCTTAGACCCAACCTTCGGTGAAATCACTAGTACGGACATTGGGAAATTCGGAGCGCATACCGAACGCGAGTTGCAGATCGCTTTGCGGCTGACGTTTTAACCGGCTCGATGAAGTTGGCTGGCTGACGGAGCGGGATCTCGGGCCAAATCATCCCAGGCGGCTCGTGCCGCGCCGCTTGGCGCAGGCGCGTCAAGGCAAGAAAGCAATTTCGCCATCTGCAACTAACCAAAAGGCACGCCCCAATCGTCATTACAATAGAGGTTGAATCTGAACTGAGTTTCGAGCAGCCACTTGACGGACATGGAAGATCATCGCGGGCCATTATCGCTGTCGATCACGATGGCTTCCAGCAAGGGTGAGCGGGTGAGTCTGGAAGAGCAGGTGGCGCAGTGGTTCCGCCAATGGCGCGACCCTCTTTACCGTTATCTTCGGTCGGCAGGGGGGAGCCCCACGGTAGCGGAGGAAGTTACGCAAGAATCCTTTCTTCGGCTGTACTGCTCACTGCGCGAGGGTAAGACCATTGAGAATCCACAGTTTTGGCTCTATCGGGTTGCCCGTAATCTGATGGTCGATCAGAGCCGCCGTCTCCACAATCTCGACTCGCCACTACCGGAATCCGGCGAGTCGGCGGAGAGGAGATTCCTCAATGCTGGACCAGATCCGGAACAGGTCGCGATGGATCGCGAGCGGCTGCTTCGAGTCCATGAAGCGATGCAATCTCTAACCGAGATGCAGCGTAACTGCCTCTATCTGCGTGGCGAGGGATTCTTGAATCGTGAGATCGCTCAAATTCTTGGAATCGGAATGTCGTCGGTGGCGGATGCACTACGTCGCGGGATCAGACGGCTTATGAAGGAACGCCATGAGTAGGTTTATGCGTGGATGGTTAAATCCGCAAGAGCACCTCACCGAGGAGGAGCTGTTTCTTGTTTTTGACGCAAGTCTGTCGCGCGATAGATCTGAACGGATGCAGGCACACTTGGGCCAGTGTTGGGAATGTAAGACAAAGCTGGAACAGTGGGATGCGGCGCGCTCCGACTACATGTTCTACAAGAGCAAGTTTCAGGACAGCGTAACCCCGCCACCGTCCAATTGGGCGTCATTCCAATCTCAGCTAAATAGAATGTCTGAAGAGCTCAATGCGCACGACCAGTCGGACTTGCGGCGGCAATTCCAGCAGTTTCTCCAGCGGATGATTCAGGTTCCATATTTGCGTAGCGTGCGTGTGGGATTGGGCGCGAGTGTTCTTGTGATCGTGGTGCTTGCGGTCGTCGCGCGCTGGAACATTCCCACTGTTTCTGCCAGTGATGTGCTCCGCAGAGCGGAAGCCCATGAACACAGTGAACTAGTGGGACTGAAGCAGCCGGTGATTTATCAGAAGTTGGCCATCAAAGTTGGAGGCCGCGCCTTTGCGCGAACGATTTATCGCGACGTGAGAACGCCCCGGCGTGTTGACCGAATCGAGGGAGCGGAAGGTCAACCCTACACAGTCGAAACCGCTCATGAAGTTACTCAAGTAGAAGAGGTCTTTTTAGAAGCCAAACTTGATTGGCAGGCTCCGTTGTCACCCTCACGTTTCGACGAATGGCGATCGTCGGCTCGATCGCGTAGTGAAGATGTAGTTCGCAGTGGAGGCGTCACCAAAATACGAGCAATCATGGCTGAGGGGCCCATTCTCGAAGCGGCCATGACTTTTCGGAATAGCGATTTTCATCCTGTAGCTGAGACACTGAGTCTGAAAGACAAGCAAAACGTCGAGATTGCCGAACTGGACTACGGCGTTGTGGAACTGAGTCAACTAAATCCTGGCGTTTTTGATCCGGTATACCTTCCCTTGGCGGCGGTGCCAGCACCGAAGCTGGCTCTCGGGCCCGCCATCCTTCCCAGTCCTGTCGATCTCGAATTAGATGCTCTAACGAGACTGGACCAGGTGGATGCACTCTTGAAGGACCAGATCAATGTCTCGAGAACGGGGGATGGGGAAGTACTGATTGAAGGTGTGGTGGAAACACCCGAACGCCGGGCGGAATTGTTCCAAGTGCTTGCTTCGGTGGTTTCCGCCCACAATGTCCGTAGCGACATTCGCACGGTTGACGAGGTTGAGGAACGGCAGGCTCTTGCGGGCCCACTCAAGCTCGATTCAGTCGACGTTTTACAACGCCAGACTCCAGCCCAGGAATCTTTGCGCCGGTACCTTATGAGCCGGGGGTTCGCGGGGGAAAAGCTGGACCCTGAGCTCCAAGCATATACTTACAGAATCTTCGATCACTCCAACGGAGCATTGGTGAATGCTGTGCTGGTCAAGCAGATAGCCAACACGTTTACCGAGTCTGAGATTCTGGAAATGAACGAAGAGGCTCGGGCAAAATGGGCAGGTCTAATTGAACGCCACGCAGAGACTGTAATTGGCGAGTTAGTCGATTTGCGGTCGGAGTTACAACCTGCGTTCTCGCCTCAGCTGAACGCTGGTCATCCAGCTACTCAGCCGTCAGATGTCGCGCGCGCCGCCGCGGAACTTTCCGAGGTAGTCGCCGGAATCGACAAAGACATTGGAAAGTCCCTGGCAATTTCGCCGTCTGGTGTGAATGATAACTCACTCGGGACGGAGAAATTCTGGCATACGTTTTCCCGTGCTGAAGAGTTGGCATATGCCATCGTGAACGATGCGAAGAGGCAGAAACAATGACTGGGCCGCCGCTACCAGTAAATTTTGCAAGAAAGAACAATGTCTGCCAGCGTTGTGTGAGACTCGCGTGGCGAGCGTTATTAACGGCAATGCTGCTCTTCGTATTGGGCAGTGGGAATTATGCACTTGCACGCAAACAGAAAGCGGCTGTTTTTGGTTCGGTTTGCGATGCATCCGGTTGCGTCGTGACAAATGCAAGGATTTGGCTCACTAACTCCAGTACGGGGTTTCGCCATGAATCGACGACGGACAAGGACGGCCATTTTGTTTTGCTCAATCTCGATCCGGGAATTTATTCGCTTCGTGCGCAATCCTCGGGCTTTGCCGTAGTCGAGATTACCGGTCTCGCCCTAAAGGCTAAGAGCAGTCGTGGCTTGAGGATGAGATTGAAGGCGAACGCGACGGCAGCACCATCAGGCCAACAATCATGCGGAAACGCATGCCGTTTGCCGAGTCGGGAAAAAGAGTGAAGAACGGTTCGCAAACGCTATCAATGTGCTTCTTCGACATTTTTTTACACGACGCTAACAAGAATCGACTGGTTATTCGTCTTTAACGATTGGAGTCACACGGCAGAGCGGTCAACTCGGTCTGAGAACAAGAATGCGATCCGATGTCTTATGGGTGTTGCACGTGTTGCTGCTGAGTCTGGCATTGAGTGTCTTTCTAGGAAACACTCCTGTCTTACTGGCGCAATCCAACTTCGCGACTCTCAGTGGAACCGTGACCGATCAATCGGGTGCAATGGCGGCCAACGTGAAAATCTGGGTTACGAACAACGCTACAAATGTGCGTCGCGAGGCGGTATCCAACAAGGAAGGAAGTTTCGTATTCGCCGGCCTGGAGCCTGGAACTTACAACCTGCGGGTCGAGTCGCCGGGTTTTGCTGCTGTTGAGAAGGCCAATATTATTCTCAATACTGGGGACCGCCGCCAGATTGATATCACGCTTAAGGTTGGCACAACCTCGGAAACCGTCACGGTCTCCGCCGAATCCGTTGGGGTCGAGATTTCGCCAGCCGTCTCCACCCTGGTGGACCGCCAGTTTGTGAGCAACATTCCGCTGAATGGCCGCACTTTTCAAAACCTGATTTCACTAACGCCAGGAGTCGTCCCGGTGGCTGCGAGCAGCTTTACACCGGGGCAATTCAGCGTCAACGGCCAGCGCACAAGCGCGAACTACTACACCGTCGACGGCGTAAGCGCAAACTTTGGCGCGGGAGTCCAGGAAGGCGAACAGGGATTTGGCGGATCCGGACTCAGCGGCGGTCAAGCGAGCCTTACGGCAAATGGCACTACGGCTAGCCTGCTGTCGGTTGACGAACTCGATGAGTTTCGCATTCAGACATCAAATTACGCGCCGGAGTACGGACGTACTCCGGGAGCGCAGGTTCAGCTTACAACGCGCAGTGGCACGAAGGATTTTCATGGGTCCGCTTCGGAATACTTTCGAAATGACGTTCTCGATGCCAGGGACTGGTTTGTGAACTACCTTAGGCTGCCAAAACCCGCGGAGCGCCAGAATGACTTCGGCACCATTTTTGGCGGTCCCTTGTGGTTGCCGTGGGCTCCTGACGAAAAAGAAAGGACGTTCTTTTTCCTCTCTTACGAGGGAACGCGTTTGCGACAGCCGCAGACGATTCAGGTTGACGTCCCATCGCTGGCCATTCGACACGATCCAACCACATCTCAATATGTGTTGCCCTACCTCAATGCATTTCCTATACCGAATCGCAATCCCGGAGCGACAACGCCAGACGGCTGGCAGCCCTTTGTTGCGAGCTTTTCGAATGCATCAAGTGTGGATTCCGGTGCGATCCGAATCGACCATCGCTTTAGCGACTCGCTGAACGCATTTGCCCGGTACAGCTATTCGCCATCCTCTTATGCATATCGGTCAGAGTCCACCATTAGTTCGCTCACTCACGTTGAGTCTAACGTTCAGACTCTGACCGTTGGACTGACGCTTCTGTTGTCCCCGACCTTGGTGGACGAAGTCCGTTTCAACTATAGCAGGGACGGTTATTCCAATTACGCCAATCTTGATTCCTTTGGTGGCGCAGTTCCATTGACACGGGAACTGTTTTCACCGTTATCCAGCCTATCGCCAGACAATGCCTATGCGCAGTATCAATTCGGCTATAACAACGATTTCAACATGCTTGCCGCAGGTGTATCTACGATCAATTCGCAGAAGCAACTGAATCTCGTGAATTCAATCACGAAGTCGATCGGAACGCATCAGTTCAAGGCTGGAATCGACTATCGCAGGCTTTTCCCGACTACCACCCAGGGCGCCGGTTATTTCGTGTCCGGATTCAACACGACCGCTGAAATTCAAGAGGGTGAAGCGGACTTTGTCGATGCAACTCTGCAACAATCGAAGTTTCGGCCTGTTTACTCGAACACTTCTTTGTTTGTGCAGGGCACATGGAAGGTGAACCGCTGGGCGACTTTAACTTATGGTGTGCGCTGGGACTACAACCCGGCGCCGAAAGATGCCAGTGGACTAATCCCCATATTTCTCAAGGGAACCGATATCTCCAACCTCGTGGCGGCCCCGCGCGGGACTCCACTCTACGACGTCGGAACCGGCGCGTTCGCGCCGCGCCTTGGTGGATCCTTTGAGGTAATACAGACTCCGCATTGGGAGACCGTACTTCGTACTGGTTTTGGGGTGTTTTACGACTTGGGTAACAGTGTGGCAGCCACGGCGCTCAATCCTTCCAGTTATCCGTTCTCAACAAGCTATACGACGGCGACTGGCGTTCACACGCCTTTGCCTTTCTCGGCTGCCGATATCCAGGTCCCGCCATATCCTACTGCAACGGCGCCACCATTTCCGGCCGATCAGTGGTTTGCCGCATTTGCCCCCAATTACGAGCTGCCCCGCACCCTGCAATGGAATGTAGCGATTGAGCAAGCGATTGGCGAAAAACATAACTTTTCTGTGACCTATGTCGGCAATGCGGGACGACGACTGCTGAACCAACGGCAGTTTTACCTGGATGCTTCTTACACGGACTTTCCGGACGCTATCGTGACGGCAGACGCCAGTGAGGCTACTTCGGACTACGATGCGCTTGAGCTGCAATTTAATCGCAAACTCTCAAACGGGTTGCAGGTTCTTGCCTCCTATTCATGGGCGCATGCCATCGACGAAATCTCGGATGAGTTTTCCCTCGCACTCCTTCGAGGGCCATCGGATTTCGATATTCGCCACACTGTCACCGGCGCGCTAAGCTATGACCTGCCGTATCCGATTGTGCCTCATGCTCGTGCTTTGCTTGGAGGTTGGTCGGTTGAGGGAATATTTGCGGCCCGGTCGCAACGTCCAGTGTCCGTGGTCGACAACACCCAGAATCTCCTTCCCAACGGGAAATATCTTCTAACATACGCGGACGTAGTTTCGGGAGAGCCTCTTTATCTCTACGGTTCGAAATACCCAGGCGGTAAGGCTTTTAACCCGGCGGCATTTGTGGCGCCTCCAACCGGTGAGCAGGGTGACCTTCCACGCAATGCTATGCGTGGTTTTGGCATGTATCAGTTGGACTTTTCGCTGCATCGGGAGTTCCGACTTTACGAATGTCTTCATCTGGAGTCGAAAGTCGACGTCTTTAATATCTTCAACCACCCAAATTTTGGCGATCCGGACTCATACCTGGGAGAGTCAAACTTTGGACTGTCGTATTCTACTTTGGCCACGCAAATGTCCGGCGATGGAGCAGGGTTGAATGCGCTCTATTCGCAAGGAGGGCCTCGCTCACTACAAGTGAGCCTCAAGCTGAATTTCTAGTTGGACACAAAACGTTCGAGACTCTTTGGGCCGGAGTGCGCTTCAAGAGTCTGAGAGCTGTTTATTAAAAACCATAGGGGTAAGGGCCCCCGATACAAACCCTGGATGCCGATATTCTAGACTTATTTTTGCAGCCGTCGTCGGACGAAGAACTGACGACGTAATCTACCGACCGAGGAAATCATGCCATCGTCAAGAAAAATGCGCTTTGCGACTCTGCTGTTGTTGACGTTCGTACTCGTTCCATCCGCGCAGTTTGCCCAAATCGCTGCTACCTCGCAGCCAACACCGGAGCAACGCCTGCGTGCGCTGTTTTATCTCGGAGACCCTGATGTCATGGAGCGGGACGGAGAGGCGGTCGCGACCAAGAAGAACACGAGTCTGGAAACCCGGGCGTGGTATGTCAGCCAGCAACAATACGGTAAGGGACTTTTCAACGCGCTTACGCTTGTGGATGGCATGAAGAAGGAGGCCCCAGACGATGCCTGGACACTGGCGGCGCGTACGTATTTCGCGTCTGACATCGAACAGGCGATCTCACTGTGCGAGAAGGCGACAGCGAAGGATTCGCGCGATGACATCCTATTTCTATGTACGAAAGGCATGATGAGCCAGCAAAGCGCCACGGCTGCGGAACTGCTCAGGAAATTTCTGGACCGCCATCGCGCGAAGTTCGAAGCGTCCGCCCAGGGGCTTGCTGAGGAGGCGGATGTCCTCCGCCAGCTCAACCGCATTGCGGAACACAAGGAGTACAGCGATGAAGCCGCCGAGATTTACGAACGTGCACTGAAGTTGGAGCCCGGAAATGTACGGGCGCTGGCCGGGAAGGTCGACGATTTGCTGGGCAGGAAAAAATACAAGGAAGCGGCGGACGTTTACGAGAAATTTCCGGTACCGATTGAGTCGCATTCACTGCACCAGATGTATTGGCACGATATTTTGCCCAACCTGATAGAACTTGGCGATGAAGGACAGGCCAAGCGGATGGAGGCCGATGCTCGTTCGCTAATCGATCGGCAGGAGCCAACCGACCAGGATGTGCAGTATCTCGTGATGGATCTGCGGAAGTGCTCGGCGGTGCGCGCGGACGCCATCACGGATTTGATCGAAAAGCGCTATCCAGATTCCAAAGCCAGCGAGATGGCGATGGTGATGCGTTCCCTGGCGAAACTGGGCGACCATGAACTCGAAGAGGCGTCGGCGGAGGTTCGAAGCGAGATTGCCGACAAACTGTTCGAGTTCCTAAAGCGCGCGGGACGCACCAGCGAAAGCGCGGATGAGTCTGCGACTGAGTATCTTGACGAACTCACACACTACATGGAAATAAGCAGCGAGCGGCTATTCGAGGCGGCAAAACTGGCCATGCCGGAACATAAGCTCGATCTTGTGCGTACTCTTGCCGATCGCAAAGCGCATCTTCTGGAGCTGGAGGAGCTTGCTTCAGAACAGATTGAAGCTCAGGTTCGGGAGGCCGGAGCCAAGAGCGCCGTCTGGCACTACGACGGCAGGTATGCGGCGATGGAGGTGAAACAGTCTTGGGCGACGCTTGCGGACTGGGAAGACGCGCTGGGCCGGATTTACCTGCAACAGGGCCGGATTAAAGAGGCGGAGCCAAAGCTGTTTACAGCCGAGAAGCTGCTCGACGTGGAGTCGGAATATGATCCGGGAACGATGCTTGACCAGGACTTGGACACGCTGCTGGATCTCGGCCGCCTGAATACCGCGAAGGGGAATTACTCTCAGGCGGAGGAGTATCTCGGGCGGGCAATGTCCGTGGAATATTACTATCCGGACGAACATCCTGCCATTGCAGGTTACAAGGACTTCTATCTCCGGCAGTACGGCAACGACCAGGGTCTCGATCAATACATGTCGGTCGCCTACGAGAAGGACCGGACACGGCGGAAGAACCTGATCCTGAAAGAACGCATCGCGCAAGCAAAGCCGATCCCACCCTTTAAGCTGACCACGATTGAGGGAAAGACAATCTCTTCAGAGGAACTAAAGGGGAAGATCGCTGTCATCAACTTCTGGGGGACCTGGTGCGGTCCATGCGTTTATGAGGTGCCCGAAATGCAGAAGTTCTACAACAAGTACAAGGACAATCCAAATGTCGTCTTCCTGACCATTGATTCCAAGGAGGGTACGGAACAGGTGAAGAAGTTTATGGCAGAGAAGAAGTACACCTTTCCAGTGCTGAAGGAGGGGGACGACTACGTCAATCAGGTGAGTATTAGTGGATACCCAACCACCTGGTTTGTGGATCGAGACGGAAACAAAGTATTCGAGAAGACCGGATCCAGCAGGCGAGTCGTCGAAGAATTCAGTTGGCGCGTAGAGGCGATGATGGAGATGGCGGCGGGCAAGCCCGAGGGGGTAAAGGTCCAGTAGTTGGGCGAGCGGGGAGCCGCACGCTGCCGAAGTGGCCACAACAAATATTTTCTTGTTGAGGAGATGTGTGTCTGGGTAAAGCTCCGCATCGCTCCATTCCGCAAAGGGCCGGTCGATGATGAAGAAGATAAAGAACTGTTTTATTTTGCCAGCACTGTTGCTGACAGCGGTGGGCGCCGGTGCGCAAGACAGGGTCGAGTGGTCGGCGAAGGGGCCGGTGAAGTTGCTGAAGCCGGGCGCGAAGTTTGCGGTCACGCTGACCGCGAAGATCGCCGACGGCTGGCATATGTATTCCTTCACCCAGCCGTCCGGCGGACCAACTACGTCCCAGGCGACGCTTGCGCCTACGCAGCCGTTCAAGCTGGCTGGTTCCGTAGGTGGTCCTCCCCCGCATAAAGCGTACGACCCGAACTTCGAGATGGGAACCGAGAGCTATGAGGGGACAGCATCCTTCAGTCTTCCGCTCGAAGTCGAAGCGAATGCGCCGCCCGGCACGCAGAACGTTGTAATCGACGTTCGTTTCCAGGTCTGCAATGAATCCACCTGCCTACCGCCAAAGACCGTGAATCTAAGTGCGCCGGTGGAGATCGCGGCAGGTGCGAAGGCCGCGGCTGGGAGTGTGCAAAAGGCGGGTGCGACACCGGAAGGCGCGGCGGCCGTTGTGTCTCCGCCGTCTTCGTTTGCGCCACCGAGTACGGCACTCGCGCCATCGAATGTTCCAGTGGAATCGGATGTTGCCGTGGAGAAGACTGCGCCGAGCGCCGCGGTTGAGCCCGCCAAGAAAGCCGCTTCGCTGAACACAACGCCACACTCGCAGTCTCT
>Ga0326727_10010177_pt1 | contig 22563 bp, 19 predicted proteins | sample MB2enrmetagenome_FD_207643 | JGI IMG/M metagenome (GOLD analysis project Ga0326727, IMG submission 207643) | Lab enriched peat soil microbial communities from McLean, Ithaca, NY, United States - MB29MY | ecosystem: Environmental > Terrestrial > Soil > Wetlands > Peat | place: USA: New York...
AAGTCCTCGCTATGAGCGATTAAGACCTCAGTCGTACCGGGTCCATAAAAGACACCATTAAAGACACTTCCTTTATAAATAGAGGAAGTCATCTTCAACGCCATTGACAAATCCAACGAGGAGTACGAGAGGTAATCGTAAAACCTGTAGATATTTAACGCCAATGGAATATCCAATGTACCAAGTAAACGCACCAGAAAATGATCGCCTTGTACGGCCATCGGATTATCATGGTAGTAATTCGTGACGGTTTCGATATTGCGCCTAAGTCCGGCGCTTACGGTGTTCCAGTTCTGAGCATACAGAACCGGTAGCGATGCGCCAGGCATCAAATTGAAGATGTTGTACATGACCCAGGCCAAAAAGATTGTCTATACGATTAGGACGGTGAAATGGCGCTGACAGCAACGAACAATACGCCTCGTAATCCGGGACACGACTACGAGGAAGATTTCGAGTATGAAAATGGCGACTCCATGAATAAGTGTAGCGGGTGTGGTGCTATTTTCATGGGCGGAGTAAATCGATACTTGTGCAAGAAATGCGACCCCCTTATAAAGGAGTCGATCAGGAGAGATGAAAAATGACTAATATCACCGACAACTTCGGCAACCTCGTAGGAGACCATCTGGTGTGTGAATCCAGCAATCTGAAACTCGTTCCGCTGGTCCCGACAGAAGAAATGTATTCGGGGCTTGCTCGAAACATCATGACCGCTTTCGATCTCGGGTGCCGGACACTCAGCGAACTACTCAAACATTTGGGTCGGATCGAAGGGAAGATCCCGGACTGGATGTTCGAAGGCGAAATGGAAGCACTCCACAAAACCATCAGTAAAGACACGCGGTGCTATCTGATCTATCGTGCCATGGTCGAAGGAGCACCGGTTGTTATCCCCGCTGTGGTCTCTGAGGACCGCAAACACCCCGACGGCTGGTCGGATGCGCTGCATGAAGTTGCCAAAGAGCACAAGGTGGTGTTGGACCCTACCTGGGATGAGGTGCGGGATTACAGGCCAGATATGGCAAAGTGGGTCAATCATCAATCGTATATCCGAGTCACAGCAAAAGAGTTGCACGCTATCTGGAATCCGGAACACGACGGTCACCTCCTGGCTAACTCCGAGCAATCCGTGGTATTCATCGAGGGTTCCGATAAGCCAATAACGACCCGGCCCTTGAAAGCCGGCGTAAAAGTGAATCTCCTCGCGATCTCTCAGACCCAAGAGCTGATTGATTCTGGGGCGGTATCTGTTGGCGATCAAGTTGATCCGTCAGTCAGACTCAAAACCCTCTACCTTTCGAAGAAAGGTCACGAGGAGACGGGTCCGTTTTTCAAGATCAGCCATACCGACGATCTCGCCGCGAGTCAGTTCGTTTTCAGTGCGAACCATGAGTTCAAAACACTGGAACTGCATTACGGTCGCCCTTCTGCACTGTTGATCGATGGTCAATTCAAAACGGTCGATGTTTATGTGGATGGGGAACTGAATCTCGAAACCGGCGATCTCGAGATGAAGTTTGAAGCTCTACCCACTGAGGACAACCTCGTGGTCGCGGGCTACAATCTGTCGGCGCGAAGAGTCACGTTCGAACCCGTGTTGCACAACGAATCCAAACCGGCGTTAATTGAGCCGCGGTATGTGCGGCTGACGGATTCGGAAATCGTGGAGTTCATCCCGTACTATCAGGAGATCTCTGCGCATCATTTCGTGGACGCTATCCCAGTTAAGCATGTCATGAATGCTGTTGGTGGGGTTGTTCCGACCAAACCGCTCAAAGCCAACTCGAAGACGAACCTTCTTGGTCTGGCAAGTGTTGGGGTAATCCGCGAGCCCTACGAAATGGCACTCGAACAACCGATCCGGCTGAAAGCTATCGATGTCTTGGCGGATACCGGAGAGGTTTCGAGATACCAAGTCTCTGGGGAATTTATTCAAGACCCGGTCGGAAACTACCGGACCTTGACTCTTGATCATGTATTTGAAATACCGGGGTCCGACAAGCTCTTCGTCCAGGCAAAGGGACTGATCGGTCTTGAGCTCGGTAATGCTGAAGTCTACTTCAAGATCGTAGACGATGCCGGGCAAGTGATCAAGACCCACCTCGTGCTCGGTTATGAGCTGGATGCACAGGTTCGGGTGACTGAACTTAACCGTGAATAAAGCCCCCCCGGTAAGAAGACTAAGTTATTTTTTACAGGATATACCTCTATCCTATAGAGAAGAGAAATCTTCTTACCACCCGTCGGCTTCGCCGGCTGGGAGCTATGGTATCAGTTTTGTGGTCTGAGGTCGATTCTAGAATATTTCAAACCTATATCACATACCTGAGAACTGAACCAAGAATTTTGGTTTCTCCTCGTCGACGAAGTAACAAAGTAGTATAATCTCTCCACAGTAAACAAGGAACGAAAAATGGTACTGCAAGTAAACCAAAAAACCACCACCGCCAATGCCGCTGCCGAAGAAGAACTGGGCGCTGCTCGCCGTCCGCTGGGCGGCTCTGCTCGTGGTCGTACCGCCGAACAAGATGATGGTTCGACGTTCTCCTGGACCGGTCTCGGCGATGTCGCTCATCGCGGTATCGGTACCAATCCCGCATCGGCCATCCTCTCCAGCCTGCGCGCAGCCATGGCGGAACCGGCCAAGAAGCTCTCCGACCTGTTCGAAATGCGTTTCCTCGAACTGGACAAGAACAACAACAGCAACATCGCCCTGTCTGCCCTGATCGTCGCTGTCACCTATCGCCCGGTCGGCGAACAAAAGCCGACGGCCGTCGCGTTCCATACGCTGCTGCTGGAAGGTTCTTCCGATCCGTTCCAATCGAAGTTCGTTCCGCACAACGGCGTGAATTTCGAAGACCCGCGTTACGCATCGGCTGCCGCCGACGGCGCCTTCATCGATGAAGTGCGCAACGCTGTTGCCCTGGTGTACCCGAACATGCGTCAACTCGATGCCGACATCGAAGTCGTTCCGCGCGACTACAACATCGAAGACGACAAGCTGGTTCACCGCACCACCGCCAACGCGCTGCAAGCCTGCTGCATGGCGCTGGAAGAAATCTCGGGCAACTTCCCCGGCCTGAACATCGCCCTGGCGAAGAACGATGCTCAGCTGGTGATCAAGCCGGCCTTCAACGCACCGACCGAAACCGATGCCGTCGGCCTGCCGATCCGTGGTGAAACCATCGCACAACTCGTGGCCTCCGCAAATCAACGCGATCGCCGCAACGCTGTCGTTGACCGCACCGAAGTGATCACCACCGTCAAGGGCTTCATGAACCTGGTCTACGAACCGGCCAATGCGCAAGCACGTAACCCGTTCGCTCGCTCCACCGGCCAAGTCCTGAGCCAACAAACCTACCGTGCCGAGTACGTCATCACCGAAATGATCTGCGCCCAACTGCCGTCCCTCGGCAGCCAGCTGCTGGCACTGATCCCCGCATTCGGTCTGGCCGAAAACAACCTGTGGGCTGAAGCCTTCCGTCCGGCTCAGTTCGGTACGTCCGATGTGGACTTCAAGGACATCGGCGCTATCGGTCTGGAAATCGACGGTGTGGAAGAACGTGTCCCGACCAAGTCGGATACCTATCGCCCGGAATTCCACCACGACATGATCGCGGCGTACTTCCATCCCGGCATGCTGGTATCCATCGACGTCGCCGAAGCCGGCGCCAACACCTGGCTGACCAGCGAATTCGGTCTGGCGGGTTCGGGTGACACCGATGCAATCGATCGCATCTTCGACACGGCCAACTTCCTCACCAACGGCGAGTTCCTGAAGATCTACGGTGACCATCCGCGTGCTGTGTTCCTGGATCACACGGTCGGTATCCATCAGGGCTTCTTCCGCGATGCCGAAGGCGTGATGCGCGACCTGCGCGAAATCGATCACCTGTACGTTCTGAACGCCACCGGTGATACCGATCTGTCCGTCGTCAAGGACTGGTCCGACTCGCTGCTGGATCGCCGTTCTCCGGAAGTGGTTCTGAACTCGCTGCGGGCAAACATCATCCGCAAGCTGGTTCGTCCGACCATCACCGGCATGTACCGTCGTCAAACGTTCAACCCGGCCTTCTTCGAAGCGCTGGTACGTGGCGCCCTGGCCGCTGGCCTGAACGCTTCCATCCAACTGCCGACGATCGAAAACGCCGGCCAACCGCGCGCTACCGCTCGCTATGGTCAGTCCGCCGTCATCGGCGGCCGCGACTCGGGCAGCATGTTCGCATCGCAATATGGTCAAAACGGCCAGACCGTCAGCCAAGCCGGATTCGGCCGCTGGGCTCGCCGCTAAGAGCTGAGCACTGAAAAAGCAGACCTTTCGGGGTCTGCTTTTTTTTCCCTCAATTTGTAAAAAAGGATTGAAAATGGGGGTATCGCTTAGTCTCGAGAATCATGACCTGTTGTTCCAGCAGCAGACCGCGCACATCCCGATTATTCTGAATGACTACAACAATCAATCAGAAGACTCGAAACGCCAACTCAACGAACTCATCTATACGGCAACTGAAGGGGATGTGTTATCCAACATCCCAGCTTGCTCGTGTAATGCGACGTTTGGTGAGCATAAGCTGAATGCAGAAGATCCTGTCATCTGCCCAGAGTGCGGCACTCCGGTCGTTGCAAAGTTTGAAAAGAAGATCGATCCGCTCCTCTGGATCCGTAGTCCTAATGGGGTTGAAAAGTTAATCAACCCTGTTGTCTGGACGATGATGAAAAGGGAGTTCACGAAAGGCGGCTTCGAAGTCATTCGTTGGATTTGTGATCCGTATTACAAGGTATCCTCGAAGCAAAGCAAATACATCACGGCTGTCAATGAAATGCTGATGGGCCTCAATGTAAGGCGAGGCTATAACGCGTTCATCCAGAACTTCGATGCCATTATAGATGGACTCTATTCGATGCGGCTCTTCGCGAAGCCTGGCCGAAAGAAGACCAGCTTCAAGAAGTTTCTGGAACGATACCGGGATGCCATCTTCTCTGACTATATCCCGCTACCTAATCGCGCCCTACTCGTCGTAGAGAATACGAATGTGGGTCGCTACATGGACCCGATCATTCTGGATTCGATCGATGCGATCCAGACGATGGCGGGGATTGATTCTGATCTCAACAACTTCACCGTCCAGGTGAAAGAGAACAGAACATTGAAAACGATTGTCCAGCTCGCCGCGTATTACGAGTCGGTCTATCGCTTTACGTTGGGGAAGAAGCAAGGGATCCTTCGTAAACACGTGTTCGGTTCGAGAGCCCACTTCAGTTTCCGGGCTGTCGTATCATCGTTGACGGGTTCGCACTTCTACGACGAGATCCATATCCCGTGGAACTTGGCGGTGACGGTATTGCGCGTGCATTTGGCAAATAAGCTAGAAGCACGTGGATTCAGCCCGAATGATATCTTCGCGCTGTTGAATGAATATACCACGCAGTATCATCCGCTCCTGGATGAGTTGTTTAAGGAACTGATAGCCGAAGCACCTGGCGGAGCTATTCCGGCCACTATGCAGCGCAACCCGAGTCTGAATCGAGGCTCGTGTCAAGCTGTAGGGATCTCGCGTGTCAAGACAGACATGAGTGATCCGACCGTTTCGATATCGTTCCTAGCCGTCGTCGCGATGAACTGCGACTTTGATGGTGAATTGATTGCCATCGTTAAACTTTTCTAACTGACGGGGACACCCACGGACTGAGCATCCGTAAATGACAGTGCACACCAAACATTCTTAGTAATAGGAATGTGGCTGAACTAATCATTCAGGTACGGTAAAAGAGGCATGTGTCGGGCAATCCGCAACGAAGCTTCCCACTGGGAAGTGTGTTCGACGGTCATCGAAAGCTATTGCGAAAGCATAATCACATCTGTATAAAGTCAGGTGGTCGTCGTGACACGACGATTAAAGCGAGTAGAGTAGGGTAGCAAGTGCGCCCCAAACGGAAAGAGCTGTAGTATAGGCTAAGATATGACCTCAACCGGTGCGAAATCATCGGACAGGCACCGACTGGAATCGGTCCCGACAGGAGTCACGTCCTGATAAAAACACAGCAATGTGTACAATGTATATTGGATCAGCTCAACTTCACTCTGTGTCTTGATAATTTCATGGCCAGAGCGCACGAAAATCTAGCGCCCCATAAAGGCGTGTTTGACTTGAAGAAACCCCGAAAGGTAACAGGCAACCTGGCTATGCCAAAACCTACTGTGGCGTCAATCTCCAATTTGATCCATAGCGGAAAAGAAAACACCACCCCAGGGGCTTTCGAGAGGTTTATGGAAATACCCGAAGCGTAGCTAAACGAGGTGAAGGAATGATTCAAGTTTCGACAGGTGGGATGGAGGCGTTCAACTACCTTGTCTACGGTGACGATCATCCCGGTACAATTTCGTATATCGAGCAGCAGTTCAGCGCGGTTTCGAATACGTTGACCGATGCCGGGCGTGCCTTCATGAGTTCTGCCAGAGAGCGATTCGAAAGCTTCCACGGAAGTGAAGCGGTTCGTAAGGGCAAAGCAGCGCTCAGACGAACGAAGATGCTGTTCTCACCCAACACGATTCGAGCCTTGACGGATATCTCTCAACTGCAAGAAGCGCCTAAGGTGATGCAACGTTACCTGATGGCGAACAAGTACGCGAGACGAAAGTACTTCGATCAAGAGATCGATGGCTATTCCGATAGCTATGTGGATCTGTATCCGGGTCAAATCGGTGAGGACCACTACGACTATCGGCGAGTCATGGACGGTGTCGTGGAAGATCTGGTGGTATCGGAAGGAGAAGAAGGTCCGGATTGGAAAATAACGCACTATGTTGAGGATTTGGTTGAAGGTGACCGTGACTTGACATGTGAGGAAGTTTCCGATATCAAGAACCATGCTTGGAACGCGATCGAGATTGCGCTGCGGGAAGGTGCAGAAGATCCGTCCAGCATTTACAGAAATAAACTGTGAACCGAAAAGGGGAGGCCTTCGGGCTTCTCCTTTTTATACCGTACTTTTTTTCTTGCTTTTTTACACCCCGGTATCATCTTGTGATCATATCGAGGAAACCCCCATGACAACTAATTCAATTCCGGTCCCGACGATGGATGATCGTGGCTGGGTATATGGTATCGAGGAGCAACTGGATCGGTTGTTCACGTACTGTTTCGAAACGGATTACCTCCAGACGTATATTTACCCGAGTGCGATTACGAGCATTCAGTATCTCTTGGCTCAAAAACCTCTGGATATCTCAGCAACCATTTCGTCTCTCCGGTCTGCGCTGGAGGCGATGTTTGCGCGGTATTACAGTTCCGCACAAGTCGAAATCACCAGTGATGCCTGGTCGAGCTCCAACGTGACCAATAGCGTGACGCTAGTCATCACTATCACCGTGACGTACCAAAGCGTCGAATATTCGGTTGGTAAAGCCATCCAAGCGAGAGACTCTGTCTTCTCCATTGTCGAAAACCTCAACAATACAGGGAGTGCCTAATCATGGCGGTATCGGGAATCAATTTCGGAAATCTGGCATCGCAGAGAGATTCGCTGGATGTCAAAGGAACCAAGCGACTGCTTGATGATGCCACCAGGCGCACCGGAAATGCCCAAGTGATCGAACGGATCTTCGTCGGCGTGTTTCTACCGATTCTGGCCAACCATCTGACTGGTACCACGTACGAATGCCCCAATGGCGGGGACATCGATCTCTGGGTCCATACTGCATCGGGTGGCGATGCGGATACCGACCTGTCCGGGACGTTTAAAGAAGTAGACGTCGTCGAATATATCGGCGGCCCTGTTCTCTTCACGGTACCGCCTCTGTACGATCGTGAAGCCATCAAGCCATCCGACATCAAGGCGCGATTCGGTGTCCTGGGTGGTGTAGGGCACCTGGTCAAAACAGCCCAACAGCTCATGAACCAAAGTCCCAAAAACGCCGAGGCGTATCTGGATAGTCGTCTGCATTCCCACTTCAACGTCATGAAGGGTGACGGTCCGGCTGTTGAATACCTGAAACGCTGGGGTGCGATCTTCAAGAAGTACAACCTGGTCACACCGGTTGATCTCGAAAAGATCGGTAGCCCGGAAGAAGCTACCGAAGAAGTGAAACCGGCACCTCTCCTCGATTATACCGAATTCGATGAACTCTGATCTCAACCTGGCATCGGCGAGCGACCTGCATCTGGGTCATCGCCGTAACCCTGTCTCAATGATGATACAGAATCTAGGGAAACCATTCAGCGACAACGCTGAATTCGCTTCTTTAGATGTTCTCTTTTTAGCCGGAGACGTCTTTGACGATCTCTTGGTGTCGAATGGAGACGACCTTAGAGAAATTGATTTCTGGATTTCTGATTTGTTGCGGCTGTGCAAGAAACATGACGTCATGCTCCGCATCCTTGAAGGCACAGGGTCGCATGATTGGCAGCAATCTCGGCGTTTCGAAACGCTCAACACAATCAGTGGAGCACATGCGGACGTGTTGTACGTCAAAACGCTGCATATCGAGAACATAAAAGGATATAACGTCCTCTACGTACCCGATGAGTGGCATCCGTCTACAGATGTGACACTGGTGCAGGTGAAAGAACTGATTCGAGCCAAAGGCCTGACGTCAGTGGATATCGCTATCATGCACGGGCAGTTTGATCACCAGCTACCGCCTGCGGCACCTGCTTCTATCCCGAGACACAACGGGGATGAATACCTGAAGTTGGTGAAGCGATTCATCAGCATCGGTCACGTCCATGTCCGTTCTCGACGGGAGCATATCTTTGCCCAGGGTTCATTTGATCGAATGTCCCACGGGGAAGAAGGGAAGAAGGGATATGTTCGAGCAACACTCAGAGCCAACGGTCGTGATGAATTTCGATTCGTCGATAATGACGGTGCTCTTGAGTTTGTTACGGTACATTGCGGTGAGTTGAGTTTGGAGGAGACGATCGAGAAAATTGATCGTGAAGTCGAGAAGCTTCAAGCTGGCGCGCATGTACGTGTTGTGGGTGAGTATACTAACCCGATCTTTGCCAATATGGATGCATTGATCAGACGACATCCTCTGTTCAACTGGTCAAAGAACCCCAGCGATGCTTCCGAAGAAAAAGAAATCATCATTGAAAACGAGACGCTATTTGATCCAATTGCTATCACTCGGGATAATATCCAAAGTTTGCTATTGGAACGAATGGCAGGAAAGGGGACTCGAGCGGAAGTGCTGGATTTGGCTTCCTCTATTATTGAAAGGATTTGTTGATGGCCGCTAGTGCCTCATCTGAAGTCATCTCGAGCCGAGAAGTCGGACAATTACCAGTCAGTATCGGTTCGAGCCTTGGCTTGGAAAGCCTGTTGAACATCCATCCCGACATCCAACACAAAACACCACCACTCACCATGGGGTTTCAGGAAGTTTGGATCAACATCCGAACACTCTTTCGAAACCTCAATGGATCGCTGAATCGCGAAGACGCGATGTCGGCCATGCCGAACCATATCGGAGACGCGATTCTCCAAGAAATGGAGACGATCGCCGGTATCGTGAACCATGAGACCGCAGAACGAACGCGTGTGGTGTTCTATGTGAGTAATTACGAAAGGATGGACAAGAAGTACCCGCGAGCGACGTTGAGGGTCGACTCAACGCCCAAGCAACAAATCTACACGTCGACACTTCACAAGGCAGTACAGCACGTCCTCGATTCACTAAAGGGGGTGAAACGACAAGATTACGATGTGTGCACCTTTCCATTGAAGCTCCGTCCCACTAGCAAGAAAAAGACGCTCATCATGACGCATTACGCGTATGATCTGCTGTCGTACCCTGAGTTTGGGGAACTGGTCTTGTTGGAAAGTCATACAGGTGCCCTCAAACCGCGAGCATTATGGTATACCAAATATCTGAATGGGAAAGACCTCTCCATGATTCCGTTCAGGGAAGATTTCATCCAGATCTTTGGAGACAGTGAGCACTTTCGACCTATGGCAGCATCCCTTAAAAAGGATCTGGTCGAACTTGCCACTGCCAGCAACTGGAATCAAACGACCACGACGGATCGTATTCGGTTGTGCGTTGATCGGCTCAAGAATCCGTGGGCCAAAGAACTCGTGAAGTCCATCATCGTGTAAAAATACGTCGCTGAGATATCTAATGATACAGCGAATCAAGTTACCTGAAGGGAGTGAGCATGGCTGGTGAGTACAACAACAATGGCGGTCAGCAACGAGAAATGACCGGCTTCGACAACCCGAAACTGATCATGACCGCCGACAATGATCACGGGAAGAAAGCCCAACTGCGGTTTGGCTTCAACAAAGGTGAACCGCGGATCACCGTCTGGACCAATGTGGAAGGTGATGCCGACAGTGGTCGCATCTCGGCCAACATGGATGTTCCGAACTTCGAAAAGATGTTGATCCTGCTGCGCCATGCGATCGATTTCGTGCCGACACCGGAAAAGAAAGAAATCGGCTTCAAGATCGAAAACCTGAAGCAGCGCTGGGTCCAGAAGAAACCCGATGGCAAAATGGTCGAGTCGACCACCTACGTCGGCAAGGATGCCAATGGTGTCGTCTACATCTGCATCGTTGCGTACGACAAGTCCCGTCCGCGGATCGTCTTCAAGTTCGGCACCAACGACTGGCATGCGTACTACCACAAAACTGGCGAACAGTTCAGCGAAGCCGAGATGTCCGTTCTGGATGCTACCGGCCGCTGCAATGTGCTCGAACGTCTGCTCTCCACGATCGCGACCCAACAACTGGTTCCGCCGCGTCCGCGCCCGAATCAAGGCGGCAACAACAACAACAACGGCAGTTACCAGGGTAGCAACAACGGTGGCAATGGTGGCGGCAGCAACTGGAACAACAACAACGGCGGTGGTCAGCGACAACAAGAGATCGATGACGACATGCCGTTCTGATCTGAAAATCGTATGGCTCTTTACCCAAAGAGCCTAACCAAAGGAGCTCCAAATGGCACTGCTTTCCCTTCCGCTGGTATCGGGCGCGACCGGCAACCTCATCTCGCTGACCGCGGACGAAGCTTCGCCGCAGAACGCTGCTGTCCAGGATACGATCGCTGAAGTCGTGTTCCTCGAAATCGTCACCTCGTCCGGGAATCCGGACTATTCCTTCTCGGGGATTCAAACCCCGAACGGTCTCCAGATCTTCGATCGCCGCGGACTGTCCGTCGCAACGGTCGACTGGGACGAAAACACCGGTACCTATCTGGCGAACGTGGCCGCCGGTTACCAAGGCAAGTCCCTGACCGCGCGTCTGGGTGTGACGCGCCGCAATGCCAGCCAGTTCCAAGCTGGCTCTGCCGGTGCTGTTGCTCTGGCTGCTTACGTGGCCGCTGAAGTCGCCTACGCCAAAGCCGCCAAGTAATCGGCATACGTCTTGATGTGCAAATCCCAGGCCTCACGGTTTGGGATTTGCCTTCATGTCTTTTAGGTAGGAGTCCAGAATATCTCAATCACATATTACTGAAATGAGCTTGTAATCCAGTGTTTTCTAATACGGAGTAAAGGGGGAACATGTGCGCTTGAAAGTGGGGGTACTATTTGATAGCGTCGCCAATGAAGCACATCTCATTGGTCTCGACCAGAATAAAAACGAACAGCGTGTTACGTTTGTTCTGATCGAAAAAAATACCAATAGCCGCGACGATGACGACTCGAACGATTACGACCCGTTCGAACAAATCAACGCCTATTGGTCGACGTTACCGAACGAACAACAGGGCGACATCTTCAATTCGATGTCGAAGATCAAAGACCACCTCGAATCGATTCTCGATGAACACGATCTCTCCCTCGTGCTCATGGACGATATCGCCGAGCTCGTCGAACTCCACGATCCTGCCAAATTGGCAGATTGGGTGTATTTCCGATCTGGTATCACGATCCCAACGGATCTGGCGGATGAATTCGTTGATGGGATGATTGGTAACAAAACCAAAACCATCCTGCGGGACGACTACAAGAAAATCCTCGCCTTGTCGGTTATCCTACGTCCGATCTATATGGTCTGGGGTGAGTACATTGCCCGGATCAAACGCAGTGCCGGGACGAACTGGAAAGAGTACGAGGCGTACCAGCTCCTGGGCAAGACGCCGCTCTATAACTCGGGTGCTATGGTTCGGTTGCGTGACTACGTGATCGATTCGCTCCCGGCGGATCGAAAGAAGCTAGCGAGTGCTATTATCGCCGGCATCAGTTCCGAAGATATCCCAAAATGGATTCTCGCACTCCTCATTGTGCGAAAGATTTCCAGCATGGATATCCGTGGTATTGATCCGAAGAAGGCCTTTGGGAAGGTCATCTTCAAGTTCGTCTGCAATCGACTGAAAGGGATCGATACCAACTTCAAAGGTGCTATCAAAGACAAGCGTGCTCCGACGGATAACGGGAATGATGAAAGCAATCTCTCGGGTCTGGAAAACGTCAAGATCAAGATGAAGGTCACGGATGGGGATATCGCAATTATCGAATCTCCTATCCACAAGCCGTACAAACTGGCCGAGGCGCTGGCGCCTGGTATCCCGAAAGAGTTGGTGACTGCGTCCTTGACATCGGCAAGAGCCCTCATTGGTCAGACCTTGGAACCTTGCCAAGAGAAGATCGCTCAAATGGTCATGTCGATTCGGATCCCGACCCACTCGAGTGAGCACTTCGATGTCTCGACGTTGGTGGAATTCTTGGCTGTCGCACAAGCCATTCTCTGGCATCGTGGTCATTACGAGCTGGCTGCGCTGATCACGGCCATTAACACCAATCGAAGAAGGTCGTTTGACCAACCGACGGTGCTGTTGGACGACAGTCGGGCGCGCATCCCCAAGAGCATGCTCGAAGAGTTCGATAAGTTTTATCCGTATCGCCGCAAGACGTCTGGCAAAAAGCTGGACTTGCAGAAAAACCATGCAATCCAAGCGATAGATTCGTTGGAAAAACAATTCAAAGCCAACGGATGGTTACTGACAATCCCGGATGAATGGTTGAGTACCGTGACCAATAACAAGAATTCTCGGTACTATTCCCTGAGTTACGAGTTCAAGATCAATCTGGCACGTTTCGCTCTCGAGATGGTAGAGATCCAGAGAGATCAAGCGCTGGCGAGCCGAACTCAACAACTTTAAAAAGCGCAGTTAACGATAACACGTTTCTACGAAAGAAAACCCCATGTTCTTCGACGATAACAGCAGTGTTCGAATCACCCGTTTTTTCATCCACGAAACGGGTACGTATGGGGCGCAGTTTTCGCGTCCTTTCGAAGCGCACTTTACCCACGACGCCGTGAATCAGATCGCGGAACGCATCGAGCAGAATCAGGATCTGAGCTCGATGGCGGTATCGGGCCTGGCCAATCAGATTTTGGCACCAGCCATCGCTGTCGATCAAAAGGATATCATTCCGATTCCGGAAGGTTGGAATGAGCCGCGGTTCCGTTTCATGATGGAAGTCGAAACGGACAACCTTCGCGGGAGCAAGATCACCGAGCTGGTAATGGGGTACAGCGCATCGCGCGACATCACGTTGCAACAAACCATCAATCCGGATCTCGAGTTCTACATCAACTCGACGACCCTCATCCGTGAAGAAATGGTGCGCGTCCATGGCGTTACGCAACCCCGGTCGGTGATCGCCAACTCCAGCCAACTGCTCGCCAACAACAGCTACGCAAACGTCATCGACACCAACAACCAGGTCATGATGCGCCCGACCGACCTGTTGGCTCAGATGCAAACCACACATCTTCCGGACGACGAAGGTGATGTGATCGATGGTCGTACGATGTCCACAGCGGCGCCCCGCAAGAGCCGTTATGGCAACGCCAATTCGGCGGTCTATACCAGCCGTATCCTGTCGAGCTATCGTGATGCTCAATCCCTGATGGCTCTCGGGAAAACAGGCGGTTCGATCTTCAGCGATGCCCGTAATGGCGATCAGGTCGCTGAAGCCGCTGTGATGAACGACACGTTCCTGAAATCGCTGGCCAGTATCCAAGGTGTGGCCTCGACGAACTACTTCACGTTGCGTGATCTGGAACGGTTGTCTCCGGGTTACGAAGACGTGACCGAAGCGATCATCATGCCGAATCTGGAACGGAACCGGCTGCATCATGCTGGTGACACCAGTCCTTGGGACGGTCGGGACCGTATCACGCAGGTCGCCTGCATCCTGAGTCAATCGATCCCGGGCATCATGATGGAATCGGGTCTGACGTGGGCTGCCTTCAAAGCCACCAATCGAACCATGAACTCCCAAGTGGCCTTCCAACCCATGGGTCTGCGCAGTTTCTCGAACATGGATCTGACCTATCCTGCCGAGAATCTCCGGATTCGAACCATCTGCGAAGTACTGAACGATATCTGCTACCAAGGTGAAATTGGCTTTGCTATCGAAATGACTCTCGACCTCATGGGCGATACCATCATCGATATCGAGCTGGATGGTTATCCGACGGAGCGTTTCGTGGCGCCGTCGTTCAGTAACTCGTTGGCCACCCCGGTTTTCGCGTACAACAATCAGCACGTCAGAGCGACAGCCGAGCGGTTTGAGAACTTCATCAACGAAGTTCTTCCGACAATATCGCTCCCGCAAGATTTCGCCGGTAGTGGTTATGAATCGGGTCGGCAGTTTAGCGGCTATTAAGACAACAAGGAAAAGAAAATGGATCTGATCGAGTTTTATCGCAGTGTCCTGACCTTCGCTGGATTTCATGTCACCAGCGATGACTGCCTATCCACCCAAGATGTAAACGGTAACCACCGCCCGTTCACCATGAGTGGTAAGCGACTCGTTTTGCCGAGTCGCGAGCACATGGCAGATTCGGATTGGTCGAAGCGTGTCGCGTTCCATCCGGGCTGGGAGGAGGTTTCCTGCGGGGAATCTGAAGTCCTGACTCGGTTCAGGAAGGCCATGAACATCCGGTTCAACCAGGTGATCGGCGCACAGGTCAAATTGCTGCTCGAACTGGCCGCCTCGCCTGCTGAACAAACCAAGCTCTCGACGCCTCAGCAAGTTTTTCTGTCGAAAGCGTCGGCAGCCGATGAGAAGACCATCCAGGCCTTCAAGAGCATCATGTCGAAGATTCCGGCCACCAAGGAAGATGAACTCTTCGTCAAGATCTACCTGAAGCGAAGCGGTCATATCGGCGAGCAGGTGTTCGCTCGCGCGGGGATTGTATCTTTCCCGTTCTACACAGCACTGAAGGCAGCCAAAGGAGAATTCCACGGCGTCAAGATCAGCAATAAAGCCCGCGATACGCTCTTGGGGGTTCTCGAGTATCTCTTCCCGGACCTCGAACATCCCGAAAACTACTACGCGGGGAGTGATTCGAAGTTTGCACCGTACTTCGAATCGTTGCTGCTACTGGGTCGGAATCTGGCAAAAGAAATCAATGCGCAGTGTGAGTTGTTCGGGGATGGCATCCCCGGCATGAATGCATTGAAGTTCGACATGGCTTGGGTACCTACTGCCGAAGACATGAAGATCTTGCTCAACCAGATCCGGATGATTCCGATGCTTCCTGGCAATGAAGGTGCACCGGCTTTCAACAAGATCAAGCAAGCTGCCAAGGAGGTAGAAGATCGTCCGGTCGTCACTCGTCAACAGCGTGCTGAACCGACGGCTGCTGAAATCGGGATGGCTGTTCCGGAACCTCGTGGCCGTGTCGAACCGGTCACTCCTGCGAAAACGGCAAAGGGCGGTGCGGACTTCGCGGACTTCGCCGCACGTCACCTCGCTCGGCAACAGCCGCAATACCAGCAGCAACGGTATGAACGTGATCCGTACAACGATCCGTACCAAAACGAGCAAGCCGCTCAACCCTGGCTGGGGCGTGGCCAGGTCTTGCGTCGTGCACCTCCGAGCGCCGGGCGTGCCACGTTGAGTAATGGCGGTCAAACCGCGGGTCGTGGCGTTGGACGTCCTGATCCGTACGGTCGCGGTCGTCGCGGTCCTGGGTTCTAAGTCGTAAAGTGAGAGCATAAGGAGAGAGGGGTTCGCCCCTCTCTCCTATGTCTTTTTCTTTTTTACTTTCACCATACATACTTTGTATTAACCCAACTCAAGCCTTCACGGTATGATTGGTCATGTAGTACGAGCGAAGTCGCTCCACAAACGTCGTATCGGGCTTCAAGTAATAGGTGAGCGTTTCATCGCTTTGGTCAGGGGATGTGAATCCCATCATCCGCATCAATAGCCAATGCCGTTGAGGAGGCTCACCCAGATACGCCATGAGCCCGTAGAAGTCGTTCACAAAGGTCGCCGCATCGCCAGGTTGAATAGCGACCTTCACGGTATTGGTGTAGGTTTGGAGTATCGTCATGTGGTCTTCCAAGACCGCTCGAAAATCTTCATCGTAATATACGAGCTGTGTCGTACCTGCCATGAGGTTACTAATATCGGTCGCCATAAAACTCTCCAAAATGTTTCAGACACATATTACTAATTAGTAGTTGTGTCCAGTAAGAAGATTCAAAACCTAAACAAGGGTTCTGTAATGAGTCAAGAAACGCTGACGTATAGTGATTTGCCATGGTATCGAGAACAGAACCAACTCCGGCGGGAGTTTCTCGATACGTGCGGCCTGAATCCGTTCATTGGAGCGATTTCCAGTTCACGGGTCCAGATGTTTGCAAGCCATATCGGACAGTACCTGATCATAAAGGGGATGACGGAACGCCGAATTCAAACAGGGATGGAACGTGAATTCGGGAAATATACCTTCTCAGTGAAGATGCCTCATCAGGGGCGTATCCTGAAAAAGATCGAACGATATCAGAGAACCAATGATGTTGACTCGATCAAGATCAATCCGCAAACGGTGGTCTTGTACGAAAGAGAGGACAATAACGAGATTGGGATGATCAATCTGACGAACTATTGTTCTCAGCATCAGTATTTCGGTTTCGATTACGTCAAGAAAAAACCGTACTCCAGACTCCGTCGAGGAGAAGAAATCAAAAAAGGAGAAATCTTTCTTGATTCCCCGGCTGTCACGGAGAACGGAAACTATTGCTTTGGGCGTGAGCTCAATATCGCCTATCTCTCACATGAAGCCGTCGCTGAAGACGGAATCATGATCTGCGAGGATGTCTTGCCAGAGCTTCGGTTCAAGACGTACGAAGTTAGGTCGGCTTCCTTTGGGCTCAATAATTTCCCACTTAACCTGATGGGGACAGACGAGGTTTTCAAAGCATTCCCTGATATTGGGGAAGAGGTAAGACCAGACGGACTCTTGCTGGCGCTGCGAGATTATGACTTGGATCTTGCACTGGTCGAGCAAAGTGCCTATGGTCTGCGGAAAATAAACTATGTCTTCGATGACCTCGTTTATGCCGCGGGACCGGGTGGTCGCATCAAAGATATCCGTGTCTGGCACGAGAACCGAAGCAATACGGTCGGCCTACCCGTCGGAATGGATACCCAGTTGCTCAAGTACGACAAAGGTCGTCGAGAGTTTTACCAAGGTATTCTGGATGAGCTGCGCCGCATCCGAAGGGAGCGTCACGGGAAGTTGAACATCACCCGGGAACTTCATCGGATGGAAGTGGAAGCCATTTCGGTAGTCGGCCACAATACGATGGCCGAACGTGACCCGATCAAAAAGAACTACCGCAAGGAAGCTCTGGATGATTGGCGAATCGAATTCGTCATTGAATACGAGATCACGCCGAACATCGGGTTTAAGCTGACTGATACGGCTGGTGGTGGAATTGTGAAAGTCCGTTCATCCCTTTAGTTGAAAGGAGCATGAATGGAAGATGAAATGTTTCGGATAATTCCGGGATATGAACATTATGCCGTGGACAGAGTGGGCACAATCGTTTCAGTAGAACGAAAGATAATGCTCACCCCTTATCTTCTTAATGGCTATCTCGCCGTGGATACTTTCAGAGGATCCAAGACAGAGACCTTGCCCGTGCATAGAGCAGTCGCTTTGGCATGGGTTTATAATCCCGATCCTGATAATTTTACCGTTGTGAACCATATCGACGCTCATCCAGGAAATAACTGGTACGAAAACCTCGAATGGACAAGCTACTCCGGGAATAATTACCATGCTGTCAATAGCGGGTTGAGACGGGACAACATCCCGTGTAGAGTTAGAGATTACTTCACAGGAGAAGTGTCCTATTTCCACTCGATAACTCAAGCTGCTGAATTCATGGGATTAGGGAAAGACGTCAGAATAGTAGATCTGCGACCAAAAATGTTTGGGAAGTTAGTCGCCGGGAAGTATGAGTTCCGGTGTGCGAATGACCCTGAACCGTGGTTTTATGAAAATAGAACTGAACTGGTACCCCCGTCGAGGTACATGGTTACAGTGAAAGATTCGAACGGTTCCATAGAGGAAGTTTATTCGACAAGGGAACTTCTGAAGCGCCACCAGTTATACGGGGCTCCAGGAAAATCAATCCCTGTGTTAGCGCAGTACGGGAATGAGATTTATCCCGATAAAGAATTCAACGTTCGAGACAGCTATTCAGAAACACCGTATCGCTACGATCGCGGTCTGAAGGGCACCAGCGCAATCCCGCTGTGCGCTAGTAAAGGCGGGAAAACAATGGAGTTTGGATCGTTGACTCAATGTGCTAGGCATTTTAATGTCGATCGTTCCAGTATTTTAAGTCGATTAGATACCGACAAGAATCTGGATGGATGGATTTTCACAACCCGCCTCATTAATTAGAAATAGTTAATGAAACCTTCTTTAATTGACGGGAAGTCCCTGAGAGCTTTGCACACCAACTCATGATTAGAAATGATCGTGAGGGCTGAACTAATCATTCAGGTACGGTAAAAGAGGCAAAGATTGGGTAATCCGCAGCTAACCCCTGCCCTCGCTACGACAGCGAGAATGGGAGGAGTTCAACGACTAACCGCTTACCACGGTGTACCACTCAAGTGGGTCAGTGCTTAGGTGCACGGGAGATAGCCATCTCCGGGGAAATAGGAAGCACCTTACCAGGTCATGCTGGAGGTGAAGATATAGTCTGCTCCTCAGGGAAAGCCTGAGGCGGGTGCCAGGAATCGCACCGGCTTGATAGAGCGTGTCGGGAGACACAACGGATCAAGTGGACAAAAGGAAAGGCGTCATCTGCTACATTGCCAAACCCGAAGAAATGCCCGTGGACTCGGAAGGTAATCGTGCAGACATCGTGATGGACGGCCTTTCAACCGTCAATCGGATGAACGTGAGCCGTCTCTACGAGCAATACATCAACGCAGCAAGTCGTGATGTCTCCAAGCGTGTGCGTAGAATGCTGGGTGTTCAGGAAGGCGACTACAAAGGCGCTCTCGAACGCATTGTTCAGATGGAAACTCAGCAACCCGATGAACTCAATCGGATCTGGGACTATCTCATGGGCTACTACGAGTGCGTTTCTGCCCGGATGCATAGCTTGATCATGGCGAGACCGGACAAACTTGCTCGTCGTCGAGGCCATCTGGCATCTATTGTTGAGAAAGGCATCTATATCTACTACCCGACCGACAACGAGAATGAATATTCCGATATCATTCGACATTGTGAAAGTCGAGGTTATGCACCCGTTTACGGACCTGTGACCTATGTAGATGAGTACGGGGTTCCTGGTGTTACAGAGACCCCTGTGCGCATCGGTAGTGTGTACATGATGCTGCTTGAAAAGATCGGTGATGATGCTGCTGCCGTATCGTCCGGTAAGTACCAGCACTTTGGTGTCCTGTCTCAGGTAACCAACACGGATAAGTATTCCATGCCGTGCCGTAACAATGCCGTTCGAGCATTGGGTGAAGCTGAGATCCGTCTGTATACCTCGTACGTAGGACCTGAGGTGACAGCGGAACTACTGGATCGAAACAACAGCCCGTTTACTCACCGGCACCTGTTGCACAATCTCATGTCGGCTGTCATGCCGAGCAATGTGGAGAGTCTGGTCAATCGAAAAGAAATCCCTCTGGGTGGTTCTCGCCCGCTACAGCTGGTTAAACACCTGCTGTCGACGTCTGGTATCAAATTCGTATACAAGAACGTGAAGTAAGAAAGAAAAAGGGGGATGGTAATAATGCGAAGAATATTAGCCAGAACCCTGCTGGACTATTCAACAGACTATCTGTGGACAAGCCTAGTAGGGCGTTTTATCCTGGTCTTCGACGATGGTGAAATGGAAGTCGATTGGATCTCTACGTGTTATAGCTCATATGCGTGGGAGTTCCATCGCGAGTTTCGAAACACACCGATGCTGATGAAGCATCACGTGACAAAGATTCTCGGCAGTAAACGGTATAACAGCGGCACGCACCTGGAAATTCTCGGCAACTGCATGTGGTCGACGTATGACAAGTATCAGAATGACTCGGGACCAACCTCCCGGGATGCTCTATCCAAGCGTGTGTATCAGTTGTTCAACCTGATGTACAACGATCTCCGTAATCGGGCACGGCCGATGCAGATGTCGTTGGATATCTTGAACTTCATTGAGATTCTGGATCATCCCGAGATCCTGAAAATCAAGATGGCCATGAACGACACGCAGAAGTCTATCGAGTGGGCGACGAACACGGTGATGAAAACCGTTGCGTCAGCGGAGCTCTTTCCGGACAACCCGATCTCTAAAGGGATGCGATCTTCTATTGTCAAGAGCAGTCAGGTGCAGCAATGTATCGGACCACGAGGTAACTTGACAGAACTGGATTCGATCACGTTCCGTCATCCGATCAAACGAGGTTATGCCGAAGGGTTCCGTAAGCTGTGTGATTCCATGATGGAGTCTCGATCAGCAGGGAAGGCGTCGATCTTTGCGAAATCTCCGCTGCAAAAGGCTGAGTATTTCTCAAGGCGTCTGCAACTGATGGATCAAGTGGTGCAGAACTTGCATCATTGTGACTGCGGCAGCACGACCTATACGCACTTCCATATCCGACCTCGACAGGTGGATGATGAGACAGGGGAAGTGTTGGTGAAGGGTGATCTCCCGAATATCGTCGGCGCATTCTACATGTCTGATGAAGGGGTTCTGGAGGAGGTCATGTCAACGGATACGCACCTGATTGGAACAACGATCAAGATGCGTTCCGTTCACCATTGTCAGCACCCTGACCCGTATGGCGTTTGTTCCGTCTGCTTTGGTCGTCTGAGTGACGATGTCCCGGAAGGAACGAATCTGGGACACATGTGTACCGTCACAATGTGCGAGCCGCAATCTCAGTCGGTGATCTCGGTGAAGCACTTGGATGGTAATGCGGTGGTCAAGCAGATCAAGATTACTGATGATCACATGTCGCGCTATCTCAAGGTATCTCCTGACGGATATTCCTATCTGTTGAGTGACAACCTGAAAGGTCGCGATGTTACGCTAGTGGTGATTCCGAAGTTCGCTACTGGTCTGACAGACATCTTTGCATCGGGTCGTCCCGAGGACCACAGCATCACTCGCGTTTCTGAAATGCCAGTCATTGGCTTCCTGGTAAAGGAGAAAGATTGCGAAACCTTCGTGGAATTCGAAGTCGCTGTTGAAAAACGTATGGCATCTATGTCGTATGCTCTCCTGAACCACGCGATCAAAGACGGTAAGCGTGAAATCGACGAGATGGGGAATTACAACATCTCGATGAAGGGTTGGGATTGGTCTAAAGAGATTCTGACGCTCCCTCTCAAGCATGCCAACATGAGCGATTATTCCAACGAGATTGCCCAGTTGCTTGAGTCGTCCGTAGAGAATCTCTATGAACGTGACAAAGTAATTTCTCCAGATGCGTTCTTGACTGAGTTCTTCGACTTGGTCAATAGCAAACTGGATGTCAACTTGAAAGTTCTTGAAGTGATCATGTATGGTTGCATGATTCGAAGCGCCGATGAAGAGGATGAGGATTATCGTTTGCCCAAGGTAGGGACGGATTCGGGTCTCGGCGTCATGCGCGCCACGATGGAAAAACGAAGTGCTGCTCCCCTCATGGCGTTCGAACATCACCACAAGGCTTTCACGTCACCGGAATCGTATCTCAATCCGAAACGAGCCAACCACCCGATGGATGGTCTCATCATGCCGTTTGAGGTTTTCAGTAAACGTCGTTAAAAGATCGGGAAATGATGGCTGAGTTGCGAGTCACCATCGCGTCTCACCACTTTGTGTGTACACGGATCTCTCCACGGGCCTACTCGGCTGTGGAGAGATTTGCAAAGCGTTATGCACAGTGGGGATATGAACGCAAGGGTAGGCGAATGATTTACAAGATGTTGAAAGTGTTCGCTGCCCGCAGTAAAAACAGAAAAGAGTACCGTTTCCACATTAACACACTGGAGGATTTTAAAGCGTGCATGGCGGCAGACTTTATCAAAGAAAGCATGATAGAGTACGTCACACGACCCATTCCGAGCTATCCACACTTCGATCTCCCTATCCGTGATGGTTGGGTACCTGATCCGAAGCGAGATCAACCTGAGGCAATTGCGTACGCCAAAAAGGATGTTCACAAAGCCAGTAAAGTCCTGACTCTGAAACCGGGTGGTGGTAAATCCTACTGTTCGATGCAGATTGTGCATGACTTAGGGTATCGTCCAGCGTATGTCTTGCGACCCGGCTACATTGATAAATGGGTT
>Ga0326727_10010179_pt1 | contig 22560 bp, 24 predicted proteins | sample MB2enrmetagenome_FD_207643 | JGI IMG/M metagenome (GOLD analysis project Ga0326727, IMG submission 207643) | Lab enriched peat soil microbial communities from McLean, Ithaca, NY, United States - MB29MY | ecosystem: Environmental > Terrestrial > Soil > Wetlands > Peat | place: USA: New York...
GCGTCCGGATTGACAAAGCGATAACGTGCTGCGAATTGATCGGTAGTCACCGAAGGAGCTGAAATAGAAGCTGGACGGTAATACCCTCCGTTACCGATAGGAAAGGTGAAGGCACTGTTGCCTGCCTTTTGGACAAAACCATCCACATAGCTGCTATTGGAAACATTGACGCACGTGGCACCTGCCTCCAAGGTTGCCATGTTCATCATAGTTTCGGGAGTGGATTGCAGGGAAGTGATAATACCGTTGGTCAAATCAAGCTGGTCTGCAACCGAAATATTCTGTTCCAGGCTATCTGCACTTGCAACCAATTGACTGTTGAAGAGCAGATCGTAAAATCTTGTTGTGCCGCTTCCTGAAATCACCTGAGTGGTAGCACCTTCGAAACGACTGAGTCCCGGGGAGATAATCAATGAATTATCAAAACCAACGATCCCGTTGTTCTGAAAATTTGCCTTGTACCATATTGTGCCGTTATTCATCAATATTCCTGTGTTTGAATTGATAAAGTTCATCCCCTCGTATTTTTGTGTAGTAGGATGTACCCAGTTATTGCCCGTGTTATAATCGGCCACCTGACCCCTGACCCCTAAAGGGAAAAGCATCAGTAGCAAAAAATAGAAAAAATGGACTCTTTTTCTTTTCATATTGAATATAACTTTGGACATAAGCTCTTAAATTGTTGTCGGTAATTTGCACCCTCTCCAAGCTCTCGCCTGGCTATATGAATGAAAGAAACTCCGTGAAAATTTCCATAAATCAAACAGTACCGATATGAAATTTTTATTCCTTAATTTGCCACTTGGATCCATTCACTGTCGGTGGCATCCCATTGAATGGTGATTTTATTTCCTCCTACAGTGCCATCAAGGTTGGATGTTCCTACTCCCAAAGTGGTGGTGGTAGTGTTGTTAGAAGTATGTATGACAGCACTAAACGTGATATAATAGGCAGAAGAAAGATTGACAAAACGATAGGTTCTCCCGCTTTCGGGTGAAGAGGGCAGCGTAAAGGTTGCACCTCCCGTAGCGCCACTTCCCAACACGACGGTGTAATCGGTTAATGCGACCGTATAATTAGATGTTTCGACCACAATCGGAGCTATATTCCCCACGTTGACATTCAATGCCACCCATGTACTGCCGGTGTATATCAACAGCATAGCGCTATTGGGAAGGAGGAAAGTTCCTGCCAGCGTAAAAGATACCGTACCGGAATTGATCACGTAAACCATACGTCCGGCTGTGGTTACAGATGGGGACGGTAGGCTAAGTGTTTGTTCTGAAGCTGTTTGGTTAATAATAAACACGCTACAACTATCGACTGTGTTAATCGCAGTCCCAATAACACCACCCGAAGAAAGATTGGAAATGCTGATGGTTCGATGCCATATCGATCCGATATCATTGATATTATAGGTATTCATATTCAACGCCTGCAATGCTTTATGATTACCTAAATTATCCCCTATGCGCTGTTGGGCGGCGGTAGGAATACCGGACAGGACAACGACAAACAAGGTAATAAGTAGGACTCTTGTTCTTACCGGATTAAAAAAAGCGTGTTGTCGCATAACTATTGTTTTATAATGTATTTTTTGCATATTTTGGCAACCATAATAACCTGAGGCAGTAGTATCGGGACATGTATCTTGTATTTTCTCTTTTATCCAACCAACTATCAACATGAGATCAATGCAGTCGAACACTTTTCTTTGTGTTTGCAGAAAAGTGTCCGATTACATCATTCTCTCATTGATATTAAAGAAATTAATGCGTAAATCCGATCAGCAAGTGCGATGAATCGATAGAAGGTGTTGAACCTGCTACTCCGTTAGCCAAGGTAACCACCACCGTATTGGCGGCCGTTGCTACTGCCGACAAGATAACGACACCGTCGTTTTCGCCAACACCTGCCGTTCCGGGAGCCAACCATCCTGTGGCTGTCGTATTATAATCGGAACCATAATAATTGGCTGTAATCATATCAGTAGGCAATACTCCGGCGACAGTCAATGTGACGGTATAACTGGAATTGGTGCTTCCTCCATTGACCACGGCATTATTCAAATTTGCACTGGTACCGGCAGGAATCGCTACGATCGCTTTGCCCATGCCACTTGTGCCATTGATAATCCATTGAGTTCCGTCCCAAATCAAAGAGATGGAACTTCCTATTGCAATTACAGAACCAAGTAATGAAAAAGAAGTTGTCCCTTCATTGATAACCGTTACACTATGACCGGGAGTAACATCGGTAGGATTTGGAATGGTGAGCGTTTCGTTTGCTGTAGCTTGTGCACACTTGAATATGGTATAAATATCAACTGTTGTGGGAGCTGTACCAATAGTACCTCCGGTAGTCAGATCGGCAACCGACAAAGTTCCACCTATAATAGTGGATCCGGCATTGTGCAACGTAGCTCCCGGTGTGGCAGTACCGATACCTACATTACCGTTAGCCAATACCGTAAGACCCGAACCGGCAGTTGAATTGGATTGAACACGGGCTACCGTTCCTGTGGTGCTAGCGGATGTATTACCCACATACAATAAACCTTTAGTACTAGCATTTGCCGTTGATGAAGAGGTGATACTCATAACAGATCCGGTTGTCAGCGCATTTGCTGTCAAGGTTAACGGATTCTGCGTTGTGGCTGTGCTCCAATCCCATTCTTGAGCATAATTTGTGTTATCAATCGTATTGGTTGCCGTAGCCGCGGTAAGATTTGATAACGGCACCACCTGACTGTTTCCATTTTGCACCCATGTTGTTCCGTTCCAGATTAACGATAGCGAAGAACCGGGGACAACAAGAATATTCGCAGTATTCAACGTGAACGCAACCGTGCCCACATTAATGACGGCTATTATCCGACCTGCATCCGTTACCGTGGGTGAAGCCAATGTGATGTTGGTTCCTGCGGTAGCCACGCTGGTAGAAATGGAAGAATAGATATCTACCGAAGTAGCAGCACTTCCACCAATAGTGGCACTAGCTGCCGTAACACCGGCTGCTAACGTATTATACTGCATCGAACCGGATTTGTTAATATCAAACCCTTGCATTTTCAATGCCTGCGTTGCAGTATGATTACCTAAATTATCACCGAAGCGCACTTGTGCCTGCGCACTGTTCACAGATAGCAATGAAGCTAATGTGATTGCCATTCCCAATTGGGAGACACATTTGTTAATTTTTTTCATTTTCAATTTGTTTTAGATGTGAACGTAAATTTGATTGTATAACACTATTTCTGAATAAAAGAGAAAGCCATTTGTAAATTGGATGGAATAACCGTGGAAGCCGTTCCATTAAACACCAGTACTTCCACCGTATTGGTTCCGGTCACTTTCGTCTTGGCGATAACCAGTCCGTCATCAAAAGAACTCGAAGCTGTAGCGGTGACGGCATCTCCTAGCTGGATGCCTGTCACTGTATATACTAACCTTACGGCCTCGTTATTGGTAAATGTCACATTGCCATTGCCCGGGTAGCTTGACGAAGACGCAGGAAAGGAGGTGGAAGGGGAAACCGCCTGATAGATGGATGCGGGATTAATAAAGCCCGTGGTGATCAGCTCTAATTTATCGGCCACGCGAACCCATTGGATAGAATCGGTATTCCAATAATAAATACCTTTGGGTACCGTACCTGTATCATTGCAAATCAACATGCCCGATACCGGTGTTCCATCCAATGTCCATAAATGAACATTATTAAGCGAAATACGGGGTAAGCGCAACCCTTTGGTTAAACTTTCCAGTTCCAGTAATGAACCCGATTGTATCACGGTTGGATTATCTCCCAATTTATTTTGTCCGCATATCGGTATAACTTCGAGAGATAGAATAACAAACAGGAAAAGATGTTTTAGTTTCATCTATGAGAGATTTTTTTTTATTTAATGACTGATGGAATACTCTGATGAATATTAATACAAAAACATATCACGTATGTAAATATTAAAGGATTCACCATGCACAACAACGTTAATGCACTGTTTTATTACTGCTTATTCTGTTTTTCAAGGTGAAAAATATTGTAGATTTGTAATACATATTTTGTTTTGACCCGGAATGAAAAAATAAGTCTATTTATTTGTTACAGCATTGTCATGTAATTATTTATATTATTTTATTCTAGTTTTAATATTTAAGCAATAATAATCTTAATAGAGGGTTTTCAAGTTGACAATGTTGATTTAAATCAATTCACTGTCCGATTTCCGGCACAAAAGTACCGTAGTTTGCTAGACTAAGCATCTTTTTGGTTGGGACAAAGGATGGACAAATTGTTTTTTATTTAGATATGATGCAAAGCAAAAAAACAATTTATTAATAAAAAAATACATAATAAGTAGATATTTAACAATGAAACGAAATCACACTTTACTCATTTCTATATTTTTTTTTGCGTTTACTCGATTAGTTATGCTAATAAAATTAATACCAGACAATTCAACTTCCACGAGGACGCCTTATCGGATCATCCGGTTATTGATTTATCCGGGCAATGGCAGTTTATATACGGCAAATTTTTAATGGTACGAGAGATGCAGCAGTTATCTTCTTCTGAAAAGCAGTACATAACAATACCATCCAATTGGAAAAAAAGGCAGATAGATGGAAGATATTTACCGGTACGAGGCATTGCGACCTATTACTTGCAAATTATTCTTAGCAATCCCAATCAAGAAACATCCCATTTATATGGGATAATCTTGGGCAATATTACATCGGCTTATTCATTGTATGTCAATAATAATCCTGTGGCACAAGCCGGCAATGCCACACAAACGGAAAAAGGATTTGAAGCCAGTTACCTTCCTCAAACTTGTTATTTTTATTCAAAATCCGATACGCTTGACGTGATACTGCACGTAAGTAATTACTTTGATTCCAGCTATGCGGGAATTTCACAAAAAATTTACTTCGGAAAGCAAGATGCGATAGCACGTCGCACTTTTTTCATATACGCTTGTTCAATATTCATGTTAAGTGCATTCTTACTAATATTGGTGTTTCAACTCATACTATACTTCGCTCATAAAGAAAAATTTCACCTGATGATAGCATTATTGGCAGCCATCGCTTTCTTAAAGATGTTATTAGACGGTAACATTGTTATTTTCCATTTTTTCCCACGAGCAAATTTCATTATCTGCTATCATTTTTGGTTATTATCGTTTTTAGCCATTCCTATTATCTTCAAGTTGACTCATATCACATTTCCATCCGAGATGAATGGTTTCATAGAGAAAACCACCATTTGGGTATATGGTATTTTTGCAATTGTGTTTTTGTTGGCAGATATTCATTTTATATTGCGATACCTCGTCGTCGTCATTGCGCTTTCATTTTTGTATGTATTATATCTTTCTTATGTCTTACTTAAAGCCGTAATCAAAGGACGGCGCTATTCGTATATCACCGGTATTAGTTTTATAATCATGCTATTGTCAATAACAAACGATTTGTTATACGTATTCAACCAAACGACATACCCTTTTTTATCTCAATTGGGAATTGTCATTTACGTCATGTCACAAACCGTGATTATTTCGCTCAAATTCGCACATTCACAGAAGAAAATAGTTAGTCTCTCTCAAGAACTTGAATTGGCTAACAGTAATCTCGAGGCTAAGGTGACTGTGCGTACACGCGAACTGTATGAAGCAAACTTAGAATTAGCAAAAGTCAACAGGCAAAAAGATCTGCTTATTTCAACCATTACTCACGATTTAATGGGTTGTTTCAATACACTGCTTACGTTCAGTTCCTTTTTATCAAAAGACATACAACTACCGGAAAAACAAAGGAAAAGGTTACTGTCAATCCGACAGGCGTCGGAAAAAGGATATCAGATTCTGGAGAATATTCTGGCATGGGCAAAACTGCAAATTCTCAACAAACCTGAAAGTGATGTGATCACAGACTTATCAAGACTCATAAAAAACAATGTAGAACTGGAAAGCGAACAACTAGAGGCCAAATCATTGTCAGTATCCATTGATGTTGACGATAGTCTTTATTTTCAATGCGACGAAAGTAACCTCAATACCATTTTCCGTAATTTACTTTCCAATGGAATAAAGTTTAGTTTACAAGGAGGAATAATCACTTTTGTAAACCGGGTGGAAAACAATTTTGTGAAAATAATTGTGCACGATAACGGGATCGGAATGCCACCCGATATAGTAGCAACTATTTTTGAAATGGATAAAACGAAAAAGCGCCCTGGCACTTTAGGCGAACGAGGATCCGGATTAGGATTGATGATCGTGCAGGAATTGGTTGAAAGTAATAACGGGCATATTGCTTGCTATAGCGTAGTGAATAAAGAAACTAATTTTATTCTCGAATTTCCACTAATCAACAAGTCGCAAATCTAAAGAGAAATAATAAGGCTTATCTCGAAGCTGGATTAATAATTTTTTGATGTCCGGAGTGCGAATAAGCACGTATATAACAACCAATTTTTACATGAGAAAAATATTAGTTATTGATGATGAACCGGAAGCAATAGATGTGTTAGAATTACTTTTGAGTAACTTGAATTATGAAATTACCGGCGTGAATAACCCCTTGGAAGCACTTTTTACCCTCGTTCAATTATCGCCGGATTTGGTTATCCTTGATTGGGAGATGCCCCAAAAAGAAGGGCTTGATTTATTAAAAGAGATAAAGGCAATCCCTTCTCTTATCGAAATTCCGGTAATAATATCTACCGGAAAACGTACCCAACCGAACGATCTGAAAAACGCATTGAAATATGGAGCAAGCGATTTTATTCGTAAACCGGTGGAACCGATAGAATTGGAAGCTCGTGTCGCTTCTGCAATCAATACTTATTACTATATCAAAGGAACACGAGAGGCACAAGAGAAAAAATACACCAAAGAACTGGCGGTTGAACATGAAAAAGAGAAACAGTTGAAAACCGAACTGTCAAAAAAAGATCGTGAAATGATTGCGGCCTCGGTAAGTGTATTTCAAAGCGAGCGGTTGCTTTCGAAGATAAAATCAGACATTCTCAATGAGAAGATAGATTATAAGTTGGAAAATAAGATTCACTTATCTCAGGTATTTAATAAATATGATAACATAGCCAATTCATTCAACTGGGAATTGTTTAGAAAGCGATTTGCCGAACTGAATAGCGATTTTTATTCCCAGCTTAGAGCCGACTTCTCGTCTTTAACTCCGGGAGAACTTCGTATATGTGCATTTTTCAAGGTCGGTATGTCCAAAAAAGAGATTGCTACTCTGTCTTATTCTAATTATGAAGCTGTGCGCAAAGCTATCTATCGCATTCGTAAAAAGCTTCAGTTAGATGAAGAGATTGAATTAGGAGCTTTTCTTGAAAAATATTAATTAGCTCCGGGAGTTATGTCTTGTAATAGACACAATAATAGGAGTATACATAGAGCCTGCTGAAAAAGTATCGTTTAGTTTCATATCAATTAAATACAGCTATATTTGCAGTAATTAATACAAGAAAATACTGCGTTACTACTCACCCACCCCTCCTAAGTCTTACATAATTTGATGTTCAGGTGATTGAGATTGTATTATTGACATATTTTAAATACTAAATAACTATCTTTCCCGTTTTATAGTCAACCGTAGCGATTGTATGACGATAAGATATGGAGAATACCCCGATAACAGACATCTACATTTTATCAATGCTCTTTTAGATGAAAACAAGGCTCTAAAAGAGGAGTTAGCACTTTTGCGCAAGGATAATGCCGAACTACGAGAAAAACTATCTCGTTATGAACATCCTAAAACCAGCTGCAACAGTAGTCTTCCACCATCGAAAGATCCGATGGGTAAACGTAAAATAAATCTGCGAAAACCCTCAAATCGTCCGACAGGAGGTCAGAAAGGGCATAAAGGCACTACGCTTAAATTTCAGACACCCGACAAAATCGAAGAACTTTTACCCCATTACTGTTTTAGATGCGGCAAATCACTTTCAGATATAGAAGGCCAAGTGGTGGAAACCCGCCAGCAGATTGATATTCCACCCATATTGCCAATAATCACCCAATATCAATCCGTTCGCAAGATTTGCAGCTGCGGATGTGCTTCTCAAGGAAGCTTTCCGCAGGGAGTTACTCCTTTCGCCGGTTATGGTTCTAATATTCAAGCATTGGTGTGAATGCCATTCAAAAGATTAACCGTTTTACTGAATGAAGTATTTCATCTATCTGTTTCTCAAGGTACAGTCCAAAACATACTTGAACGTTTTGAACAACGCACTTCGTCTGCTTATCAAACCATTCGACAAATGCTCAGCCATGCTCCCGTGGTGGGTGTCGATGAGACTTCTACCAACATCAATGGCAAAAACCATTGGAGTTTGAGTATTGCAAAATCACAAAGCAACCTATATTACATCGGCTCGTTCGCGAAGCATAAAAGAATTTACGGATATTATGCCTCAAGGGATGACAAACACAATACTCGTGTCGGATTGCTACTCTGGTTATTTCAGTCAGAATGTGGCAAACCATCAAATATGTACGGCACATCTGCTGCGAGATACACTCTATTTATCGGAACTCTATCCGACAAATCAATGGGCTGAAACTTTCTCAAAACTTATAGTAGATGCCCTTCATTTGCCAAAAACAATCTCGGGTGTCATAGATGATACACCTTTCACGGAACGATTAAATGAATTGTTAAATCAAGAAATTGATGCAAAATTTCCCAAAACCATTGTTTTTCAAAAACGTATCGAAAAATACAAACACTACCTGTTCCGTTTTCTGCAAAACGAACTAATTCCCCCCGATAATAATGCTTCAGAAAGAGCGTTCAGAGTTTTCAAAATAAAACTCAAAGTAAGCGGTTTCTTCAAATCGACTTCCGCTTCGCAACGATTTGCCCAACTGCATTCAATTGTCGACACTGCAAGAAAGAATCTCCAATCTCCCGTAATGGTTCTGCATGTTGCTGCTTCTAATGCCTAAACCAGCAGGGGGGTAGTAACTATTTGGATTACAACATAGAAGTAGTAACTAAATAAGTCATTTATGAATTCGGATATCTCTTAACGTGAGTTTTGTCGGAAGTGCTGGCGATACCCCTTATTGGTATATGCTTATTATTTGCCGTATTGTACATTCTTCACTAATTTTGTAGAGTTATTTTTTAAAATGCAACTTGCTAAATAATTTTCTTATGACTTTACAATTCGGGAAAACATGGTGGGGCGAACATTGGTTACGCTCGCTGGAAAATGTGGATTATGACAACCGTTTGCCACGAGGGGCATCATACGCCCGCAATGGCTACGTGAAAGAAGTCAAATTTAATGGCAACCAGATTACGGCAAAAGTTGCCGGAAGCCGTCCACGACCTTATAATGTAACGGTTATTGTCCCGCCTTTTTTCGAAGAACAGGTGGAGGTCCTGATGGAAGGCATTATCCAACGCCCGGCGCTTATCTCCAAACTGATGAACCGTGAACTTGACCCCGAAATCCTCACCATAGCCGAAGAGAAAGGGTTGAAGGTATTTCCCTCCCCGCCAGTGGACGGATTTTAAAATGCAATGCTCGTGCCCCGACTGGGCAGTGCCCTGCAAACATTTGGCAGCAGTTATCTACATGATCAGCCGCGAGATTGACAACAACCCGTTCCTTGTGTTCGAAATCCACAATGTAAATTTATTGGAAGAACTCAACAAACGTGGAATTTTCATATACGATCAGAAAAAAAACGAAATTCAGCCATTATCCAACATTCTAAAGGTTTCCAGGAAAAAAATCGAGGATTATGATGAAGAAAAGGCCTACGAAAGGGTTGACTTTTCACAGTTGAACGATATTTCCGCATCGCTGGTCATGCTTTTGCCCGATGCACCGCCGTTTTATGCTTCGGGCAATTTCAGGGAGAAATTTAATGCACAGTTTACCCGAAATGCCCGCGACGCCAAACGCCTGTTATCCAAAAAGCTTTCAATCGAAGCTTTATATTCTGCACCGCACAAAGGAATCCCTGAAATCAACTCCCATACCACACTCTCGTTCATCATCGATAGCAACAACCGAACTGAAATAACCGGCGAAAACCATTCGATCAAAACCAACCAACAGCTGATGCCGGCGCTTTGGTTGCTGAACCCCGACCGTTTGCCCGATTACCAGCCTTCGGTGGTAGCATTTTACAAAATCATGTATGCTTCGCTTCACCTGATTGCCAATGGGAATGTAGTCCCGCAAATCGACCGGCTCGAAAACCGCGAGTTTGTCATTCGCAGGCTCCCGGCATCAATCGATACCCGGGTGCGGGTGCTTATCGACCGGCTTATCAGTATTATGCCGCCAAACCTTCTTTTAATATTGAAAAAAACAGGCCAAACCGAAAAACTGTTGCCCCTCGAAAACCAGGTACAGGAACTACTCTCCGTGTTTATCAGCGAGCTGGTAACACGCTTGTCAAAGCCTTCGGCAGGCGATTTGTTCGACGACTTGTTTTTCAAAAACAGGGGTTATGCCTTCTCGGGCGTTGGCGAACATGCCTTGAGCGGCGGGATAAAAGTATGGTTGGACCGCTTTTTTATTTCCGCGGGCGAGTATCGTCCGGTTGTGGCCGTTACCGAGCTGGGCGAGAACCAGTTCGACGTGCAGGTAAGCGTCGAAAACACCGCCGCACCCAACGAGCTCCCTATTGAGCTTTCGAAAATACTGCAACAGAAACAATTTGAAAAGCAGCGTTTTAAAATACTCCAATCGTTGTCGTTACTCTCATCGTTCATCAAAGGATTGGACAATTACATCAATACCCAAACCCGAGAGCCGATACGTTTCGACATCTCGGAATTTTCACCATTTCTGGTAAACATTTTACCCGCGATCAAACTTTTGGATATAAAAGTGCTCTTGCCCAAATCGTTAGAGCACCTGCTTAAACCGCAGGCATCGGTTAAGTTGAAAGCAAAATCGGTGAACCAGGGTTACGTGCGGTTGGACGAACTGTTGGCCTTCGACTGGCAGGTAGCACTGGGCGATACGCTTATTTCGCCCGAAGAGTTTAAGAAGCTGATGAAGAATGCCGGCGGGCTTTTCCGTTTCAAGGAAAGATACATTTACGTGAGCGATGAGGAAATGGAGAAACTCCACAAACTCTTGAATAGTGATAAGGAATTGACACCTTTCGAGCTACTGCAAACAGCTCTGGCTGAGGAGTATGAAGGCGAACGGGTAAGCCTGACCGACGAGGTGCGTGATTTGATCCGCGAACTCACTTCCAACGAAGATATTCCGCTCCCGGCTGGGCTCAATGCCACGCTCCGGCCTTACCAACATCGGGGCTTTTCGTGGATGTACCGCAACAGCCGTATCGGGTTCGGTAGCATCATTGCCGACGACATGGGGTTGGGAAAAACACTACAGGTGATTTCTATCCTGCTAAAGTTGAAAGAAGAAGAAGCTCTCAATCAAAAACATCGGGCATTGGTCGTTGTGCCTACCGGCCTGCTCACCAACTGGGAAGCTGAAATTGAGAAGTTTGCCCCTTCCATTTCCACCCATATTTTTCACGGTGGCGCGCGTGATATTAAACAATTCGAGTCGGATGTAATGCTCACCACTTATGGTGTTTTGCGCAGCGACCACGAACTGCTGAGGAAACAAAAATGGCAAGTCATGGTCATCGACGAGGCACAAAACATTAAAAACCACGATACTGCCCAGTCTAAAGCCATCAAAAGCATCCCATCCAATATCCGCATTGCCATGAGTGGCACGCCGGTTGAAAATCGCCTGAGCGAGTTTTGGTCGATCATGGAATTCGCGAACAAAGGCTACCTTGGGAATGCAAAAACGTTTAAGTCGAACTTTGCCGACCCTATTCAAGTGTTTAACGACGAATCGGCCGTCAGCCGTTTCCGTAAAATTACTTCGCCGTTTATGATGCGCCGCATGAAGTCGGACAAAACGATTATCTCCGACCTGCCCGACAAAGTGGAACAAAACCAGTACGCGTTGCTGACTAAGCAGCAGGCGGCGCTTTACGAGAAAACCATGCAGGCAGCTATGGCCGAAATCGAAGGAATTGCAGGAGCCGACGGACAGTCGTTGTTTAAGCGCCAGGGGCTTGTGCTGCAGATGATACTGGCATTAAAGCAAATTTGTAACCACCCGACCAACTTCCTGAAAAACGGTAATTATGACTCCTTGCTCTCGGGAAAGGTGGAGTTGCTTTTTGAATTGCTCGACAGTATTGTTGAGGCAGGTGAAAAAGTGCTGATATTTACCCAGTTCAGGGAAATGGGCGAATTGATCGAACGGTTTATTATCGAGCGGTTTGGCGAACGTCCCATGTTTTACCATGGAGGATGTTCGGTACCGGAAAGGCAGCAAATGGTAGAACGGTTTCAGCACAACCGCGCCGATAAGATATTCCTGCTTTCGCTCAAGGCAGCCGGCACGGGGCTGAACCTCACCGCCGCTTCGCATGTGATACATTACGACCTGTGGTGGAACCCGCCCGTGGAAAACCAGGCGACCGACCGCGCCTACCGTATCGGGCAAAAGAAAAATGTGATGGTGCACCGCATGATTACCAAAAATACTTTCGAGGAAAAAATAGACGACATGATCCAGAAAAAGAAACACTTAGCCGACATGACCGTAGCAACGGGCGAAAACTGGATAGGCAAACTCAGCAACAAGGAATTGCGGGAGATTTTTGAATAGAAACAAAAAATAAAAACAGGCATAAATACACAACAAGTGATAGGCAATTTTTCCATGGCAAATTAATGGAGGATTAAATCTATTTAAAACCAAATAAACGATTGATTCAAAAAAGAGAGATGTGGGGAAAATCACCAATAAAAAAACCGTAATTAATTGATTATTAATTACGGTTTCCGTTTTAAAGTACCCAGAATGAGGGTATAATTTATTAAATCAGAGTAAATTAATATCAATTGGAATAAATCATATATATGCTGTATATCAATATGATATATGCTTATTATCATTATTTAGATTGATTTACATTGAATTAATTTCAGGATGATTGGGAACAATATGGGAACAAATATTTATCTTTGCATCGGACAAAACAACCATATATGAAAGTTTCTGCCTTTATTAGAAAAACGGCCAAGAAGAATGATATTGATACATTGGCCACTGTTTATTTTCGCTTGCGAGATGGTGCTAAAGACATTAAAGCTGCAAGTGAGCTTTCCATTAATCCCAACCATTGGAGTCCGGAAAAGCAAGGATATAAAGACCGCATATCGCTTGTTAGAGAAGAAGCAAAGCTTACTTTTAACAATGAAGTTCAAAATATTATTTCTAAGATCATCAAAGAATACACCTTAGATGCAGATAGTGAATGGTTAAGTAACGCTATTGATGAATATTTTCATCCACAAATAAACACATCGCAAGAAATTAAACCCTCATTTTCTAAACTCTTTGATGAGTTCTTATTGAAACATCGCTTGTCAGACGTTCGGAAAAAGAACTTTAGGGTTATTCGACGCAGGTTAGAACGATTTGAATTGTTTGTCCGCATGACCAAACGAGGACAGAAAGATTTTCAATTGGATATTGACCTTGTATCGGCAGATACACTTCGTGAGTTGTGGAATTTTTTTGAGTTTGAATATAAGTATTACCAACAATATCCCACGCTTTACAAGCATGTCCCCGAAAATAGAATTCCATTACCACGGGGAAGAAATACTCTAATCGACAATTTCTGTCGTTTGCGAACATTCTTTCTATGGTGCTATGAGAATAAGAAGACCTCAAATAAACCATTTGATCATTTCCCTCTCGAAGAAGCTGTGTATGGTACTCCTTATTACATAACAATAGAAGAACGGAATCAATTATATCGCACTAATTTGAGAAACCACCCTCAACTGGCCATTCAGCGAGATATTTTCGTTTTTCAATGCTTAATCGGATGTAGAGTTGGCGATCTACTTAAAATGATCAAAGCGAATATTATAAACGAGGCAATTGAATACATTCCCAAAAAAACAAAGGAAGGACGACCATTGACTATTCGAGTTCCTTTAAATTCAACGGCGAAAGAAATACTTGAAAGATATGCAGATGCTTCAGACAAATTATTGCCATTCATTTCAGAACAGAAGTACAATGTTGCTATTAAGCGAATCTTTCTAGCTGCTCGCTTGAATCGGATGGTTACCATAATTAATCCAACTACACGTGAAGAAGAGAAACGTCCGTTGAATAAAATTGCCAGTTCTCATATTGCCCGGCGTTGTTTTGTTGGAAATCTATACAAACAGGTTAAAGATCCTAATCTTGTAGGTGCACTTTCTGGGCATAAAGAGGGCTCAAAATCATTTGCTCGTTATCGGGAAATTGATGAAGATATGAAGAAAGAATTAGTTAATTTATTAATGTGAAAATAAAATGGATATGTTATTGAAAATTATGATTATTGGCGTTTATTGCATTGCAAGTGCTTTAGTTGTGAGGTATTTTTGGTCTGTTTATTGCAGATGGTATTCGTATAATCTTTATAAAAGAGCATACTTATATTATAAATGGTACATAAACAAGCATAACTATACATATGAAAGTTACAGAGATGACTTTATCTGTGGGCATGAAACATTAACGTTGCAAGGCGAGAGACGTATAAGGTTACACTCTCTTTTAAAGCTACTTCAACACGGCAAACCTCTCATTGAAAAGTATTTTGAGAAAGAGTATTTTGAAAAAAAAGATTATAAGATATTAATAGCTGAGTGGCGTAGATATTCTGTAACACAAACCAATTTGCAAAAATCGACAGAAATAAATTCAAAAAATAATGATCATTTTTCTGTAACGAAAACTACATTAGAAGAAAATAGAGTTCTTTGTGATGTTATAAAGGGTATAAGTAATAATGAAAAAGACGACTTATGGAAAAAAATTCAAGAAGGGGTCTCTACTACAAGAAATAAAGGCCAATATTTTGGTTTGTTGTATATTATTTTACAAGAAACAAAATTAATGCCATCCCCAGAAGAAGTTAATATTACAGAATATAACCGTATTATAAGAAATACGTTTCCTGAAATTGAATTCCATATAAATTGCATATACAATCATATAATTGAAAATTGTTTAACTCAAAGATGTAAAAAACGATTAGTAAATATGAGGCAGATATTAATTGCAAAATAATAGAATGTAATGGAGAATCCACTTTGCCCCATCACATTCCATTGATTACGGTCTATTAATATTGGATATTTGCCGAACCAAATAATTGGTTCGGCTTTTTTGTTTTTTAGACCTACCAGACAAAAAAGCATCCACCTGGTAGGTTTTTGTATTATGGAAAATTTAATGTCAATCATCGAAAATGGCTCTGGCAAGATCAAGCTTGAAGTAAGTGGAGAGGATCTTTTGACCTTCTCTAATCAATTAATTAAACGCACCAAGGAAGAACTTGCTTCTGTGGTGGTAGAAAAAAATAGAGAAGAGACATATCTGACAAAAGCAGATGTGAAGCATCTCTGTGGTATTTGCGATACAACGGTTTGGTACTGGCAGAGAAGGGGTTATTTGAGTCCAGTGCGAATTGGGGGACGTAAAATCCTATACAAAAAATCTGATATTGACAAGATACTCACCGGAAACATCGAAAAAGCACAATAATGCTATGGCAGAACAAGAAAAGTATATCCGGGTTGCAACAACAGTATACAAGATTGTCAAGAAGCCATTAATGAGCGGTGATTTTGTAGAAGATAAAGTAGCCTGGAGTTATGAAACGTTACGGCAGGATTTTGGGAAGAATAACCTACCTGCAATAGACAAATATGATGGGTTTTGTGTAATCCCCAATCATATCGACTACCAACAGGTTTATGGAACATATTTGAACCAGTACGAACCCATAAACCATACGCCCTGTTTGGGGGAGTATCCCCATATCCAAATGTTCCTTCAACACATTTTTGAAGAACAGATAGAATTAGGGTTGGATTACCTTCAAATTTTATATGTCCGACCAACACAGATGTTGCCTATACTGCTTTTGGTATCCAATGAACGAGGTACCGGAAAAACTACTTTCCTGCGTCTGATGAAAGCTATATTTGGCAAGAATGCCACATTCAATACGAACGATGATTTTCGTTCACAATTCAATGCAGATTGGGCAAATCGGCTTCTAGTGCTTGTTGACGAAGTTCTATTGAATAAAATAGAGGATACAGAGAAGATAAAAAATTTGTCTACAGCCGGAGATTTTAAAATTGAAGCCAAAGGAAAAGACCGAAAAGAGATAGAGTTTTTCGCCAAGTTCGTCTTATGTTCAAACAACGAACGCAGTCCGATCATTATTTCCAAGGAAGAGACCCGGTTCTGGGTTCGAAAGATTAAGCCAATCGCTTCGGATAATACCTCACTCCGTGAGCAGATGATCAAAGAGATTCCTTATTTTCTCTATTTTCTACAGCACAGAAAACTTTCTACAGCACACGAATCCCGTATGTGGTTTAACCCGTCTTTATTGGAAACGCCTGCGTTGCGCAAGATTAAGCAATACAACTCGAATAAGATTGAAGTTGAAATAGCAAATTATTGTAGTGAGGTGATGGAGCTTCTGCGCGAAGATAAGATTTGCTGTACAGCGAAAGACTTAGTGGATGTCATAAATGAAATCGGACTGAAAGCTGATATTACTCAAATCAGAAACATTCTAAAAGACAGTTGGAATTTGCGTGCAGAACACAATAGTGATTACACCTTTTGCCGGATTGGACTGGATGGCGGATTATTTCCAATGAAAAGAAAAGGGAGATACTTTGAAGTAAAACGGGCTTTGATAGATGAAATCTTGTCGTAATGTTGTATTTTATATTTATGTCTTTATATATCAATAAGATATAAATAACAACAGCATCACAACAAACGTACAACAAATTTCTACTTGTTGTGTAAAATTACTACAGGTTATTCATTTGTTGTGTAGGTGTTGTATAGATAAAGTATTGTTTATGTGTTTTCTATGGAAATTTACAACAAAACAACAAATTTTCTTCATGTGATATCCCTCAACTAACTATTGTAAGAGCACATGTCTCATCTTAGCGTTTTCTTTTCATTGTTATAGATGGAAAGATCCTAATTGAGCCTTTTTTTCTTAATCAAAAAACAAAGAAAATTCCGTGCTACATCCAAGTCATGGTTAAATAAACGACTGCAAAAAAATCTCCACCTTCATTCTTCATGTAGTATTTTTTCATGTCGCCCTTGACTAAGATTTCGCACTTCATTGAAATGGTTTTTGTGATTGAAAGAAAAAATAATATTGTGCATAAACAACAAAACGGACAATCAGGAACAAATTCAGGTGCTTAATATGGAAATTTAATTAACATGGTTTTTTGCACTTATGTATAAGCAAGCGGGGACAGAAGTTGATATTTTTTATTTTTTATAACCAACTAACATACAATTATATAAGCGCATTATTGCCTCATATATTTCTCATAAAGATACGAGATATATTTACACTAAACATCTATTAATCAAACTCATAGATGTATGAGAATATATGCGAGATATTTTGTTTTTAATTTTTTCATTATGGATAAAAATTTTTGTAATATTACAATTGCAAAGGATACAAAGGCTCTGTTGGATGTACAGCGTAAAAGAGTCACGATAGATGACTATCTGGTCTCTATGTTAAAATATTTCGCAGTTACATCCATTGATCCGAGTGAGAAAGTTGTAGATAGGACGGATCGAATTCTCAAACGCTTTGACGATATCATCAAAATTATTCGCTCTATTGAGAAGATTAAGATTGACGAAATTGTACGATACACCAGAAACCAAACTGAGCAAAGTGGGCAAAGTAAAATTGTTGATGAAGTTAGTTTATCCGAGCTTCAAGAAGTGTTGGCAATGAATGAAAATTTGAAACAGCAGATTCAACAATTAGAGCATCAATTAGACGGAGAGCAACGAAAAGTTACCCAACTCAGTGCACAAATTGCAAATACAGATTCGGCATATAGCACTTCATTAATCAAAGAAATTCAAGAAAAATTGCAGGATATAAGTATTCCTGATAAATTTCAAGACGACAAATATTTGATTGATAAATTAGGGATGCATTTTGTTGTCGGAATGCTCCAAAAATTGCTTGAAAAAAACAAAAGATAGACTGTTATGTATGTGAAAATTAATTGCGAAAAAGGGGTAAATAATAAAGGAAGTTCCGCTGATTTAATGCACTATTTATCTAAAGAATCTACTACTGATTTCCATGATAAATATGGAAATAAATGGATGATTTGGATGCTTCTCACTTGATTGATGATCATGCCGTGGGGTTATATAAGAAAGAAGCGAAATTTTTTATGCTCTCTGTCAACCCTTCACACTATGAAATTTTACATCTTGTCAATCAATATCGGGCAGAACATAAAATGCCTTTAATTTCGTTACGAGCTCCCAAAGAATGGCTTTCAATTAAAAATCTAACGGAAGGAAAAAAATATGTTATTGACTCGATAGAGAGTAAATTGATACCTAAGGTGATGGATAATTACGCAAAAGCATACCACATGCCAGGTCTTGAAAGTCACACCCAATTGGTTTATGTTTATAAAACAGAATTTTCCCGAAAGTACGAACATAATGATAAAGCAGTCCTAAGTGGGGGGGGGGACGGGCAGGAAAAAGAGGGTTTTAATTTACACGTTCACGTTGTTGTCTCCAGGCGTGATGAAATTAAGTGCTATAAACTTTCTCCCGGAATACGTAACAAGAACGATGAATTTATACAAGTAGGGAAAAATAAAACGAGAGGTTTTGCTCTGATGGAGTTTAAAACCAAATCAATAGCTGATTTCAATAGTCCTTTTCATTATCAATTTGAAGATGATTTTTTCAAGAAACATAAGAAAAAATACATTCTTGATAAAACTGCAAAATCTGTTATTGACAAAGGAACTTACCGTATTGCAAGTAAAGCAAAAAACAAACTTATCTCCAATATAGAACAAGGACATTTCTCCACGGAAAGGCAGCTGTATAATAAAGTCCAAAACACTATGACATGGGGAAAGACGGTGGTAAATTTGGCAACCAACCCAGCAGCATCTGCCAAAGAATTAGCTGTAAGAGCTATAAAAGCATTACTCGATAAATCTGTTGGCAAAGAATTGTAGGGGTATCGTCTATTACGGCCTTTGCCTTCTTAGCGTACTATATAATCCGTTTCGGGAGCAGTATACTTTTAAAAAATCCGTTATTTTGCCTCTGCATTGCAATAAAATTGCACCGCAAAATTAGTGTAAAAAACGGCCGTTTAAATGTGCTACTGAAAAAATGAGAGAAGGGGATGAAGTAGTAATATCGAAATAAATAGTTATTAAATTTCACGTAAATATATCGAAGATATATTGTATATGTAATATATTATACTTAATATTGCAAACAAATATATTTATAATAATATCAACCCATTTTTTATATTAAACTTATATTATAGACTATATCAATTGTTCGCTTAAATGGTTGATTTTTAAATACTAAATTTCATAGACATCCGTTAGGGATGCGTGGACTACAACAAAACTTAGAAAACGACCGCCTCAATGGCTATCTCTGATAAGAATGACCATTGAAAAATTTGATGCTCTGTTGCCCTATTTTTTTGCACAATGGGAAGAATACAATTCCCATTATACGTTAAATGGCAAACCTCGTCAAAAGATTTGTTACACACAAGTGTGCAGTATTTTGCCTTGTATAGAAATAAAGCTCTTTTTATCTTGCTCTTTTGCAAAACTAATTCATTGCAGGAGCAACATGCAGCTTATTTTGGCATTACACAGCCACAGGCCAACAAGATGATTCATTTTCTTTTTAATGCTATTGCACCAGACCTTAAAAGAACTACAAATGATTCCGGAACGCAATACAATGATGCGATTAAGTCAAACTTTGAAAGGCCTCTCTGATGTATTACTTGATGGTACTGAACGCCCTATACAACGTTCCTGCGATTACGAGTTTCAAAAAGAACAATTCAGTGGTAAAAAAAGACACTGCATCAAAAATAATGTCTTGACAGATATGAACGGAAAAATACTATTTCTAAGCCAAACCTATAATGGCAGTGTACACGATAAGAGAATTTGCAACCTTCAACCATTATCTCTTCCTTGGGGAATCAACCTTTGGCAAGGCACTGGTTTTGTGGGTCATAATCCATAAGGGGTTATCATTACAATGCCATTCAAAAAAACAAAAGGCAAAAAACTTACCGATGAGTAAAAGAAAACAAACAGAAAAATCTCATCAAAACGTGGTTTATGTTGAACATGTTATTGGTCGAGTTAAAGTCTATCGTATTATAAAAGATTTTCTTCGTAGTCATAAATTCGGCATTGATGATTTTGTAATGCAAATTGCATGTGCTCTTGTCAATTATAAATTGTCAATTAAAATCAGCTCTATAGCTGTTTAATTTATATAAATTATTTATATGGTTTGGGATTTTCTACAGGACAAATATTAACAGGGTCGCCTATTATGTTTTTAAATTCTGTGGGTAATTTGGGTATTGGAACTACTTCTCCTTCTCATACATTGGATGTAAATGGCATCGGCAACTTTTCCGAGGCTTTAACCTGTACAACAGCCACTTTTAGCGGCAATGTTGGAGTCGGGTCTGCCAACCCTGATCAAAAACTGACTGTCAACGGAAAGATTCATGCTCAAGAGGTGATTGTGTTCCTTAATGTTCCTGCCGACTATGTCTTTGCCAGAGACTACGCCCTGATGCCGCTCCAGAAGGTAGAACAATATGTACAGCAAAACAGCCACCTGCCCGAAACTCCCTCGGCTGCTGAAGTAAAACAACAAGGTCTCAGCGTAGGCGAGATGCAGAATAAACTATTACAAAAGGTGGAAGAGCTGACGCTGTATGCCATTCAACAGAACAAGAAAATAGAGGCAATGGAGAAACGAATTAAAGAACTGGAAACAAAATAAATCTTATATATTGATTCATTATGAAAAATTTATTATCACTACTTTTCCTATTTGTAACGCTTTGCACTAGTGCCCAAACATCATACGGTTCTTTTTCCGTAGGTGGCAACTCCGGCTCTTATTATCCCGTACTGTTTTCTGTAGCTGGAGTTGTAGGACCTTCAAGCCTTGGGAAGATATCTATTTATATCAGTAATGTTCATGCCAATGGCACTTGGAGTGGATGTTTCCATTCTGACATAGAATTTATCTCCTCTAGCTGGGGACATATGGACAGCAAAATTGCGAGCATGACCTATATTACCGGTAATGGTAGTCCTTACAACGACCCTATCGGTGATGTTATCGATGGTAGTAATTCAGGCGGGGGATCTCAAATGGTAATCTGGTTAAAAGGAGGTGCAACCTATCAATGGTCTACTACATTAAATAGTCAAGTTTATTTAATTGATAGTAATCCGGGCGGAACTGTTAAAACAAGTGCAAGTGGCAATACGCTGAATATAATTACCTCACAAAGCCAACTGATTTTGAACTCAAAAAATAACAGGTATCATCAAAGTGTGGGATTAGGAACTAGGGGCAATGGATATTTTGGAGGTAATGTGGGTATCGGCACAACTTCACCTCTTACCCCTTTAGATGTCAAAACAACAACTAATCAGCATGTACAGATTGTAGCCAATACACATGGGGCTTACTCAGGAGCAGTTGGAATTGTGTCTATCAATGATGCAAATACGGCTTATACACCGTTAGGGTTTTATGCCTCCAATTACTATTTTGGCAATGGCAACGTCGGTATCGGCACCACCAACCCCGACCAAAAGCTCACGGTCAACGGCAAAATTCATGCACAAGAGGTGATTGTTGATCTGAATGTTCCTGCCGACTACGTCTTTGCCAAAGACTACACCCTGATGCCGCTACAAAAGGTAGAGCAATATGTACAGCAAAATAGTCACCTGCCCGAAATTCCCTCGGCTGCCGAAGTAAAGCAACAAGGTCTCAGCATAGGCGAAATGCAGAATAAGCTATTGCAAAAGGTGGAAGAGTTGACGCTGTATGCCATCCAACAGAACAAGAAAATAGAGGCAATGGAGAAACGAATTAAAGAACTGGAAGCGAAATAAATCCTTAGTGTTCCTTCGTGAACAACCATTCGTGTGACTTTGTGGTAAAAAATCAAAAGGCATATCACAAAGGTGCACCAAGTACAGCACAAAGGCATACAAAGTAAAAATGATGAACTATGAAACAAAAACTACTTTTTTTAGCTACGCTATTCGCTATTGCTTTTGTAGCAAATGCACAAACCCTTTTTGTGCCAAATGGGTCTACCGGAATTGGAAGTTCGGTGAATGGAAATGTGGGGATTGGTACAACTTCACTTGCATACAAATTAGTAATTCAAGGAAATAGTGCAGGCGCTAATGCTGGAACTTTATCCTTAATTACTCTATCTGCAAATAGTGGTGAAATAAGTAGTTTGTCTCTTGCAGGAACATTTGTAAATAATTCTGATAAGGG
>Ga0326727_10010180_pt1 | contig 22558 bp, 19 predicted proteins | sample MB2enrmetagenome_FD_207643 | JGI IMG/M metagenome (GOLD analysis project Ga0326727, IMG submission 207643) | Lab enriched peat soil microbial communities from McLean, Ithaca, NY, United States - MB29MY | ecosystem: Environmental > Terrestrial > Soil > Wetlands > Peat | place: USA: New York...
GTGGAGAACGCGCCGCGCACCGGCCTGCTCGTGAAGATTGTCCACGTTTTGGGTGCACAGAAAAAGGCGGTCGTTGAGAGCCTGTTCGAGAGAAGCGAGGGCAAAATGGCCGGGATTTGGCTTGGCCGCGGATGCCACTTTGCGCCGCATCGAGTAGAAATCCCAGACCAGGCGTGGATCGCGCCGCCAGGCAAGCGGGGAAGCGACTTCTTCGATTCGATAATTGCGCCACAGTCCGCCGGCATCGCGAAACGTGGGAATACCGCTTTCGGCGCTGATGCCGGCGCCGGTGAGAACAAAAACGCGATCGGCGGGAGAGATGGTGAGCTTTGGCATTGGCGATACCAAAAAGACTTTAGCTGGACTTTCTCACAAGATGCAATCTCGCCCGCTATTCAGACAGCGCAACACCTTGTGATTTTTCGGGGCGCAAACAACACGCCCCTCAGGACGAGGGCATGTTGCAGTGCCTGAGTTGCCGGCAACGTTTTATCGCGAGAGGAATGCGGCTACTGCTTTTTGGCGGCCTCGTCGAGCCAGTGTTGCAGGATCGGCAGGTACATGGGTTGCACGTCGAGGAAGACAACGCCGGCACCCATATTGGGCTGGGAGTAGATGATTCTGCCCTTCGTCTGGAAAATCTTTTCGTCAGTCCAAATCCTCAGAAGCACCATGGTGTCCTTGGGAAAGGGATTCATCATGTCCAGGTAACAACCGTACAGGCTCAACTCGCTGACCCGGGAAGCGACGCGCACTTCCGATTTCTCTTCAAAGAGTTCGGCGCTGGCGAAAAACACATACCTGGGCGTGCGGCGGCGTTCGCGTTCCACTGTCCCTCCCTGGCTGGAGCCTTCCTATTCTTCTATCCTAGCCGGTTCCATGCCGCAATGCCGCGCGGTTGCCCAGAGCGCTACTGGCAAATTGTTCAGCCCCTATTCGAGGGTGCTCGCTCCCTAGATTCTTCTGGACCACTCGGGCGTTTCGCGGCTCCACGTTTCCCAGCCCGCACTCTTTTCGGCTACAATTTCTTGTTCCCTCCGTTGCCCTGAGGGACATTGAGGTGGCCGAATGAGTGGTGCGTCTCGTCGTTTCCGAATGAATTTGCCGTGCGTGAGCGGCCAAGACTGGGTCTGGCGCGTCGCCGCGTTGCTCCTGCTGGCGTTTTGCGCGCTTCTTCCCGCCAAGGCGCAGCAGCGCCGCGAGCGCGAGCCCAACTCCGTCTATGCCGAACGCCGCGCCAAGCTTGCTTCCAATATCGATGGTCCCGTCGTGCTGCTCGGCTACACCGGCCGCGAAGTAGAAGCGCAGGCCTACATCTTCGCGCAGGAAGAAAATTTCTATTACCTCACCGGCCACAACGAAGAGGAAGCCGCGCTGATCCTCCTGCCGCCCAATGGCAGCAAGGCCAAGAAAGACGACTGGGCAGGGCCGCGCGAAATCTTCTTCCTGCCAGCCAAGAATCCTGGCAAAGAGAAGTGGAACGGCGTGCGCATGTCGCCGAGCGATCCCGGGATCGAGTCGCGCACGGGGTTTGCGCTGGTTAAAGAGCTGCCGGAATTGCGTGCCACGGTGGAACGCCTTGCCAAGATCTACCCTTCGTTCTACACAATTCTTCCTTACGAGCGTGAATTGGGCGGCTATCCACACGAGAAGGAAACCGTGGACTGGCTGAAGCTGGCCGCGCCCCAGGCGGTTGTCAAAGACATTCGCGGCAATATCAACGACCTCCGCGTTGTCAAATCACCCACCGAACTTTCCCTGCTGCGCCAGGCGATCAATCTCTCGCTCGATGCCCACTTTGCAGCCATGAAAATGATGCGGCCGGGGCTGTTCGAGTATCAGGTCGCGGCCAAGATGGAGTATGTCCACGCCATGGGAGGTGCGGAAGACGAAGCCTACGCGCCCATCGTCGGTACGGGCATCAACTCCACGGTTCTGCATTACGACAAGCTCTTCCGCAAGATCGAAGACGGCGACATCGTGTTGATGGACGTGGCCGCGCAATACGCCGGCTACGCCGCGGACATCACGCGCACGGTGCCCGCTAACGGCAAGTACACGCCGCGGCAGCGCGAAATCTATGACATCGTGCTGGGTGCGCAGAATGCCGCGATCGACGCGGTTCGACCGGGCGCCATCATGGGATGCCGCGAAAAGCGCGACAAGAAAGATGCGCTCTACAACATCGCCTACAACTACATCAACACGCACGGCAAGGATCTGCACGGCAAGCCGCTGGGACAATATTTCATTCATGGACTGGGCCACTCGATCGGGCTAAACGTGCACGACCCGGGCCTGGAGGGCTGCAAACCCCTGGCGGCGGGCATGGTCGTGACCATGGAACCCGGCATTTATATTCCGGAGGAGAATCTCGGTGTGCGCATCGAGGACGACGTGCTGGTCACCGAGTCCGGCCACGAACTCCTCAGCCAGAGGCTCCCCCGCGATCCCGCCGAAATCGAAAAAATCATGGCCGATGCGGCGAAGCAAAGGGCCGCGTCAGAAAACTCTCCTGTCGGTCAAAAGGTACAGCTACCTGATTCGGCTAGTGATGCGACTGAAATTCGTGCCCTCATCGCAAAATATACGAAGTCTATTGACGACGCCGACACCGCTCTGGGGTCGGAGATCTGGTCTGATTCTCCAGACGTTTCTTTTATCCATCCCCGCGGCGAAGCCCATGGCTGGGATGAAATCAAGCGAAGTGTGTACGAAGGCTTGATGCGCGGTCTGTTCTCTCAGCGGGATTTGCAAGTCCGTGATGTCATCATCCGCGTGTACGGAGACGCGGCCTGGGCTGAATTCAATTGGCATTTCATCGCCAAATGGCGAAGTGACGGTTCACCTGTAACCACGGATGGCAGAGAAACCCAGATTTACCGAAGAGGCCCCGATGGGGGATGGCGTTTGGTCCATGTTCATTACTCCGGCCCGCCGGTGACGGGAGCTCGCCAAGGCGTCTGAACGAATGGCCTCGCTGTCTTCCGGCACAATGGAGTGGGAAGAAGGCGAATTGACCCGCAGGAACGCCCCGTTTATACTGGTTTTCCGCGTGGGGATCGCCATTCGTCCCTGTGTGCCTCGTGTCATTCCACGCGCCGTTCCTTCGGGGAGCCGTTTGGAATTTCCGAAATGTCCCTAACTTGAAGAGGAGTTTCCGGCGCCGGCCGCTCCGGAGCCGCATTCACTTATGAGCAGCGTTAAAGCCACACAGCTTCGCCCCGGCATGGTCATCCAGCATGAGGGCGACCTCTTTACTGTGTTCACCACCGAGCACCGCACGCCGGGCAACAAGCGCGGCTCCATGCAGACGCGCATGAAGAATCTGCGCACCGGCGCCATCATTGAGTACCGCTTCCGCGCGGAAGAGTTCGTGGACCGCGCCATTCTGGACGAGATCGAGTTCGAGTATCTCTACAAAGAGGGCAACGATTTCCACTTCATGAACACGAAGACCTACGAGCAGATGCAGATGACCAAGGACGAGCTCGGCGAGACCGTGAACTACCTGATTCCCAACACCATCGTGAAAATCGAGTTTCACGACGAAAAGCCCATCGGCGTGGACCTGCCGGACACCATGGACATGAAGGTGATTCGTACCGAGCCGACGCTGCAGAAGGCCACGGCCAGCGCGGTGATGAAGCCCGCAACGCTGGAGACCGGGCTGGTGGTCAACGTTCCCCCATTTGTCAATGAAGGTGACAGGATTCGCGTGGACACCTCCGAAGCGCGCTACGTGCAGCGCGTCGAATAGTTTCGGCCTCCGCAGCCGGACCGGCTTTCTGCCGGCTCGGAAGAGGCAAGAACGAAGAGCTCCCGGGCAACCGGGGGCTCTTTTGTTTTCGCGGAGACTTTTCACGGCCGGTGGCACAGTCACTCCTGACTGTGCTCCTGGGTTCGCCTTTGAAGCCGCTGCGTCCTAGCAAGAAATCGGCGCGAACGGTCAGCTTCAATCACGCAGCGCCGCTTCAGGCTTTGTTGGCGATGCCCTTTTCGTTGGCGGGATGCGCGCCAAACACGCGCTCGAAAAGGCTGTCCACATATCGCAATTGGCGCTGCAGGTCGAAGGTGCGCTCCAGCTCAGCCGGGTTGAGGTACTTGGTGATGCGCGCATCCCGCGCCACGCTGTCGCGGAAGCTGGTCTCCGACTCCCACGCGGTCATGGCATTTTCCTGCACGGCTTTGTAGGCATCGTCGCGCGGCATGCCTTTTTCCACCAAGTCCTGCAGCAACTGGCCGGAGAAAACCAGTTCATGCGTGGATTCCAGGTTGCGCAACATGCGCTGCGGGAAGACGCGCATCTGGCTGACAATCGCGGTCATCTTGGCGAGCATATAGTCCACAAGAATCGTCGAGTCGGGCAGGATGATGCGCTCGACGCTGCTGTGCGAAATATCCCGCTCGTGCCACAGCGCCACATTCTCGTAGGCCGCGAGCATGTTGCTGCGCACCAGCCGCGCCAGCCCGCAAATCTGCTCGCAAGTGACCGGATTGCGCTTGTGCGGCATCGCAGAACTTCCCCGCTGCTCTCCGCCGAAGAATTCTTCTGCCTCGCGAACTTCCGTGCGCTGCAGGTGACGAATCTCCATGGCGATTTTTTCGAGCGTGGCGGCAATCAAAGCAAGCGAGCTGAGATAATGCGCGTGCCGGTCGCGCTGAACCACCTGCGTGGCGATGGGCGTTACTTCCAGGCCGAGACGCCGGCAGATCTTCTCCTCGATCTCCGGGCCTAGATGCGAAGCGTTGCCCACCGCGCCGGAAATCTTTCCATGCTCCATGCCGCGCGAAGCTTCGCGGAAGCGGAAGATGTTGCGCTGGTTTTCCGCAAACCAGTTGGCGATTTTTAGGCCAAAGGTGATGGGCTCCGCGTGCACGCCATGCGTGCGGCCGATCTGCGGCGTGTGCTGGAATTCATGGGCGCGCACATCCAGGACTTCGCCGAACAGGACAAGGTCGCGCTCGATGATGCGCGAGGCGTCGCGGACAAGCAGCGCCTGCGCCGTGTCCACCACATCGTTGGAGGTCATGCCGTAATGCAGCCAGCGCGCGGCCACCGGATCGCCAATCGATTCACCAACAGCCATGGTGAAGGCGATCACGTCATGCTTGACCCGCGCTTCCAGTTCGTTGATGCGCGTCACATCCACCTTAGCGCGCGCCCGCAACGTCGCGGCGGCTTCTTTCGGCACGAGCCCCGCTTCGGCCAGCGTGTCGGCGGCGGCCAGCTCGACATCGAGCCACTTCTGGTAGCGGTTCGCGTCGCTCCAGACCCACCCCATCTCTTCTCGCGTATAACGTGGAATCACGTGAGCATCTCCAAGGCAATCCCAATGTAATAATACGGCATTTCGCGCACCGCTGGCGATGTGCGAAGCATGAAGCAACCGTGCTTTAGCCCTGGTCATGCAGGTTGGGGGACAAGCTGCTGTCTCAAGTGAATGCTCAATTCGTGCATTTTTCCAAGAACGCATTCCAAAACAAAACCCGATTCGCTTGAGTGCTTTTTGACGCCGCCCGCTCAAGCTCCATGTCTCTAGTAACGAAGGTGATGTCTGGCGCAGCCAGATAGGTCAATTGAGCTAGGTCATGCAGCATGTTGCAGACCTTGTCCACTGAGCATTTATTGTCTCTTGCTTTCTCATAGCAGTGCATTTCCCAATAGAAATGTGCGTCCAAACGTTCGGCAAGCAATCGGTGGTTCCCAGGTGTGTCATCAAGTTGCAGAGTGCTGAGCATAAATGATTCGCACCCTGCGCGCTCAAACTTCAAGTCTCGCGCGCGAATTTGTTCGGTCACCCGTCTGCAGAGGTCATCCTGCTTTCGGCGATCTGCAGCGAGTGCCGCGAGCTTCACAGTCACCGCCTTCCCCTCAAATAGCACTCTCCCCTGCGAAAGGTCATCCAAAGAATTTGCCTCAAGAACCACATCAATTATTCTCATAAAATTATCTTCTAGACCGGCAGGGTAAGGCGCCTCTCTGCCGAATATCTCCCGCAGAGCAAAGTACTTATCGAAGGGCAACTCCACCTGCGTCCGAAAACTGTGACCAAGTTTCCGGAGCGCAACTTTATTCTCACGAAAATGGTGGGCGCCTCCGCTGGCAACACCTGCCAGAAGTTCGGCCGCTGTAATAGGGCTTATGGCATGAAGGAAATTCTTCTCAACGTAAGCTACCGCCATCCGCCAGTCAGCGGAAGAGATCCGCCGCGCTGGCTGCCCCTTTCCAAGCACCCCGTTGGCTGCGTCGATGAAGACGGCCGTGTCGAAGATTATCCTTGGCACTTCTAGAGACACCATGCCTAAGACTGTACTCAGGATGTCTGATGAGAATCAAACGGGCGGGTGGAGCGAGCGGACTTGCCCTGCGCCTCAACTGGCCGAGGTCTAGCGGAGTAAATCTTCAAGCTGGATGCGGGAGCCGGTTTTGACGTCGCGGTATTTGACGATGACCGCGGCTTGCAGCGACAGCCCCCACTTCGTGGCCGCGGGATGCGTGACGGCGCGGGCGCCGGGAACGACGACGGCGTCCTCGGGAATGATCAGCGGCTGATCGTCCTTGGCGGAATAGACGGCGTCGCGCACCAAATCATAAACGGGAATCGAGCGGTTGAGGATCGTGCCGGTGCCGAGCACGGCGCGGCGCTTCACAATCGTGCCTTCATAAACGCCGGCATTTCCTCCGACAAGAACATCATCCTCGATGATCACCGGCAGCGCACCGATAGGTTCGAGCACGCCGCCAATCTGCGCGGCGGCCGAGATGTGGCAATTGCGCCCCACCTGCGCGCAGGAGCCGACCAGGGCATGCGAATCGATCAGCGTATTTTCGCCGACGTACGCGCCCACGTTCACGAACATCGGCGGCATGCAGATGACCCCGCGCGCGATGTACGCGCCATCGCGAATGCTGGAGCCGCCGGGAACGACGCGCACGCCGTCGGCGGCGGAAATTGCGTGCACGGGATAAGTGGATTTATCGAAGAACGGCTGGCGGTGGGCATCGATGGACATATCCACGATCGCGCCCATGCGAAAGCCGAGGAGAATTCCCTTTTTCACCCAGGGATTCACGCGCCAGCCGGTCGGCGAAGCCGGGTCGGGCTCCGCGGCGCGGATCACACCGCGATTCAGGCCCGCCTTGAAGGCCTCGAACAACGCGAAGTGCTCCGCCAGATAAGCGGAGGGCGGAGCATCGAAGAGCGCTTCAATTTGTGGCTGCAACATGAGTTCGCCCGATGAGATTCAGGGGTTCGAGAACGGCGCGAATGCGCGCGCGATTTTCCGGCTTCGGAGCAACCAGAGGCAAGCGCCACACCGGCTCCAGCAAACGCATTTCGGCGAGCGCTGTCTTCACGGGGATGGGATTGGACTCGACGAAATTGATTTCCATAAGCGGCAGGAAGCGCCGGTGGATCTGGCGGGCACCCGCGAAATCGCCGGCCAGCGCGAGACGCGTGAGAGCGGTCATCTCTGCGGGAATTTCGTTGGAAGCCACGGAGATAACGCCGCGCCCGCCAAGCGCGATCAGAGGAAGCGTGATGGCATCGTCGCCGGAGAGCACCAGGAAATCCTCGGGCACGGCATTCAGGATCGTGGACATCTGCGAAATGCTGCCGGAGGCTTCCTTGATGCCGATAATATTTTTGATTTGCGAGAGGCGCTGGATGGTGGGCGGCTCGATGTTGACGCCGGTGCGGCCTTGCACGCTGTAGAGAATGATGGGCAGGCTTACGGCTTCGGCGATGGCCCGGAAATGCTGGTAGAGGCCTTCCTGCGTGGGCTTGTTGTAGTAGGGCGTGACGGAAAGGATGCCGTTGGCGCCGAGTTCGGCGAGTTCGCGCGCGAGGGCGATCACTTCGGCGGTGTTGTAGCCGCCGGCGCCGGCGAGCACCGGCACCTTGCCCTTCGCAAGTTCCACTGCGATTTCGACAACGCGCAAATGCTCCTGATGGGTGAGCGTCGGGCTTTCGCCCGTGGTGCCGCACGGCACAAGGAAATTGATGCCGGCATCAATCTGGCGCTTGATCAGCGCGCGAAGCGTGGGTTCGTCCAGCGCACCATCGCGGCGAAAGGGAGTGACGAGCGCGGTGCCGGTTCCGGTAAACATTGTTTCTTCCTCCAGGTCTAATTCAGAAATGCGAACTTCATCAAAAAGCGCTAGCACGAGAACGACGGCCGGATTTAACGCGGGTTCATCACGGCGCCGCTGATGCCGTTCCTGAACGGCCCAACTCATTCAGGATTTCGCGAAATTCAAAGACTCCTTTTTTCCCTTCAATCCAGCGCGCTGCCAGCAGCGCGCCGTGGGCGAATCCTTCGCGGCTGCGCGCGGTGTGGCGCAGCGTGATGGTGTCCGCCGGCGAATCGAAGCCAATTTCGTGCGTTCCGGTGTGCGCGCCCGCGCGATTGGCGCTGAGGGTGAGCGAGCCGATATATCCCGCGGCGCGGATCTCCTCAGCAAGTTTCTTGAGCGTGCCGGAAGGCGCATCCTTTTTGGCGGAATGGTGAATCTCCCAGCCCCAAGCTTCGTATTCGGGATGCTGCGCGAATAGAGCGGCAGCGCGCGTGACGGTTTCGATGAATAGATTCACGCCGATGGAGAAATTCGGGGCGTACACCAGGGCCGTGCTCGCGGCGGCGACAGCGTTGCGCACTTGCGGGAGTTGGTCGTACCAGTCGGTGGTGCCGCAAACGGTGTTCACGCCGAACGTGGCCAGGCGGCGCAGGTTTTCGGGCGCGGCGGACGGAGTGGTGAATTCGATGGCCATCGCGGCGCCGTTCAGCGATTCACGGGAAAGCGCGGCGATGTTGGCAACGTCAAAGCGCGCTCGCACCTCGAAGCCATGCTCAGGGGCGAGTTGCTCTACGAGGCTGCCCATTTTGCCGGTACCGATGATTGCGAGTGGCGTGCTCATGGGGGTGCGGCTCCGGTGGTCAGAAGTTGGCGAACCATACGCGCGTAAATCTCCACGGCGGCGGTCAGCTCCGTTTTGGAGATGCGCTCCTCGGCAGTATGCGCCACGTGAATGCTGCCAGGACCGATGAGAAATGGCTGGCCCCAGGTGCCGTTGAACGAGGGAATGTCGGTAGTGAAGGCCACAACGGTGGTGGGCAAGCCATCGAGCGGGGCCAAATGAACTGCGGGAAAATACAAAACTTCGTGAGCCTCGATGTTGTGCGCGGTTGCCGCGCGAGCCACTTCCGCGCGGATGGCGCTGGGTTCGCCCACCAGACGGAACATGATTTCGGCGCGGGCCTCGTCGGCAACCACGTTCGGAGCGCGCCCACCGGAGAGCGTGCCGACGTTGAGAGTGGCCTGGCCAAGAAGCGGATCGCTGGGCAAAGAGATCGCGCGGATATCGTGCAGCGCGTCGAGCAGCGCATGAATGGCGGAGTAGCCCAGCTCCGGATAGGCGGAATGAGCCAGCTTGCCGTGCGCGGTAAGTTCGTAACGAAGCGCGCCTTTGCAGCCGAGGGCGAGGCGATTTTCCGTGGGCTCGCCATTGATCAAGAAGCGCGAACCCCGCGGGTCAGCGGCGGCGGTTTTGGCGCCAATGCTGTTGCGCTCTTCGCCGACGACGAAGAGCAACGCGAAGTTGCGCGTGCCGCCGTCCAGCAGCGATTCGGCGGCGGCGACCATCGCCGCAATGATGCCCTTGGCGTCGCACGAGCCGCGGCCGTGGATATGCGTGGCGTCTTCGCGGGAGGGAAAGAACGGAGGTACCGTGTCCATGTGCGTGGAGAAGGTGACGACGGGCTCGCCAAAGGCGACGAAGAGATTGTCGCGATCGGGCGCGGCGGATAAGCGTTCCACGCGGGTGTTGTGGCGCGTGGCCAGCGATGAAAGATGCGTGAAGAGATATTCGGCCACCGCCTTTTCGTGGCCGGTGGTCGAATCAAGATCTACGAGCGCGCGCGTAAATGCGAACAAATCCATGCGTACCTGATTTTATCTGGAAGAAGCGAAGGGAGAAGGAAGAAATCGCGAGGATGTGCTCGGGCTGCTGCCTCTCGATAGCGCTCCACCCGATTTGCGGATGACAGTGGCCTGGCCTTAGACCGGGTCCCCAACCGCTGGTGCCTCAGCAACAACAGCGATTTCGGCGGCTACAACGGAAGGCCCCTTTCGCCCGCGTGCCCGAAGCTGATTCGGGGAAACCACGTGGCTACTCATGGCCGCCGCACCTCTATCAAGCTCTATCACGGTAGAGGAAATGCCGGTGGGTGTCAACGAATCCCCAGAAGAAGCCCGTGTTTGAAGAACATAGCGCGTTGATGGGTTACAGTTCGAGGGGTTTAAGTGGAACGTGCTGCGACGCTAGGAGAAGCTTGCCACTGAAAGCGGCTTCGGCCGGGCGCCGGCGCAAAGCTTCTTCGGCGGAGAGACGCACAAGGTCGGGATTGTTGTTTTCCTGGGAGATGTGCGCCAGGACGAGATAGCGCGCGCGCGAATCGAAGCCTTCGGGATCGGCAAGGAACTCACTGACCGCGTGATTGGAAAGATGCCCGGTGCGGGAAAGGACGCGCTGCTTGACGACCCAGGGATAAGGGCCAACCTTCAGCATGTCGAGATCGTGATTGGATTCGAGGATCAGACAGTCGGTTTCGCGCAAATGCACTTTGACGTGATTGGGCATGTAGCCAAGATCGGTGCAGATGGCCACCTTGGTGCCGTTAATGCGGAAGGTGAAGCCGATGGGATCGGCGGCATCGTGCGGGAGCGCGAAGGCGTGAATTTCGATGTCGCCGATGGAAAAGCACTGGCCAGCCTGGATGGACTCGACACGATTGAGCCGCTTGCCGAACGTGTCAGGAAGAATGCGCCGCATCGCGCCCAGGGTCGGCTCCGTGACATACAGCGGGGCTTTCCACATGCCGAGCACTTGCGGGAGGCCGCCGCAGTGGTCCGTGTGTTCGTGGGTGATCAGAACGCCATCGAGGCGGTCGAGATCCTTTTCGATGGCCGCAAGGCGCGCCAGAGTCTCGCGCTTGCCCAGGCCGGCGTCCACAAGGAGGCGGGTGCGTTCAGTTTCGAGCAGCGTGATGTTGCCCGAACTGCCGGACGCGAGAATGGAAACGCGCAAGCCGATGGAGATGCTCCCCGAGAACCTCAGCCGAAAAGCGAAACGCGAAACTTGGAAGATGATGGCAGAGCGGGACAAGGGCGTCAATGCACAAGAGAGAATTCTTGACGATAACGGCGGTGTAGAGGGTTAAAATCGGCGGCTATGGATGAACCAGACGACAAGCCGGAGAGCCTGGACCGCTTTTGGGACCCCAAGCTGGAGGTCCTGGGGGAATTTCTGGACCAGCTCTGGGATGACGGCGCGATGGACCTGGAAGAGCTGGACGGGTTCTTTGCGGCATTGCATTGCTGCCCGGAGCTTGTGCCGCCGAGCGAATATTTGCCGGTAATTCTTGGTTCCGGGGACGCCCTCGATAACGAAGAGGTTTTTCCCAATCTTGAAGCGGCCCAACTGTTTTTTGACTTGATCATGCATCACTGGAACGCGGTCGGGGACGCGTTCCGGTCGGGGGATTTTTTTATGCCTTTGCTGTTGGAAGATGACGAAGGGAAATCATACGGCAACAATTGGGCCCTTGGCTTTCTGCGCGGGGCGGATATGCGCAAGGAATTGTGGCGGGAGATTCTCGACGACGAAAACAAGATGGGGTGGTTCGTGCCTATCTTTGCGCTCGTGCATGAGGACGATCCCGACCCCGAATTGCGTTCCTACAAAGTGCCGGTGACGGATGAACTGAGGGAGAAGCTTCTGGCGGGTCTATCGGTGATGGTTACGGAGATGTACCGCCATTTCGCGCCTCACCGCGAGCGCTATGCCGCCGCCAAACGGGACCAAGCCCTGTTTGGGCGACGCGGACAGAAGCCAGAGAAAATCGGGCGCAACGATCCGTGCTATTGCGGTTCCGGGAAGAAATACAAGAAATGCTGCGGCGCCATCAAAGTGAATTGATCAGAGCGATTGGGCGCGAAGTTTGCAAGGCACGCCGGAAGAAGCAAGAAAGCTTTGGCCGTTCGCCCGGCAAGCGAGGCGCTTAACAGGCGAGGCGGGCGCGGTTGAGGGAGAAGCCGTTGAGGGGCCCGAGGACGGTGACGGCGATGCGTTCGGGTTGGAAGAAGTCGCGGGCGAGGGACTGCACTTCGTCGCCGGTGACGGCTTCGATGGAGGCGAGAATTTCGTCGAGGGAATAGAAGCGCTGGAAATAGAGCTCCTGGCGCGCCAGATTGGACATCCGCGAACTGGTGGATTCCAGCGAGAGCATCAGGGAACCTTTGAGATGGTTCTTGGCGCGGAGCAGTTCTTCGGAGGAGACCGGCGATTCCTTCATAGCCCGGAATTCCGCAACGGTGAGGTCGAGAACCTTGTCGACGGTTTCCTTGGCGGTGCCCGCATAGACAGTCAGCATCCCGGCATCGGAATAAGGCGTGATCTCGCTGAAGACGGCGTAGGCCAAGCCCTGCTTTTCGCGGATCTTCTGGAACAGCCGCGAGGACATACCGCCGCCCAGAAGATTATTCAACACGGCCACGCCAAAGCGGCGCTCATGGGCCAGCGGCAGCGAAGGAACGCCGATGCACAGATGGACCTGCTCCAGATCGCGCTTGGTTTCGAGATGGATGGGAGCGCTGGCGGAAGGCGCGGGATCTTCCCGAGGCGAACCGATGGCCTGCAAGCGGCCAAATTCCTTTTCGGCCAGCTCGAGAACCTGTGGATGGGTGATGTTGCCGGCCGCGGTGACGATGATGTGGTCCGGCGCGAACCAGTTCTGGAAGCGGCGGCGGAGGGCTTCGCGGTCAAAATTGCGCACGGTTTCCGGGGTGCCGAGGATGGGGCGACCGAGAGAGTGTTCCGGCCAGAAGCCGCGAGTGAAGATATCGTGGAGCAGGTACTCGGGATTGTCCAGGTCCATCTTGATCTCTTCGAGAACGACCTGGCGCTCCTTGTTGACGTCATCGGAATCGAGCTTGGGGCGCAGGACGAGGTCGGCGAGAACGTCGAAGGCGATGGGCAGATGCTCGTCGAGCACTTTGGCGTTGAAGCAGATTTGCTCCTTGGAGGTGAAAGCGTCCAGCATGCCGCCGACGGAATCCATTTCGCGGGCGATATCTTCGGCGGAACGGCGGTCGGTGCCTTTGAAGACCATGTGCTCCAGGAAATGGGCCAGGCCATTTTCGGCGGGGACTTCGCGGCGGGAGCCGTTGCGGACCCAGATGCCGACGGAGACGGAGCGGACGTGCTGCATGGTCTCGGTAATGACAATGAGGCCGTTGGGAAGAACGTGGCGCTGGATGTCGCGGACGTTGGAGACCATGAAAGTATTGTGGCACACGGGGGAGAGAGAGGCGAGTGGCGAGTGCGACATCCCGGCTAAAGGCGATAAATCCAATATCTGCATGGGGTTACGCTAGTTTTGGGCGGGCGGCACAGGAGCGCAGGGGCGGCCGGTGGATTTGCTTCCGTTAATGAGAGAATGAGAGCGGAAGGGCGGGGCCGGATGGAACTGCTGGGAAAATCGCTGGAGGAATTGCGGGCGTACTGCAAGAGCCTCGGGGAGCCCGAGTATCGCGGCGGGCAGATTTACCATGCGCTGTATGCGGAGCGGAAATTCGACTTCGCGGGGATGACGAATCTGCCGGGGTCGCTGCGGGAAAAGCTGGCGCGCGAGGCTAGCATCACTTTGCCGGAGGTGCGGCGGAGGTATTTCTCGAAGGATGGGTCGGTGCGATATTTGCTTGGGATCGGAGAAGAGGGAAAAGTCTTTAGCGCGGAGGACACAGAGGACGCAGAGTTCACAGAGAAGAGCAGACAGACTCGGCAGAAACCCGCGGCGGTGGAAGTGGTGTTCATGCCGGACGAAGGACGACAAACGATTTGCATTTCGACGCAGGCGGGTTGCGCGGTGGATTGCCAGTTTTGCCTGACGGCGCAATTGGGACTGATCCGCAACTTGACAGCGGGAGAAATTGTGGGACAGGTGCTGGTGCCGCTGCAGGAAATGGGAGAGGCTCCAGAAAAGACTTCAGCCGCGGCGACAAACGACGCGACAGATGATGCAGATGAAGGCGGGTTGGCGGGACGGACGAATGTGGTGTTGATGGGGCAGGGAGAGCCGCTGTTGAATTTCGAGAATGTGATGGCGGCCCTGCGGATACTGCTGGATAAAGAGGGCATGGGGCTATCGCCGAAACATGTGACGCTTTCGACGAGCGGCATCGTGCCGGGGATGGAGCGGCTGGCGGAAGAAGAGGTGCGGCCCAAGCTGGCGATTTCGCTGAATGCGTCGAACGATGAGCAGCGCGACGCGCTGATGCCCATCAACCGCAAGTATCCGCTGAAAGTACTGATGGAGGCTTGCCGGCAATATCCGCTGCGGAATTGGGAGCATTTGACGTTTGAATACGTGATGCTGGGCGGCGTGAATGATGCGGCCGAAGATGCGCGGCGCGTGGTGCGATTGCTTGCGCCATTGAAGAGCGTGAAAGTGAATTTAATTCCGTGGAACCCGGGGGCATTGCCCTACAAGGAATCGAGCGAAGAGAAGATCGAGGAGTTCCGCAGGATTCTGACGGAGCGCGGCGTGCCGGCCTTCGTGCGCTATTCGCGCGGGCGCGACGTGATGGCGGCGTGCGGGCAGTTGGCATTGATCGAGGTCAAGAATACTCCGCTCACCGTCCTTCCTTGAAGAGAGTTTCTTTTCTTACCCGCGAATTCCAATTACCGACAGGAGACGGCCGGTGAGGGCGCCTTCGCGACGGTGGCTGAAAAATAGATCGGTGCGGCAGGCGGTGCAAAGGCCGCTGGGGAAGATGTTTTGCGGGCGGAGGCCAGCAGCGAGGAGTTGCGGGCGATTGGCTTTGGGGAGATCGAGGTGGACATTGCGCGGCGGGGGCTGATGGCCCGGGGGCATCATGCTGAGCCACTGCAACGGATTGGGTTCATCGCCGGTGCGCGGCTCATCGAAAAAGCCAGAGGCATCGGCGAATTGCGCGTTGAATTTGGTGACGAAATCCGCGCCGACCTCGTAGCAACAGGGGCCGATGGAAGGGCCGAGAGCGGCAAGGAGATCGGAGGGTTTGCTGCCAAATTCAAGGCGCAGGCGGCCCACCGCCTTTTCGGCGATGCGGGCGAGCGTGCCCTTCCAACCCGCATGAATGGCGGCGACGGCGCGCTTTTTGGGATCGACGAGAAGGATTGGAACGCAATCGGCGGTTTGCACGGCGAGAAGCAGCCTGGGACGATTCGTGACGGAGGCGTCGCCTTTGCACGAGTGGCCAGGCGAGGTGGAGAAAACGTGAATCACGTCCGAGTGAATTTGCTTGAGCGGTGCGAGCGTAAAATCTTCGGCGCCGAGCGCGGCTTGCAGGAGGAGGCAGTTTTCAGCGACGTTTTCGCGCGTGTCCCATTCCATGGGGCCGAGATTGAGAACTTGCCGGCCATCAAGCAGGCTGACGCCGCCGGGGCGCGTGCTGAACCCATGGACGAGCCAGGGCAACTTGCGGAAGGGCGCGAGCTGCAGGATTTGCAGGCCGTGAGAATGATGCATTACCCAGGGCGTCGAAAGACGCAACCGGCGCAGAGTAGCGCGTTTGCGGATTGACGGCTTTTTCGCAGATGTTTTCCGTGGCGGCATGGTCCTGACAGTATAATCGTGTCGAGGTGGCGAAGCCGAATTGCGCAGTACTTAGGTGACGGATGATCATTGGGCTGGGCATTGATGTCGCGGAAGTGAAGCGCATCCAGGAAGTGATTGGGGCGCAGCGGGAGAGGTTTCTGCGGCGCGTGTACACCGCGGATGAGGTGGCGTACTGCGAACAGTTCAAGAACAAGTACGAAAGGTATGCGGGACGCTTCGCCGTGAAAGAGGCGGCGATGAAGGCGCTGGGGACAGGCTGGAGCCGCGGGGTGCGCTGGGTAGACGTGGAAGTGGTGCGTCAGAAGGGCGGACGGCCCACATTGGCGTTGAAAGGCGAGGCAAGGAAGATTGCCGAGGCGCTCGGCGTAAAGAATATTGCCGTGAGCATCACGCATACGGCGGAGCACGCGTTCGCGCAGGTGATCTTCGAGGATTAGTTAGACGCGGGAAGAGACGGCACCGTCTGGCGCTGGGGAAATTCAAAGGGACAATTCAAGAGTTGGCAGCGGGGATTTCGCTGTGGTGCGGAAAGGGAAAAGCGGATTCCTCGCTTCGCTCGAAATGACAATTGTTTTTACGCTCTGCCAAGATGAGGTCGAGCGGTGCTCGACCCCTACGAGGATGGACCTCGGGAATAGCAAGGTTATTTCACGAGCAGGAAAGGGCCGAGGGCGAGGGCGTCGATGCCGGCGCAATAGAAGCTGCGGACGGCGCCGCGGGGATCGGTGACCAGCGGCTCGCCGAATAGGTTGAACGAAGTGTTGACGAGAATGGGCGCGGGCGCGGATTCGCTGAATTTGTGCAGCAGCTTCCAGAAAAGGGGATTGGCGTGCTGTTCGACGGTGTGGACGCGCACCAGGTCTCCGTGGAAGGCGAAACGTTCGAGGCCACCGATGGGATTGGTGAGTGTGGCCAGCGAAGTCATGAAGCGGCAATTCGGCGAAGCGTCAAAATACTCGGAGGCGCGCTCGGCGGGAACAGAAAGCGCGAAGGGATGGAATTCCTCGCGATGCTTGATATATTCGTTGACGTTTTCGATGACGTATTCGGAAAAAGGCGAGGCGAGCAGGCTGCGGTTTCCAAGAGCGCGGTGGCCGAATTCGGTGCGGCCCTGGCACCAGGCGACGATTTTATCGCGCAGAAGAAGCCGCGCGGATTCCTCAACGGTTTGCTCTTCGCCGGGAAGATAGCGATAGACGATCTTGCAGTTGTCGAGGACGGTTTTCATTTCCTGGGGGCTGGCGTGCATCCCAACCGCGAGGTTGGAGAGCGGCGCGCGGCCGGAGTGCCCGGTGATTTTCTTGCGGGAAAGATAAGCGGCGCCGAGGGCCGTGCCCGCGTTGCCGGAGACGGGTTGCACGTAGACGCGCTCGAAGGGACCACGGACTTCGAGGGCGTGGACCAGAAGAACATTCAGGAAAATGCCGCCGGCCAGGCAGAGCGAGCGGGCATTGGTGCGCTCGGCGAAATTACCGGCAAGCTGCAGGACGACTTCCTCGAGAAAATCCTGGGCGCTGCGGGCGAGATTGGCGCGCACGACTGGACCCGGCGGATGGCTGCGCGAAGAAAGTCCAAGCTCGCGATAAAACTGTGGCGAAAAAATTCCCCGGTGATGGGGGCCCGAGGCAAAGTAGCGGCGGTTTAATGCTGGCGCGCCGCTGGGTCTCCAGGTAAAGAGCTTGCGGAAAGCCGGGAGGAATTCCGGCTCGCCATCCTTGCTGAGCCATTGCAACTTGTGTTCATCGCGGCGCGAGCGGAGACCCGCAAGCTCCGTGACGCGCGAATAGAACCAGCCAAGTGAATCGGGAAACTTCAGGGAATGCAGCGGCTCAATTTCATCGCCATCGCCGAGGGCTATGAGACCCGATTGCGAATGGGCGCCCTGATCGAGAGTGAGAATGAGGGCGCGATCGAATCCCGAGGTGTAGTAGGCGCTGGCCGCGTGGCAAAGATGGTGATCGAAACGCGAGAGCCGCGGACCGCCGCGCAGAAGAGGCTGGAGAAGATCCTCGAAGGCGGAGCGCGGGACGCGCTTGCGGCGGGAGCGCGAATGCCCGAGCGGCGCGCTGCGATCGGCGAGAGCGATGGCGCGGCAGTCCGCCGGCTTCAACTGATTTTCGTGCAGGCAACGAGCCAGGGCGAGACGCGGGATTTCAAGCGCGTCCTGCAGGCGATTGAGCTTCTCTTCTTCGATGGCGAAGAGAATGGATTTTTCGTCAAGAAGCGCGACCGCGGAGCCCCGGCCGATGGTGGAGATGCCAAGTATGCGCATGAGATTGGGTCAGCCCGCTTCCGAAGCCGCAAGGACCGGCTCGAGCGGCAAAGCACAAAGATTTTTGCCTTCGGTGCGGGTGATGGAAGCCGTCAAGAGTTGGTTGGGCGGCAACGTGAGCGGGAGCTGGACGGAAAGATAGTTTTCGGAGAGCGCGGGCGTGAAGCAAGGATCGTCTTCGGGATCGCGGCGCAGAGTGAGGACACGAAGGATGCGGCCGATTTGTGAGGCGCGAAACTCGGCGGATTTGGTTTCCGCGAGGGCGCGCAATTCGTGCGCGCGGCGTTTGATGACGCTGCCGGGAACCTGATTGGGCAGAGCAGCCGCTTTTGTGCCGGGGCGCGGGGAATACGAGAAGACGTGCAAGTAGGTGAAGGGGCGCTCTTCAATGAAACGCAGTGTGGCGGCGTGGTCGGGTTCGGTCTCGCCGGGGAAACCGGTGATGACGTCGGCGCCGATGGCAGCATGGGGAAGACGTTCGTGAATGAGCTCGACGCGGTGGGCGTAGTGTTCGGCGCGGTACCAGCGATGCATGGCCGCGAGGATGCGGTCCGAAGCGGATTGCAGGGGCATGTGGAAGTGGGGCGCGAGGCGGCCGGTGGAGGCGATGAGATCGATGAGGGAGAGAGTGACGTCGAGCGGCTCGATGGAGCTGACCCGGAGGCGTTCGACGGGAGTTTCGTCGAGAATGCGGTGCAGGAGATCGAGGAATGCCACGCGCGGCGAAAGATCGCGGCCGTACGCGCCAAGATTGATGCCGCTGAGAACGATTTCGCGATAGCCGGAATCGGCGAGGCGCTGAACTTCCGCGGCAACTTTTCCAGGAGGCAGGCTGCGGGATTTCCCGCGAACAAAAGGGATCACGCAAAAGGAGCAGCGAGCGTTGCAGCCGTCCTGGATTTTCAACGTGGGGCGCGTGTGATTTCCTTCCCCGCCGAGCACGGAGGCGACGAGGACTTCGGTGAGGTCGAAAATGTCGCCGGTGAGGATTTTCGCCAGGCCAGGCGAACCCTCTGAATCCGGCAATGGTGCCAAATGGGGCGTAGCGTGCTGCGCCGCTACGGGTAGCGGGAGAAGCGGAAAAGGAACGATGGACAGGAGAAGATTGGGGATTTGCGGCTTGTGAGAATTGCCGACGACGAAGGAGACTCCCGGGAGAGCCGCAAGCTCTTCGGGGGCGCGCTGGGCGTAGCAGCCGGTGACAATGATGCGCGTGGCGGGATTAGCGGCGTGGAGTTTGCGGATGGCGTCGCGCGCCTGGGTGTCGGCGGCAGCAGTGACGGTACAGGTGTTCAGCACGACGACGTCGGCCGCGTGGGCGCCCAAAACGAGTTGGCAACCTTGTTCGCGCAATTGGCGTTCGATGGCGGCGCCATCGGCTTGCGTTGCGCGGCAGCCAAATTGTTCGATGTAAAACGTGGGCATGGTCGAGAGACTAGCGAATCCTATTTAACCACAGAGGGGAGTTCCGGCGAAGGACGCCCTGCGCCGCCAGACGGCGATCACTCGGCCAGAGAAAACTTTACGGAGGGAGAAGGCAACCTTACAATAGGGATACAAATCCATGGCACACCCCCGACGTAACCCCGCAGCGATGTTGGATGCAAAGCTTTCGGTAGTGATTCCCGTGTACAACGAGAAGAATACGGTTTGCGAAATCCTGCGCCGCGTCCTGGAAACGGAAATGCGCAAGGAAATCGTGGTGGTGGACGACTGCTCCAAAGACGGCACGCGCGAATTCCTGCAGGGTTTGGCGGAGTTGCAGGAAAAAGGGGAAAGCCAAGCGGCCTCAACGGACGGGGGCGATCCCATTGAGCTGCAAGACATGCGGTTTTTTTTCCAAGGAAGCAATCAGGGGAAAGGCGCAGCATTGCGCCGGGGATTTGCGGTCGCCACGGGCGATATCGTGCTGGTGCAGGATGCCGACCTGGAGTATGACCCGCGGGACTATCCGAAATTGCTGGAACCGATTCTGGATGGGCGGGCGGACGTGGTGTTTGGTTCACGGTTCCTGGGCGGGCCGCAGCGCGTGCATTACTTCTGGCACTATTTGGCGAATAAATTCCTGACGCTGCTTTCGGACGTGTTCACGAACCTGAAGCTGACGGACATGGAGACCTGTTACAAGGTGTTCCGCCGCGAGGTGCTGAAGGGAATACAGGTGAAATCCGACCGGTTCGGATTTGAGCCGGAGATCACGGCGAAAGTGGCCAAAGGCAAATGGCGCATTTATGAAGTGCCCATCAGTTATGCGGGACGCACATACGAAGAGGGAAAGAAGATTACGTGGAAGGATGGGGTGCAGGCGTTGTGGTGCATCATCCGGTATAAGATGGGGGATTGAGATAGGGAAGCTAGCCGTTGGCCACGCTGATTCTAGCAGGGACTCCCACATCCAACACTTTGTTGTCATCCTGAGCGAAGCGAAGGATCTGCTTTTCGCAAAGACCAGGGGAAAAGCAGATTCCTTGCTGCACTCGGAATGACAATCGCGCTTACGCCTTGCCGAGATGCGGTCCAGCGTGCTGGACTCCTGCAAGGACGAAAATTGAACGTTGGTTAGACCTGGGCCATGCGGCGCTGGAAGGTCAGCAGGATCAGGTCCGCGCGGCGGCGCACCCCAAACTTGCTCAGAAGATTCGAGACGTGAAACTTGACGGTGCGCTCGGCGATGTTGAGCTTGCTGGCGATTTCCTTATTGGAGAGATTTTCCAGCAAGGAATCGAGGACTTCCTGCTCGCGGCGGCTGAGATTGGTGACGGTATCGGTCTTGAGGCGGCGCCCCTGGCTGGTAAGGATGGAATCCACGAAACCAGAAAGCACGGAGCGCGGCACCCAGAAACCGCCATTGGAGACGAGCGGAAGGGCGCGGGAAAGCTGGTCGCGGGCTTCGGCGTAGGTGAGAATGCCCTTCACGCCCAGACGGAGCAAGGAATAGGCGTTGGCCTCGTTGACAGAATCCCCAACAACAATCAGGCGGGCATCGGCGTAGCGCTCGAGGATGTTGGTGAGGAGCGCCCCGGTAGCCTGGCGTGCGGCGTGCGCATCAATGACGTAGACCTGAGCCTTAGGAGGTTCGAGGTTGCGCAGGTCGGGAGCCAGAGTGGATTCAAGCTGCTTGGCAATCACCTTGAACTGCGAGGCTTTGCCGAGCAGGCGTTCAAATTCGCTGAGCACCAGGGGGTGCGGCGAGAGCAGACAGACTGTAAGTTTCGGGGACATACGTTTATTGGCCACTGTACTTGAGGGTAGACAAAGCTGAGCCATGGGGCAAGGGCCTTGGGGACAGATGTTCACGAGTCGTCAATGACATATTCGGGGCATTTTCAAAGGATTAGGGCAAGGGGCCGCGAGGCTCACGTTAATGCCAGGTCGAGAGGGGCGGGGGAAAAGGGTTCGGTTCTGGGGCAAGGGCAAGTAAAATAGAAGGATACCGCGAGCAACCCAACGCAGCAGGAGAGGGGCCGGGCGAGGTATCGAAGGATGGCATGAGGAACCTGAAAGAATCCGAGAAGGCTTTGCGGGAGCTGCTGACGGAACGCATCCTGGTGCTGGATGGCGCGATGGGTACGATGCTGCAGCAACGCAACCTGACGGCGGCGGACTTCGGCGGCGCGGCATTGGAAGGGTGTAACGAGAACCTGGTGCGGACGCGGCCGGACGTGGTGCTGGATATTCACCGGAAGTATTTCGAGGCGGGTGCGGACATTGTTGAAACCAACAGCTTCGGCGGGACGCCGCTGGTGCTGGCGGAGTACGGACTGCAGGCAGATGCGCACGCATTGAACAAGTGGGCTGCGGTGCTGGCGCGGCAAGCGGCGGAAGATTTTTCGGCGCCGGGAAAGCCGCGGTTTGTGGCCGGATCGATGGGGCCGACGACCAAGGCGATCACGGTGACGGGCGGGGTGACGTTTGAGGGGCTGCGGGATTCGTATTTCGTGCAAGCCAAGGGATTGGTGGAGGGCGGCGCGGATTTGTTGCTGGTGGAAACGTGCCAGGACACGCGGAACATCAAGGCAGCGATTTTGGCGATTCAGAGATTATCGCGGGAAATTGGGGCGGCAATTCCCTTCATCGTTTCGGTGACCATCGAGCCGATGGGAACGATGCTGGCGGGGCAGACCGTAGAGGCGATGTGGGTTTCCCTGCGGCACGCACACCCGCTGGCGTTTGGGATGAATTGCGCGACCGGGCCGGAGTTCATGACCGACCACATACGGACGCTGAGCGCGCTGACGAGCGAGTTTGTGTCCTGCTATCCGAACGCCGGGCTGCCGGATGAAGAGGGGAAATACGGGGAGACGCCTTCGACGCTGGCGGCACAACTGGAAAAGTTTGTGGGCCACGGCTGGCTGAACCTGGTGGGCGGGTGCTGCGGGACGACGGAGAAGCACATCCGGGCGCTGGCGCAGATGGTGGAGGGGAAGAAGCCGCGGGTGCGGCCGGCCGATTCGCATCGGGCTATCTATTCGGGGATCGAGACGATCGAGGCGGATGAGCAGACGCGGCCTCTGCTGGTGGGCGAGCGGACGAACGTGATCGGGTCGCGGCTGTTCAAAAACCTGGTGGCGGAAGAGAAGTGGGAAGAGGCGACGGAGATCGGACGGCGGCAGGTGAAGGGCG
>Ga0326727_10010185_pt1 | contig 22543 bp, 12 predicted proteins | sample MB2enrmetagenome_FD_207643 | JGI IMG/M metagenome (GOLD analysis project Ga0326727, IMG submission 207643) | Lab enriched peat soil microbial communities from McLean, Ithaca, NY, United States - MB29MY | ecosystem: Environmental > Terrestrial > Soil > Wetlands > Peat | place: USA: New York...
AGCGGTCCTGCGGTCCCCCTTCGACGCAGCAATCGTCGCCATCGCCGATTCGGTAGAGTCGCCCGGGATCAGACACCGGCAGGGAGCGCAGCATCACCGCATGAACCAACGTGAATATTGCCGTGGTTCCGCCGATTCCCAAAGCCAGGGTGAGTACGGCCGCACAGGTAAAAACGGGCGACCGCCGGAACTGTCGCACCGCGTAGCGAAGATTGCTGAACAGCTTCTGCATTACGTACCTCCCAATTCCCTTACGAGGATGAGTTGCTGCGGGTTCCGGCAGAATCGAGACCTCCTGCCCACCGCTCGGCAGCAAGGCACAATTCCACTTGACGCTGTCTCTTTTGACGCGTTGGGGGGTGGTTTGTAAGCAGAGCTGCGTGGCCTGCGCCAACACTGATCGCCGCGCAGCCTCTCGTTGCTGCGGGACCAGGCGTGATTCTGCCCGCGTAACGGTGTACACACGGACAACATAAGACTTGTGACAGGCGTCGTTAGCGACGGCGTGATCCGCGGGGTGGCGCAGACCCGCCCCCATTAAGATCGGCGGACCTTCGGCCGCGCCGGGTCTGCGCCATGAGATTCAGGGCATGGGATCAATTGCGAGGAGGGAGGGTCTTGCCGGTAGTCGAACCGGAAGCTCGACCACGGTCACGGGGCAGGAGAGGAAGCGAGATGGCGTTGCTTTAAGAGCAGTGACAAGTGGCGAGTGCTGAAAAACAGTGACGAGTGACGAGTGACGAGTGAGGCGCCGCAAACATCAGACCACGATGTCTGCGCCAGCCGCCCAAAAGCGGCTGTTTCGCATAGGTGGGCTTTGGAGTGCGGCAGCTTGCTGCCGCTTTATTCTCCCGCGAGCTTGCTCGCGCCAAGGCCGTAGCGCTGACCTTTAGGTCAGCACCATGGAGAAGCAAGAAAATGCCGATCCCGCAATGCGGGATCGGCGCTACAAATGCGTTGCGAAGCGGCAGCAAGCTGCCGCACTCCAAAGCGCGACACCTAGGATTGGCGTCGGATTGTGCGATACAATGGCGACTCTTCAAGATGCCGGACTGAATTCAAAAGCCCTACCGTGGGAGAGCCGAGCCGATGAGATCGTTTTCAATTCTTATTATTGCATGCGTCATGGCCAGCCAGGCCCTCGGGCGGGGCGCGCCAGCCATTCAATCACAGAGCGTGGATGACTACCTGGCGCAAGAGATGAAGGCCCAGCGTATTCCAGGCCTGGCGCTGGGGGTTTACCGAAACGGCGAGATCGTGAAGGCGCAGGGCTATGGACTGGCCAACGTCGAACTCAATGTGGCGGTGAAGCCTGAGACCATCTTTCAATCCGGATCGGTGGGAAAGCAGTTTGCCGCCACCGCCGTGATGATGCTGGTGGAGGAAGGAAAGGTGGGGCTGGATGACGCCATCACCAAGTACTTCCCCGGCGCTCCCGATACTTGGAACAACATCAAGGTGCGAAATCTCTTGAGCCACACTTCCGGCCTGGCGGAGTACGAATCCAATGAGCGGACTGGGCCCAGCGGCCCGTTTTACCTTCGCCTGGACTTCACGGAGGATGAGCTGCTCAAGAAGGCCGAAGCGCTGCCGTTCGACTTCCAGCCAGGCGAGAAGTGGAGTTACCGCAACACCAACTACCTGCTCCTGGGATTCCTGATTCGGAAAGTGACCGGGGAATTCTACGGGGACTTCCTTCAGGAACGCATCTTTAAGCCGCTGGGAATGAACGCCACCCGCATTATCAGCGAGGCGGACATCATTCCCAACCGCGCCGCCGGCTATCAACTGGTGAAAGGGGAGCTGAAGAACCAGGACTGGGTCTCGCCGACTTTCAATTCCACGGCTGACGGGGCACTGTACTTCACCGTCCTCGACCTGGCCAAATGGGACGCGGCGCTCTACACCGAGAAACTCGTCAAGAAGTCGAGTCTCGATCAGATGTGGACGGTTGCCAAGCTTAATGACGGGAAACCCAACAAATCCAATTATGGCTTCGCCTGGGATATCAATCAGATGAACGGCCACCGGGTGATCGAGCATGGCGGCGCCTGGCAGGGCTTCACCACCTATATCGCCCGCTATGTGGACGACAAGCTGACGGTGGTGGTCCTGACCAACCTCGATTCGGCGCACTCGAACCCAGGCAAGATCGCGCACCATGTGGCCGGCCTCTACCTACCTGCCCTGATGCCGCCGGAGCTGAAGCCTATCGAGGACAAGGAGCCGCAGGTGACGGCGTTCGTTCGCGAGGTTTTGCAGAAGATCGCGGAGGGAAAGGCCGACCCGGAGTGGTTCACCCCAGAGCGGCGCAAAGAATTATTCCCCGACAGGATCAAAGCCGCCGGAGAGTTCCTCAAAACTCTTGGCGCGTTGAAATCGCTTGATCTCGTCGAACGCAAGGAGGAGGACGGCCTGCCCGCCTACACCTACCGAGCCGCTTTTGGTGACCGGACAATGTTGTTGCGGCTCACGCTTTCGCCAGATGGGAAGATCGCCGGGATGCAGCTAGCTCCCGAGTGACATGCTAATAATTGTTAGGCGCCATTCACGGCACTTGGGAGGCTGAACATGACTGCTGACGCATCCGTAGCTGGCGAACTCGGAATCTACGCGTGCCCCGTATGCAAACGTATCTTGCGCCAAGAAGAGGGTGTACTCCGCTGTCCCACCTGTTCTCAAGCCTACCCCATCAGGGAGGGTATCCCCGACTTCATTCTTGAAGAACTATCCCGAAGTACGGACCCCGTACTGAGGAGAATGCGCTTCATCGAGCCGTCTTCACTTTCACCGCAGGTCGCGGAGGCATCCTAAAGTTTCGCCGTGTGCGTGAGTGGAGTCTCAGGAATCACGGCCTTCATGTATTCGGCCTTTCTCAGGTGGAGCAGTACTTGACCGCTTCAGGCTTTAAGGACTTTCAACCCGAAGTATCCGGCTCCATTTTGACCTTCAGCGCTCGCAAGCAAGCGGCCTGACTGGTGGCGTGAGACGGGAGAAGACGATCACGGCATCGTCCGCGAAACCGGCTGGCGCCTGACATTGCGTGCCGGCGACGCGGTTTTCGACTTCCAACGGTTACATCGAGACGAATCGATTGTCGATGGCTCTCTGGAGCGTTTTCGCAAACGTTTCCCAGGAGCAGCCGATACTCCCCCTTGCGGATTCACAACCCGCAACCGCAACACCTTCCTCGGCGGGCGGCGCTGCCATCGTGAGTGGAGTCGCGCTTCGCATCTCTTGGAGTGTCTGGGCGAGATACTGCGTGCGCACGAAGAACTGTGCTGTGTCCGGCTGCTGCCACAGCGAAAAGATGAGGGCGCCCCCGGGCGGCGTGTCGTCCGGCTGGTACCCTGGCAAGTGCCAGGAAAGGCCGAGCATGCCGGAAAGATTCGACAGGTTGGTATCGTGGCCTACCAGGATCAAGACGGCGGCTCCCGGAGGGCCCAGCGCTCCAGGCAGCGCCTTGCCGGTTACCGCCTGCTCCATCGACAACAAAATATGATCCAGAAGGTTGGAACCCCTTGCCCGAGCCAGATAGAGGGTGCGCCGCGTCAGGTCCGCGTACGCCGCATGCAGTTCGAGAGTGCGGTACAGCGTATCCACATCGAGGCGGCCCCAGCCGAGGTCTCTGCCTTGCATGCCATTCGTGTATTCGAGCAACAGATTCTCACTGAGGGTGGACGCTACGCTCAACTGTTCATTTAATTGAACGGATTTTCCAGTTACAGAAACGCTGATCTCTTCCGGAGGTTCGATCAGTTTCTTCGGCGCGCCTCCTCCTCCCGCCAACACAAACCGAAGTGTCTCGAAAGCGGCTCGATGCAAATCCAGGAAGTGTCTTGGATTGTCCCCCAGACGCTCGCGCACAGCCTTGGCGGCGATTTCCCAATCCGGCTTCGCTATGCCGGCCGGGAGAGGGTCGAAAAGCGGGTCCCGGCTGCCCTCCGGCTCCGAATGGACGGCGAGTGAGCAGGCAGGCAACAAAGTCTCCGCCAGCGCGCGCCCCGTCTCGATCGTGCGCTGGTCCGTGTCCGCATGAATGTAGATCCGTCCCACGTCTCCGCATCCCTGTTGACTCAGCAGACGCTCGCGCGACAGCCACTCCCGATAATAGGCCCCCAGGAGCTTCATGAGGGCTCTGCCGTGCGGCGTAAGGTTGCCTGGAGGGACGCCCCATTCCGGCCACGGTTCGGCCGCGTACTGATTGAGGCGCTCGGAGTTCCAGGTTGGCGAGCGCACTCCGTGCCGGCTGATGATGACCAGGTAACGCAGTTGCGCGGGTGGGGCGGCGCCGGCGGCTGCAATGCCGACGCCCAGCGCCCACGCCGCCGTGAGCAATACCGCCGCTCGTAGACGTTTCAACACAACTTCACGATTCAGTCCAAACATTCAGCACCCGCCCGCATCGCGAACAAAACGCTCACCACAGAGCGCACAGAGACCACAAAGAAAAGTGCTTCTACTCTTCTCTGCGAACACTGTGGCCTCTGTGGTTGACGGTCTTTATGGGCCATAAACCAAGACGCGGAACGTTCCCATAACGGCCCTCTGCTGCGGACGCGGTTGGCCTGCGGCCGAGGTTGCAGGGGGACCGAAGTCTGCCGTGTCCACAAATAGGTTGTGTGTTTTGGTATCGAGCCCCATGGTCTTGGCGCCGAACTCGGTCTTGACCGTCTCGACCTCGCTGAACTTGTCAGGTGAGTCTTCGTGGAAGATATGGATCATACCCTCGCGGGTTGAGCAGAAGATCATGCCTGTTTCAGGTTCATAAGCGGCGGCATCCACGCCCGCCGAGATCGGAAACGACTGGATAACCTTTCCGCTGTCGGCGTCAATCACTGCGAGTATTTGCGGGTTGCGGCCGGCGCTGAACAGCCGCCGGTGCTTGGTGTCCATCGCGAGGGCCGTGGGCCTTCCGGCGGGGGCAACCGGCCAACGCGATTTGATGGTGAGCGCGCGGGAATCAATGGCGACTACTTCGTTCTTGTCTTCCATATTGACGTAAACAGTTCCCTTGCCGTCGGCGACGGCGAATTCAGGACCTCCACCCAGCTTGATGGTCCCCACCACGGCGCCACTCTTGGCATCGATCACCGTGGAACTGTTGGGGTCTCCATTCATGGCAAAGACACGCTTGGAGGCAGGATCGTAAACTACGGAGTCGGCGTCGTTGTCGGCTTTCGCCTCGCCGGTGACCTTGAGGGTCTTCAGGTCGAAAATAATCACTTTTCCCTGGGCCCCGTCGGTGATGAATCCCCGGCCGAACTCGCTGGCGATGGCAACTCCATGGTCTTGCTTCAAACCAGTGATGTTGCCGATGAGGCTGCCGTTATCGGCGTCGATGACTTTAATCTCCGTCCCATGTGACAGGTAGACGCGGCGCGCCGAAGAGTCGACCGTAATGTAGTCGAAATACTCCCGCGTACTACCCTCTGCTGGACCGAAAGTATATTTGTTGAGCAGGTGATAACTGCCTGTCGCCGCTAGGGCAAGAGCAAAAGCGCTGAGCAGGACAAGAGACACGCTAGGGGCAAGACGTCTGAGGCCAGATGGCAGGTTCATTTGAAACCCTCCCTTTAATTGACGGTCGGAGTTAAGGTCGCTCAATCACTCCTCAATTATAGCTTTCATCCGCGTGGTCGTTCCGACCAAAAATCCACAGGTGGCCGAATCCGAAATACAGCCCTCTCCCCAAGGGCGAGGGCTGTTGGGCTCGATGGGCCGGTCGCCTCGTAGGGGCAACCCTTGTGGTTGCCCCAGGGCGGCCACAAGCGCCGCCCCTACGACTTGCCCGAGGACTGATCCACGTAAGTGGAGGAGGCGCCGCGTTTGCGCAGTTCGAATCCGTCGGCGACGGCGCCGTCAATGGAATACGCCGTTAGCGCCAACCGCTCCGGGGATACGTCGACGATCTGGTAGAACTGTTTGTCCTCGATCATCTTCGCCATGTATTGGCTGTTCACCTTCTGGGTTTTGTACATCTTCGGGCCGCTGACGGAGATGACGTAAACAACGCCGGGCGCCGACGGATCCACGATGCGGTCTTGGGCGACCTTGTGGGTGCGGGCATAGACATGGTCGTGCCCTTGCAGCACCAGATCCACATGGTACTTTTCATAGAGGGGCGCGAGGGCGGCCCGCATCGCCGCGTATTCGCGGTCTTTGGCTATAGCGTAGATCGCCTGGTGCTGCACGACAATCGTCCAGCGATTGGGGTTATCGCTCAATACTTTAGTAACCCACTCCACTTCCTTGTCGGTGACGCGTTTCCTTGCCGCGGCCTCGAAGCCTTCCTCGGCAAATGCATTCACATCCAGGGCGATGAAGCGGACACCCTGATAGTCCACGTAATACGACTGGCCCGGCATGTCGTCCAGGTCCGGCCCGTTCGACGGCAGGGCGAAATGGCGGCGCCACGGCCACGCGGCGGCAAGCGTCGTCTTTGCGTCCGGGGAACCCTTCGGCCGATGCAAATCGTGGTTGCCTGGAACCGGAATGCTGGGGACGGTGGCGGAGATAGAGCCCAGCGCGTAACTCCATTCCCCCCAAAGGCCGTCGTCATAACCCTCGTTGACCAGGTCGCCCGCGTGCACCAGGAACCGCGCATCGGGAGCGGCCGCGTACGCACGCCGAATGGATCGCGACCACAGCGATTTGATGCTGTTCTGTTCGTCGCCCGCATAGAGGAACCGGAAAGGCTCGGGCTTGGTGGAAGCCGTGCGAAAGACGTTCCATTCGCTCCAAACCTGGCCGTCGCCCACCCGGTAGCAGTAAGCCGTATCCGGCTCCAGCCCTTCGAATCTCGCTGCATAGTGCGCGGCGGCGGAGCCACCATCTCCCAAATCGTCTCTTTCGACGCTGGCAGGCACGGTGCTGGCCGACGGTCCGAACTTGGGATCGGCTGTGAATCTCGCGACCTGTGCCTGTGGTGACGCTGCCGCCAGCTCCGTTCGCCAAGTCACTGCCTGGGTCCGGGCGGGATCACCCGCCCATGAAAGAACGATCCGCCAGGGGATCGCTCCCGGAGCGGAAGGTGGAGGCGTCGCTGCCGACCCGCGAGCGGCCAGGGATAGCAGAAAGGGGGCAGGCAGCAGTTGAGCGAATTGCCGACGAGTAAATTTACCCATGATGTTTTTTCTCCTTTGCTCAGCGTCCCGTCCTGATCAGGCCAGCGACGGTCTCATATTGATCCGTGGAAATGAAATCGGCATGGGCCCGGATCACGGCGTTCCAGCGGATGCGCGCCGCATCGAGTGAACCAAAGTTGTAGCCTTTGTCCCAGCCCTGGTTTTCACTATCGCTGTAGCCGTCCAGGCAGTAGAAGCTCACCAAATAGCCGAGGCGGTTCCCGTAATCGACGAATTTTTTCAGGCGCTCTTCCTTGGCGGTGGTCCACTCGCCCGCGTGCGCTTCACCACCCTTCTCAATGAAGGCCCAGTTAACTCCAAACCAGCGGTGGTAGTTGTCGGCCTTTTGGGTGGTAAGTTGCTCCGGATCGCGCGAGGCGAGCAAGGCGACGGCCTCTTCCCTCTTCTCTCTGGGAAGCTTCATGGGGTTCTCGTCAAACTTCGTGATGGAGCCAAAAAGCCGGATCTTCCCGCCCACCGGGACTCGGTCATAAAAGAACTGCTGTTTGATGTCGTTCTGCTTGTCCTCCACCAGAACCATCATCGGCTTTAGATCGAGCGGGGACTGTTTGGCGATGTCGTCCGTCTTTACGGCGGTGGTGAGCCAGGCGTCGTACTTATCCAGCATCTTCGAGATTGCCTCCAGGTGTTCTGGCGGATCGTTCTTGATATCCAGGTATAACGTGACCAGCGGCCAGTTCCCCCGATTGCCGCGCTTCAGAGCCTTTTCTATGAGCGGTCGTACCTTGGGGAAGAAGTAAGTTTCCAGAGTCGGGTCGTCGCCACCAACGTTCCTCGCCCCGTGAATCATTAGTGAGCGGGAGTCGACCCACGCCAGATCCTGTTCCACGGCGAACGGCACACCGGCTTCGATCGCGCGGTCGAGTCGGTCGGCATACTTTCCGTGATCTGGATAGGCGTTGTGGGCCAGCATCTGAATGCGCGCCCCCAGGGCGACGGTGTCCTTGATTTTTGCCGCGGCCGCAGCGGCCAGAACGAGGCTGGCGCTGACACAAATCATGATGAATTGTCTGTTCACTTGGATTCTCCCAGTATTCCTGTAAGGATCAGCCGGTTCACGTCTGATTCGGATAGGGGATCAGGGGTTCACGGCCGACCATGGCCAAGCCGGTGCGCCCGCCACGCGGCCCCAGCCGCGGGCGGGCGCTGGGCAGGTTTAGAACTCGGCCCAAAACATGAACTCGAAGTGCCCACCACGGTCGCAGTGAGTGGGTTGCTGGTATGAAGCGAGCGCCAATCTCCAACCCATCAGAATTCCAGGCGGAGCATGAACTGGAGGCGCCGCGACGAGCCGATCCCCGTGGCCCCGGAGTTCAGTTGGCTGGTGATGACCCCGAAGCTGGAATCCGAGACATCGGAATCCGGATCGCCGTAGATAGGATGGTTGAACAGATTAAACGCCTCGGCTCGGAACTCCAATTTCAGTTGTTCGGTAAGGGGAACTTCCTTCTCGAGCGCCGTGTCGATCTCATAATACCCGGGTCCACGTCCAATGTTGCGTCCCAGGTTCCCCCACGTGTCAACGGCCGGTGTCGCGAAAGCCGCGGAATTGAACCAGTTGTTGATCGTTCGCGGCGCCGAGTAAAGGGACATGCCGGGGAGCAGGTCCGGCCGCTGATCACTTTTGTTGCCGTCGAGCATGTCCGACGCGCTCCGGTCTATCGTGATGTTAATCGGTCGGCCGCTCATTGCCGAGGCAATCCCACTCAGTTGCCAGCCGCCCAGCACCTTCGCGGCGGCGCCTCCGGTGTTTAAGAAGCGCTTGCCGTGTCCGAACGGAAGCTCGTAAACCGAGTTGACGGAGAGAGATTGGCGAATGTCAATGTCCGTGCTGCTGTAGTCACATCTGAGACACGACACGTTTTCATTGCTCGTGGTGTCGCCCGCTCCGAACCCTTCGTCAGCCAAACCGTGCGACCACATGTACTGCGTCCCCCATAGCCATCCACTGGTGAGATGGCGCTGCAAGGATACCTGAAGCGCGTGGAAGTTGCTGTTGCCGAGGTTATTTTTATAGCCGTACTGGCCAAATGTGGGTATTGGGCGTGTGCCCGTTACGGGATTGATGACATTGGCGGGTATTTTGCCGAACAGCCTATGTCCCGCGCTGCCGTCGTATGCAATCTGGCCCACAAAGTTACCCGGGAGCATCCGCTCGACCGTGAAATCCCAGTTTTCGAAGTATCCGTCCCGGCGGTTCGGATCCCACGCCTTGGGCGAGTATAATGGGGCGGGCAGCAGGGACGGAAGGACTGGCCACGCGAGATTTGGCACATCCGCTGACGAAACAGCGAATCGTTCGTCCGTACTCTCGTGCCCGTCGGTGAAGTCGTCCATCTGGTTCGGCGAAAAGTACATCCCAAACCCGGTGCGGATGACCGTTTTACCTGAAGCTCCCCCGGGGGCCCAGGCCAAGCCCAGGCGTGGCCCGAAGTCCTTGTAGTACGGCGAGTACAGCGGCGTGCCCTTTGGGCAAAAGCCTCCGCACGAAAGCTTCACCACGGCCTGGCGGCCAAACGCCTCTTTCAGGACCGTGTAGTGTTCCCAACGCAATCCATAATTGAGGGTAAGGTTGGGGCGTATCTTAAAGGTATCCTGCGCGTAGGGCATGATATAGGTGCGCCGTTCGCCGCCTAGGGTTAACGAACCGACAAAGGAATAGCTGTCAAGAACGTTGTTGATGAAATCGTCGGAGCTGTCGTAGGAGAGGTCCCCGTTCGCGATAATTTCGTCCGAATTGTTAAGCCGGTGGCGCTCAACGCCTATCCCCACCTTAATGGTGTGCCGGCCCCTAACGATGGTCACATCGTCGTACCCATCAATCGTCGTGCCGACTTCCTCGTCGAGTTGGCTATCACTAGGACCATCGAAGGGAGGGACGCTCGCGCAGGCAGTGCCGGGCAGACCGTTGGCGGTCGATTGAGGACACGTTCCATTCTGGTAGTGGTGCAAGGCGGAACGGTTGATTCCCCCTCTGAGCTCGTTAATGATGGTCGGTGAGAAGGTGTGCGTTAACTGGACAACATAATTGGAGGGGCGGATGAGAGGGTTATCGCGGCCGCCCAGGGTGTCCAACGGCGAGCTCGTGTTGGCGTCGTCGATGTTCAGTCGGGCGAAGATGGAGGTTCTATCGGTGAAGGTGTGATCCAAACGGAACATCCCGCCATCCTCGCGGTTGTTGTTACTCTGCGGTGAAATCCATTCGTCGGTTATGGGATCGACGGGGATCTGCCCAACGGGCCACTGGGTGAGGAATGGTGTGAGAACGGGATTGGTCACGCTGGCCCGAAACGCAGCGTTCGGTACAAACCCGATCACGGTTGAGTCCAGGCGCTGCCGGAGCCCTTCGTAATCGGCGAAAAAGAAAGTGCGGTCCTTCTTGATGGGTCCGCCCACGCTGCCGCCGAACTGGTTCAAACGGAACGGCGGGATGCTGGGAATATCGAACGGCGAGCGTGAGTCGAGGACGTTATTGCGCAGGAACTCAAACACCCCGCCGTGAAGCGAGTTCGTCCCCGTCTTCGATACGATGCTGACGATGGCACCGGCCGACCCACCCTGATCCGCGGTATAGACTGAGGAACTCACGCGGAACTCCGCGATCGATTCCAGCGAAATCGCCAGGCGCACACCCACCTTCTGGCTCTGTTCCTGGACGCCCGTGGCATCGAGTCCATCGTAGGTGTAGTTGCTGTCGTCTATGCCTCGCCCCACGAATCGCAGGTCCCTTTGGCCGCCGGCGCCGAGGTTGACCGCGCCTTGGGAGAGCGTCATCAGGGTGGCCCAGTCGCGCCCGTTAAGGGGGATGTCCTCCACTTGTTGTGATTGAATGACGGTTGCGAGCTCGGCGTTGTTCGAATCGAGCGCCGGAACTGTACCCCGCACCTCGACCTTCGTTGTGGGCGCGCCCACAACGAGCTGCACGTTGACGGTGCGGGTCTGGCCAACGGAAAGCTGGATCCCCTCCATCACGAAGGTCTTGAATCCTTCCCCAGAGACCGTAAGATTGTACGTTCCCGTGGGCAGGCTGCTGATGCTATAAACTCCACTATTCCCGGTGGTCGTCTCCCTTTTGAAACCCGTGTCGGGCGCAACGACCTCGACTTTCGAGTTGGGAACGCTAGCTCCACTCGGATCCGTTACGGTTCCATTAAGGTTGGCCCGGTCGATTTGGCTAAAAGCAACGCCAACAAACAACGTGGTACCAAATAAAGCGAGAAGAACAACCCATATCATGCGAATAAACTGTTGACGCACAGAACTTCCCTCCTTTTGCAGCATTCGATTCCGACCCTGGACCCGATTAACTGCCAGCCGTACATGGTTCGCTGGTTGCCACCCCTGTCGCCGATGGGGCCTGTGGCTAGAACCAGCAGGTTGGCCGGGTTGCGGCCATTTGCAGGAAGGTCTTCAATGCCGGCGCCTCCTCCGACGCCTGCCATCTCCGCCGAGTTGCGGTCGAGCAGAGGCGCCGTGGACTTCACTTTTCAAGAGACCTGGAGTTGTAACCCAGGCCCACGCGGCGGGCGTATCACCGAAAACGTCGGCCACCTCTGCCTTAGAAACCGCCGTCGGCGATGCGTGCAGTGTTGGTGTGGTCCGACTCCCGCAAGGCTATTAAGCGCTGAGAGAATGACATGGGCATCACGCTTGCATTACAGCCTGATTAATTAACGCCACGCAGTGACTCGCCAAGACAGAAGCTCATAACGATCAGAATGGACAACGGCCTTGAAAAAATTTGACTTCACGCCCCTTTTTGTTTTAACCGAAATGCAATATAGTTGTAACACTGTTGTAATCTGGAGCTCGGCGCATGCGATCTCACAGGGTAGTTGCGCGTCTTGCAATCGGTTTAGTACTCGCGTGCGTCCGAGTGGCGGTGGCCGGTTCGCCCTCTGCCACGGACGCACATCCCGATCTTGTCAGCCCCTACCAACCGTACGAATTGGAATTGAGTTCGTTCTGCCCGGTCCCAAGCCGGCCGGCCGGGGTCCTCCTGCATGTGCGCATTAACGGCGGACGGCCTCTGCGCTTGGTTCTCGACAGCGGCGCTGAGTTCATCGTGATTGGCGCTAAAATCGCGCGCCCCCTGGGCCTTTCCAGCGGATCAGAAATGGATCTGGTAGGCTTGGGATCGAGACCGGCAAGAGTGGGCATGGCGCAGAGCGTCGATGTAGGTCCTGTTTCCTTCCGGAATTGCCGCGTCGCTCTTGTGGATGGCAAAGTAATAGAGGGAGCCGACGGGGTGATTCCGTTGTCGATGTTCTCCGACTTCCTCGTGCGGCTCGATCTGCCCGAAAGGACTCTCGGACTCATCCCCTATCCGGGTGAGCAAGGCCCGGCTGCCTTTTCCCACAGGGCGGCTGCCAGGGGCGACCTGCTGCTGGTCAGAACAACGTTGAATCGAAAGCACGATGGGTACGTTGTCTTGGATACGGGCGCTTTTTGTAGCGCGACCTCTCGCGAAGTAGCAGGCGCCCTGAGCGGCTCGCGTATTCTTGCGGATTTGCCTATTGAGGCGGGGACGGGGGCTGCAACCGGCCAACTGGTCTCCACCGCTGTGCATTTTGAGATTGCAGGGCAGGAACTCGTTCCCGACCGCGTCGTCGCCTTAGATCTGCTCAATCTGAGCCGCCACTACGGCGTTGAAGTTGTTGGCGTCCTGGGGTTCCCGGCACTGAGCCCCTATGTTCTCACCATTGACTATCGCAATCGGTTGGTCAAAATCGAACCGAAGCCGCCCGCTTCTCCCCGCCAGCGGCATCGCTCTCGCCCCGAGAACTCCCCTACAGCACTGGCACTCCGCTAGGCGCTCCATGGATACCCCAGACACATGTTTTCCGGACTTATCTGTGACGATGACCGGAACGAGAACCAGATCGGAGCGGGCGGTGAGCTTTACTAGTTCTCGGGCCGGAGGGTTGGCGCGATTCTCGGAAGCATCCAGCGTGGTCCTGCCGGAGGACGGAGGTTGTGACAGTTGCCGTGCGGAGTCTTGCTGGCCAATCAACGGAGATGAAAATGCGAGAATGGCGGCGAGTAACCCGGCAGGTCGGATCATGGAATGTGCCCTGGTCCAGGGGAACTGATCGAACACAGGAAACTTTAGCACGGTGCGTAGCCTTGGTGGGTTACAAGTGTGTTACAGAGGCGGTTCGCACGATTCTGCCTGCCCGTCCGAAAAGGAGGATCTATTGTGGCATTGCTGGTGACAAAGTGGGGCCTCGCGATGTCCAAAGATGAGGAAATAACCGGCCCCGGTGCGCGAGATTTTGGACTTGAATCACCGGTTAAGGAGGTGTCTAATCAAGTCGCCTTTTCGCCCGCCCGAGGATCCCTGGGAGGCCAGGCGTCATGAATAACTCCCCGGCGGAAGCCGCACGAGGAAACCGACTGGTGCGCGGGTGCGAATTATGGGCGGAACGAGTTCCGAACGCGTTAGGAGGGTTGCGATGCTACGACACTTCACGACTTTGGTTTCTGTCCCACTGGTCTGCCTGATCGTCCTGAGCGGGGCCCACGCGCAGACCACCAACAAACCCGATCTGAGCAAGCAGCCAAGCCTGTACGTGGTCGGTTATGCCCACTTGGACACGGAATGGCGATGGGAGTACCCCCAGGTCATCAACGAATATATTCGCAAGACCATGGAGGATAATTTCAAGCTGTTCGACAAGTACCCACACTACATTTTCAATTTCAGCGGCGCCAACCGCTACCGTTTCATGAAGGAATATTTCCCGGCCGACTTCGCTAAGCTGAAGGGATACGTGGATGCAGGGAGATGGTTCCCGGCGGGCTCCTCCATGGAGGAAGGCGACGTGAACGCGCCCAGCGCGGAGGCCATCATCCGTCAAATCTTATATGGTAATGACTGGTTCCGGAAGGAGTTTGGCAAGGCCAGCGCGGAATACATGCTGCCCGACTGCTTCGGATTCCCGTCTTCGCTGCCGACCATCCTGGCGCACTCCGGGGTAAAAGGCTTCTCGACCCAGAAGCTGGTGTGGGGCTCCTCCGCCGACGGCGGAGGTCCGGAATCGCGCGAGAAGACGCCGGAAGGCACGCCGTTCAACGTGGGTGTGTGGGTGGGACCGGATGGCGAGAGCGTGCTGGCAGGTCTAAACCCAGGCAATTATGATGGGGGGATCGAAACCGATCTCAGCAAACCGCTGCCTCCCGAACCGCCGAACACCGCTCTCCATGACGTTCAGAAGAAGTTCCACACGCTGCGACAGAAGCTGGAGCAGGTCCAGAGGAGCGGTCAGCCGTTCGATCCGAAGGACATCCAGGAGTACATCGCCCTTCAGAGCCAGCAGGAGGGGCTCACCAAGGTTCAGCAAGATCGGGAACAGGACCGATATCAGGACAACTGGGCCGCTCGCGTCGAGCAGAACGGTAAAGTCAGTGGCGTATTCACGGACTATCATTATTTCGGTACGGGCGACATTGGCGGGGCGCCGGAGGAGGAGTCTGTAAAGCGCCTGGAAGCCATCGTCACCAAGGGGACGACCAGTATGCCGCCGCAGGGCGTATTCGTCATGCCGGACCAACAGCATCCGGAATGGCCCGCGGTGCAGGTTGGCGATGGCCCCCTGCACGTGATCTCGGCGACCGCGGACCAGATGTTCCTCGATATCACGCCCGCTGAGGCCGCCGGACTTCCACGCTACACGGGTGAGATGGAGCTAACCAACCATTCGGCGGGCTCGCTGACGTCGCAGGCCTACCAGAAGCGCTGGCTGCGGAAGGAAGAGTTGCTGGCCGAGGCGGCGGAGGAAGCCTCCATTGCCGCGCAATGGCTGGGGGCGCGGCCGTATCCGCTCCAGCGCCTGAACGACGCCTGGACGCTGGTGATGGGCGGCCATTTCCACGACATCGCCGCTGGAACGGCTACTCCCAAATCGTACGAGTTCGCCTGGAACGACGACGTGATCGCGCTCAACCAGTTCGCCGGCGTGCTGAACAACGCCACCCAGGCCGTTGCCGCCGCGCTCAATACGGGGACCCAAGGCGTGCCGGTGGTGGTCTTCAACCCGCTGAACATCGCGCGGGAAGACGTGGTGGAAGCGAGCGTCACCTTCCCGGGCGGCATGCCGAAGGCGGTCCACGTGACGGGTCCGGACGGCAGGGTGGTTCCTTCCCAGATTTCGGGCGGCAAAGTGTTGTTCGTGGCCAGAGCGCCTTCGGTGGGGTACGCAGTTTACGACGTCGAGGCAGGCGCGGCCGGCGCCGCCTCCACACTCAAGGTGTCGGAGAATTCTCTCGAGAACCAGTACTACCGCGTCAAGCTGAATGCCGATGGCGACGTCGCCAGCATTTTCGACAAGTCGATGGGCAGGGAACTCCTGGCCGCTCCGGCGCGCTTGGCGATCTCCCATGATAACCCCGAGCATTGGCCGGCGTGGAACATGGATTGGGACCAGGAGCAGGCGGCGCCCAACGAGTACGTGGGCGCTCCGGCGCGGATTCGAGTGGTGGAAAACGGCCCGGCACGCGTGGCGGTGGAAGTTCGGCGTCAAGCCGTGGGCTCCGGCTTTGTCCAGACCGTCCGGCTTGCGGCGGGCGACGCCGGAAAGCGGTTGGAGTTCGCAAACGCAATCGACTGGAACGCCCGCAACTCGAACCTGAAGGCCACTTTCCCGCTGGCGGCTTCGAACCGCATGGCCACCTATAACTGGGACATCGGCGTCATCGAGCGTCCCAGTGCGCAGCCGAAGAAGTTCGAAGTGCCCTCACACCAATGGATCGACCTGACTGACATGAGCGGCGAGTTCGGCGCCACTATCCTGACCGATTGCAAGAACGGATCGGACAAGCCCAACGACAACACCCTCCGGCTGACGCTCATCCGGACCCCCGGCACTCGCGGCGGCTATCACGACCAGGGCACGCAGGACCTAGGGCACCACGAGTTCGTCTACGGCATCGCCGGGCACGCCACCGACTGGCGCCACGGCGGGACCGACTGGCAAGGGCAGCGCCTGAACGATCCACTCATCGCCTTCGAAACCTCGAAGCATCCGGGCGGGCTGGGCCGGGAGTTTTCTCTGCTGAAGGTCAGCAACCCGCGGATTCGAGTTTTGGCGCTGAAGAAAGCGGAGCAGGGCGACGAGGTGATCGTGCGGCTGGTTGAACTCGATGGCCAACCGCAGGCGAACGTCCGGGTGTCGTTCGCTCAACCCATCACCGCCGCGCGCGAAGTGAATGGGCAGGAGCAGCCGGTCGGACCGGCAAAGATCGCCGGTGGCGCGCTGGTAACCTCATTCAGCGCGTATGAGCCGCGCACCTTCGCGGTCAAGCTGGGCACGCCGCCCGCCAAGGTTGCGGGCGTGCGTTCCGCGCCAGTGGCGCTGCGCTATGACCTCGCCACAGCCAGCAACGACGGCACGCCGTCCACGGAGGGGTTTGACGGCAAGGGCAATACCCTGCCGGCGGAGATGCTGCCCGCTGAGATCACGCTCAACGGGGTGCGGTTCCGGCTCGCCTCGGCGACGACCGGCACGCCCAACGCCGTTGTCGCGAAGGGGCAGACGATCGATTTGCCGCCGGGACGCTTCAACCGCGTCTACGTGCTGGCAGCCTCATCGGACGGCGACCAGAAGGCGAGGTTCGAAGTGGGGACCACGGGCGTCGATCTGAACGTCCAGGACTGGGGCGGATTCATCGGACAGTGGGACGACCGGCAGTGGGTGGCGAAGGACACTCCTAGCCCCGAGAATCCGGCTCGGATGGAACATGACGATTACGCCGAGATGACCGGCATCAAGCCGGGCTACATCAAGCGCGCGGACCTGGCGTGGTACTGCTCGCATCACCACAACGCCAAAGGTGAGAACGTGCCCTACGGCTACTCCTACCTGTTCGCATATCCCATCGATATGCCGTCCGGCGCGAAAACCATCCGGCTGCCCGATAACGATAAGATCCGGGTTCTGGCCATTTCGGTGGCCGATGAAAATCCCGTGGTGAAGCCGGCACAGCCACTGTACGATGTGCTTCCCCCGCCGGCTACTGAATGACTTCGCGCTTTGGTACTGGTGTCATTCAGAGACTTCGCATGAAGTTGAACCTGCTAAGCCTGATTTGCCTTGACCCCAATCGCGCCGGCGCAGGCGAGTACACTTCACTCGAGCCGGAGAACTAGCGCGCCTTGATACGGAACCGTGACCCGCACGGCATGCTGGTCCACGGTCAGCTCGCGCTGCTCATAAATGTCCGTAGCGCGGACGTACTTCTGGGGGAGCGTTATACTAGCGGCTTGGTCGTCGGTTGTGTCGTTGAAGACCATGAGCAAGCTGCGGCTCCTCCCTTCGATGAGGCGCGGACGAACTTTTTCTGAGGTGACTATCGGCTGGACGGCCTGCCCCACAATTGCTCGCAATAACTCGATACCATTCTTGTCGCCGTCTTCAATGCTCGCTCCCAGATTTGTCCCGAAGTAATAGACTTGCCCCTGCCCCAACTTCCGCATGGCTGCGACCGTCATATCTTTGTACCGGGCAATAGGAGTGGCGCTTGAAATCTCGATCGGGGTCAGGAAGGTGTGCGCCTTGACTCCAACCGCAACCGGCTGCGAAAACTCGATCAAAGGCTCAAAGTAAATTCGCTCCGAGGGGGGGAGGTCTTCCACCACAACGGGTGGATGAGATTCGGCCGGCGCCCTCATAAAGTAGCTTTCCTTCTCACGAAAACCAAAGGCTTCCGCCAAGCCATGAGGTGGGACGACCGGATTGTGAAAGCAGTGTTCGTCAAAGAGCCCGAATGACGTTTCCAGGATCAAGGTGCCACCCGTTTCGACAAAGCTCCGTAACCTTTCGCAGGTCTCTTTCTTGCCCATCAGATGCCAGGGCGCAATAATTATTTTGTAGGGGACCTTGCCAAGGCTCGCGGGCTCGATGAAGTCGGCCGGCAAGTCACAATTCCAGAGGGCCTTGTAATAGCCGCGGAATGAACCGGTCGAGGCGCTTTCGTCGCTGCCCATCGCGAAAGTGAGCAGTGCGTTGTCCTGATCGAATAGGATCGCAACTTCAGGCTTCGGTTTAAAGGTCTGGATGAGGTCCCAATGGGCCTGAATCAGGCGGTCATCCTCCGCTGCTTCGAGGACGCGCTCGGTGGGCGAGCCATCCCGGGCGACGAGTCCAAATCCCGTGGCTTCAGTGCCAGTGGCCTCAGTGTGGTAGGTCCAATAGAGGAGTCCCCTGGCACCACACGCCACCGCCAGCCAGTTCCAGAAGCGAATATCCCGCGCCCGCATCATCGGACCACGCCACAACAAGCCGTCGTTTCCATGACCGCCTTGCAGCTCCGTCATCCAGAAATCCTTGCCGCCCGCATTTGACCGTGTGATTTCGAGTTTCGCCGCCCCGGCATAGGCTGGAACGTCGAATAAGCGGGGAAACAGTGATAACCCCCAAGTATCGACTACTTCCGCAAGGCGCCAGGCATTGGTGCCCAGGATCGCCATGCCCTCGATCGGAGGGTGATGGGGGCCGTGACTCTCGATGATGTGGCGTGAGTCCACGGCCCGCACGTTCTCCGCCCTAAACCGCATTTCGTCGGTGCTGCGGTCAATAATGAACCGGCGCCAATCGAGCCAGTCAGCGTAGGTGCCCCGGAGGCGTGGCGGACTGACCATGGTCCAGCTCGAGTACCGGCGCACCCAGGCCTCGTTGAGGTGGTCGAGAGTACCGTAACGGTGCTTGAGCCAGCGCTGAAACTCAGCAATGGTCCTGGAGCAATAGCAGAATAGAAGTGTGTCCGTCGTCTCCGCGAAGTGGTGCCCCCACGCAGGCTCGATGTGAGGCTCGTTCCAGCAGTCGTAAGCGTACATCGAGGGATGCGCGCCGACCACCTTCGCCATTTCGCGGATGAATTTCCCTGCCGCCTGGCGCACTGGCTCCCAGTCGAGGCAAAGGCCGGGCCAACCCCCGCTGACGTTATTGCCGCTGCCGTCCAACCTCTGGGGTTGGCCCCGCGCATCCACGTAGCGCGTCTCAGGGTGAACCGCCTCGAGCCAATAGGGCGCGTCCTCCGTGATTACGCCCATCAATACGCGAAGCCCGAATTCATCACAATAGTGCATCACTTCCTCAAGCTCTTCGAAATCGAAACGCGCAGGCTCGGGATTGTGGTAAACCCAGGGGCTGTAGATCCGGATGATGTTGAACTTGTACTCTTGAGCAATCTTCCTCAGCATCTCTCGGCGTTCTGCCCGAGGAGGATTAGGAGGGCGGTAGAAAGCCGTCCCATACACAAACTGTTTGGGGCACGTCGCGGCTCGACGCGACTCGGAAGCGCTCTGCTCATCTTGCCGTGCCGCAGAGATTCTCAAGCCTCCCCAGGCAAGGCCGATGCCTCCCGATGTGGTACGCAGGAAGTCTCGTCGCGAAAAAGTACAAGTCATAATGCCAACCTCCCACGAGCTGGTTCGTTGCTCCCGAAACACTCCCAGGGTAATGCTTACCGCGTCCGAAGCGCAACTCATGGATTCCACTGAATTCGGACTTGCATCGCAGGTTAGGGCGGTGTCTAATTAGGTCACCCTTTCGCCAGCCCGAGGATTTCCGGGAGGCTAGGCGTCACGAACAATTTCCCCTCCTGTCTTAGGAAGGGGCTTGGGGGTGGTAAACCCGCGAATCGTCGCTTGCTGCTGGGGCTAATTCCTGAGTCAGGAGCCAGAACGCGTTCCACTACGGTAGACTCTGCCACGACGAGTTCCCTGGCACGAGGTTTCGCCCACACTGGAGGCATCATGCGAATCACAAAAAGGCTGTTGGCCATCCTCTTGGGTACGGCCCTCTTGGCGTACGCCCAAGGCAATACATTCGACAAGGTCCGCTACAACGGCGGCTCGGTATCGACGAAAGTTAATCCGAAGGATTGGAATAATAAGCTCACAATTACCCCTGATCTGATCCTGTTGTCGCTGAAAGACGGCCAGAAGGCCGAAATTCCCCCCAAGTCCGTAACATCGCTCAGCTACGGCCAAGAGGCTCACAGGCGCGTCGGTACAATGGTCGCGCTGGCAGTCCTTGTGGCCCCGGTAGCTCTCTTTGGTCTCCTCCATAAGACGCGGCTGCATTTCATCGGTGTCCAGTACAAGACTGCCGATGGCAAGAGTGGCGGCTTGCTGCTTCAAGGTGACAAAGATAACTATCGCGCCATTCTCGTTGCATTGCAGGGTGTCACTGGTGTTCCTGTTTCTGTCGCCGAAAAAGAGCGCGAGTTCGTTCCTGTAGGTGTCACCACCAGCGTCGCAAAGGAACCTGCTGCAACGCAAACCGGGGAAGAAAAGCCGCCTGCGTCACCAACCCAAGAGACGGGAACAGGTACGGTTAATGTAACCTCCACTCCCGATGGCGCCGAAGTCTATGCGGATGGCCAGTTTGTGGGAAATTGTCCAGCGGTCCTGAAGTTGAAGCCTGGGAAGCACACTGTTAGCGCCAAGCTCTCAGGTTTCAGGGATTGGTCGCGTGAAATCAGCGTGGAGTCAGGTTCAGAGGTCCGGTTAACAGCGACGCTGGAACAGTGAGGTGAACGGGCAGGGTGGAGCAGACATCGTTTTGAAGATGTGAAATAATCACGGAAAAGACTTTTCACGCCTTCCTTGGGATGTCTGCGTCATGAGATTCAGGGCGCTGGATCCATTGCGCGGCGGAAGGCATCTACCTGCTCCCACTCCCGAGGTGCGCTACTCAATCCGCAGTGCGCTCATGGGCGAAATAGACGCGGCGCGGCTGGCCGGTATTATAGTTGCGAAGAATGCGCAGAGGGCGAGCGCGCTCGCAGCCACGGTCAGCGCATATGGATCCCAACTGGTAACGCCATAGAGCTGTGCTGAGATCAGACGTCCGGCGCCGATGGCCAGCGGCAACCCGAGCACCAGCCCGATCATCACGCGCTCAAAGGCGCCGCGTAGTACCAGTTGGATCACCTTCGCGGGATCAGCGCCAAGGGCCATGCGAATGCCGATTTCGTTCGTTCGCTGCGCAACCGTGTAGGCCGTGACGCCGTACACTCCAACCGCCGCCAGCAGGAGAGCGACAATCCCGAACAGGCCCGCGAGGCTGGCAACTGCACGCTCTTGATCGAAGGAGAGAGCAACTTGCTGCTTCATAGTCCTGACGCTGATGATGGTCAGGTTGGGATCGAGTTCCGCTAATGTCCTCGTCAGCAGCGGCTCGAGGGCGCCGGGAGGCATGTTGGTCACCAACATCATACCGCCGATAAAATGCGAGCGCAGCTCGATGCTCTTCATCAGCTCCTGTTTATAGTTCACATTTTGAGCTAGCGGGACGTAGAACATGGGTCGCGCCGGCCTGTATAACCCCCAGCCCGCAAACTTCGCGTCCCGCACCACGCCCACGATCCGGAAGGTGCCGGCATTCTCGGGAAAGTCCAGGCCGAAGTGCTGATCCAACGGGTCCTCGCTGCTCTTGAAAAAGCGCTTCACAAAGGCTTCATTTACGATCGCCACCGGCTCGGTAGTTTCATTGTCGGCGGCGGTAAAAGCCCGTCCACGCAAGACTGCCATGCCAAAGTTCTGAAGATAGTCGTGGCTCACGCGGTCCCATGATGAGCCGGCTTCCTCGCTCATTTTGGGAGCAGGATGGCCGGCCACGTAAATGAGTTCGCCCCAGTTGTCGGTGAGCGGGTTATAGAGCGCCAGTCCGCTTCCCCGCACTCCAGGCAGGCGGTTGAGGCGCATCTCAAGCTCACGGTAGAGCGCGGCCAACTTGGCCTCGGTGTAGGTGGCCGGTGGATTGTGCAGCTCCACCAGCACGCGCCCTTGAACTTGATATCCAAAGTCCTGATGCTCGAGTTTGTTGAGGCTTCGCGCCAGCATCGTCGCGCCGGCCACCAGAACAACCGACAACGTAGCCTGCACGATCAGCAGCCCTTGGCGTGTGAAAGAGGAACGATCGCTCGTACCGCGGCCCGACCCGTGCAAGGCTTCCGCGGGATGGGTACGTGTGGCAAACCACGCGGGAACCGCGCCGAAGATGACCCCCGTCACCAGGGCCAATCCGAAGGAAAACGCCAGGACCACGAAAGACGGCATGGGGCTGATGGGCAGGAAGTGCGCGCTGTGGAAGGCAAGCGTAAGCAGCAGGCGCGCCCCTGCCACGGCCACCAGAAGTCCCACAATGCCGCCGCCCATCGACAGGAGAACGCTTTCCGTGAGAGCCTGGGCAATAATCTGCCGCGGTGTGGCGCCAAGGGCCAGGCGCAGTGCGGTTAGCCCACGACGCGTTACGGCGCGAGCCAGCAGTAAGTTCGCGACATTGGCGCTGGCAATCAGCAGCACCAGGCCGCAAACGGAGAGCAGGATCTGGAGGCTGCGCCCGTACTCTTCCTTCATCACGGCCACGCCGGCGCCCGCGGGGACGACG
>Ga0326727_10010186_pt1 | contig 22542 bp, 19 predicted proteins | sample MB2enrmetagenome_FD_207643 | JGI IMG/M metagenome (GOLD analysis project Ga0326727, IMG submission 207643) | Lab enriched peat soil microbial communities from McLean, Ithaca, NY, United States - MB29MY | ecosystem: Environmental > Terrestrial > Soil > Wetlands > Peat | place: USA: New York...
CGGGGCGGTCAGCAGCACGATACGCCGGTTCGACGACGTCTTGACAGCTTTGGAGGGCGGCAGCAAGCGGTTTCCATTGTGCCATCTCCTCAGGGGTGTCGTGCATGTCGTCCGTCTGATCGGCGCGTGGTGCGTGACTGTCGCTGAAGGGCGTGCTCTGCTCAGTATCAGCATTTGACGGCACGGTGACGATCATGCCTGACCCCTCAAGCGGTGGCCGCTACACCCCTGCTGACCGAGTGTCCAGAGGCCGACGCGCTGCGCGTTCACTTTCCATTGAGTACACACTGCGCGGATCGGCAGGTCATCGCTTACTGACGTGTACGCTCGCTCCAGATACAAAAAACGATCCCTTTACGCCTGCACGCGACGCGCTTCAGTATACATCCTTAAGAGATCGCTATCCGTCGAGGCCTTCGCTACGAGCTCGCTGGTGGCAGCTTGGAACGCCGCTTCTGATTCGGCGTCGCTGTCGTGTGTGAACCTGACCTCACAACTAAGCCACTGAAGGTAATCGTCGTGCGTACGCGGATGGATATCTAAGAGCTCGCCTTGTGCGGCGTTATATTCGGCGTCTAGCTCCCCTTCTTGCTCTTCGCTCTGCTGCGGTTGCTGCAGCTCGCTGATCGTTGCCATTTCAATGAGCCTGGCGTCGACGCCGCAGCAGTACGCGAGTGCTCGTGCTCGAGAGACGGCGTGCTCTCGTGATCATTTCTCAGCATGTCGATGGCTTGTGCCATGACTTCGTGCAGGTCTAGCAGTGTTTCGACGTGCTGCGGGCTCACGTGGACGTTCGCCGAAAGGGTTTGACTCGTCAAACGTGTCAAACCCGCGCGGCGCTTTCGGGCATACGCACGGTTATAGTCCCTGCGTTTCTCTGGGTCTTTAATCGGCACGGTTTAGCTCGAGATCAGACGTGTGCATTAGTATATCCAACCACCTTGTCGCAATAAACCCGTATAGTATGATATCGACAAAGTCATTCACACTGAACTGCGATGGATCGCTTCGCACGCGGTTATACAACCTAAAACACGCGACGGTCAGCTTTCTTAAATCTGCCAGTTCGCCTGTGAACCTGCCATCTTTGTATACGTCAATAAGGCCTTGGTAGCGAATGTCATCGTCGCTGTTTATAGGCTCAATTTCACCTTTGTCTTTGTTCATATGACCTCTCTATCTTTGAATGGTGGTCGCCGAAGCGTCGCCCCATACCTAGATACACTACATTGTTCGGGGTTGCTATACAGCATATTTTATCACTCCTGCTTTGTTCACTCTATGTAGCAAGCAGGACGGCGCGGACAGCACCAAAAAAAACAAGAGGAAACCTTTATAACGCGAGGCGTTTTGTATCTTCTTGTCTTTCGGTGTGCGCTGGTGTGCGGGTGTCCTGGACAGACTGACCGCACATCGCGCCGCCATTGCCTATACCTACAATAGCAAATTCCTCCTCTTAAACTTTTGCACGTTTTGCACGTTTTTTTTACAAAAAGAATGCTTCTCTGGAACTTTTTGTAAAAACTAACTCGAAAACAGCGCTCTTTTTATTAGGTCAGCTGCAGAAGTAGACTAGCTAACCGCCTCTTCGATACTACGCTTCTTCAGAATCATCTACGAACAGTGCTTCGTCAGCTGCCGCATCGCGAGGTAAGATCGTTGCTTTTAGCCTTGCCAAGAAAGTGATTGCTGGCAGGAAAGATGAAGGAAGCACCGGGCGTCGATGGAACGTATTCGAGCCAACGGTCGTCGTTCAAGCAAAACCTTATACGCCATCGACCGTTCTCGTTTAATCTTTGAGGGGCATCAGGCCCGCTTTTTATGCGATAATTGCGCCGCACTCATTATTTCTGTCTGCGGATGCACCGATCAGCGAGTGGGTAACACCACAATTCAGGCGAAAAACGCACCATCGGAGGTTCCGACAGCGTCCGTTGCGAGTGGCTGGACGTTATACGTGTCGAGTCGTGCTGATGGTCATTGCCTTTTTCTTCGCAAAGGATCTGGTAGCTGCATGATCGACACGTTTCATCGGAACCGACGGATCATCCGCGGCCGTGACGCCCCGCTCGCGTTCCCGCAGCGTCGTGAATGACCCGCGCCAGCCGCTCTCGGTCGGCCGTATTGAGCTTTTGCTGATGGGGTTTGAGCTTGACGAACTCCGCGATGATGGAGCTGTCAGCGGGAACGCACACGAGCCCCTGCGAGGCCCGCCAGTGTCGGTTATGCCGAAGCTTTTTCGCCTCGCGGCCGCTTCCCTCGAGCAAGGCGACGGACGCGCCGAGGGCCAAAGCCATCTTGTATTCGCTCGCGGAGATTGAGCCGCCGTCGATGCCGAATACCTTCACCTGCGAGGGCAAAACGCCGGAGGTGACGAGGTCGCACCAGTACTGGACCACTTCCATCACGCTGAAGTTGGACTCGGACGTGAGCCGAATCTCGCGATAGCGGTCATCGAGTGGAACCCCCTTGACGCCGCGCGGGACGTACCCGATCGTGTGGATGGACTCGGGAAACGCCTCTTGCACGTCGCCAGCGAGACTGCCGACTCCGACGCGCGTTCCTCCCGAGATGATCGTGCCGGTGTAGGTGCGAAACGCGTCAATCACGAGCGGGCGAAAGCCGGCGATGACCGCGTGATCGTGGGCCCTGGACCCGCCTGCGAGAATAGTGACCGGGGGGACGATCGGCGGTGCTCCTTGTGAGGCGAGCACCTGTAGCTCCGACAGCGCGCTAGGCGCGTGAAACCTCCCCGCAGCGCCGATCAGGAGCAACCGGCGCAACCATTCATAGCCGATGAGTTCCTCGTCATACGCGTCGAGGACGCTGAGCGCGTCATGCGCGGCGTCGATGACGGACTCCGTATTGCTCAGCTGGAGCGCTTTCGCGCACGCTGCGAACGCGGCATAGGGCTTGGTAAGGTAGAGGTAGCTGACGCCCATGCGGTAGAACGTCCAGGGCGAGAGAGGGGTTTGTCGCGCCTCGCGCCAACACTCCTTCAGCCTTGTTCGGGCGAACTCGACGAGTTCGCCCCGCTCGTCGCTGTCGCGCGCGGCGCGTTTTGCGAGCTGCGCGCTCAGTGCGAAGAGCTCGGAGGACGCCTCGTTGGGCTCGGATGAGAATTCGCCTATATAATCACCCCTGTTTGGTAGCGTTCGAAAGCCCCAGTGCTTCGAACGGGCCGGTCGGCCGATCCACGGAGAAGAAAAACTATGCTATTTGAGAGCTGCTCGTGCCGGTATAAGAAAGTTTGCACCTAGTTCGAGCGCAGGCGCGACACGTCGCGCGGCTCTGTGCACCCCGGATGTCGTTGCAGCGTCGAGTACGTGAGCACGCTCAGATGGTGGCCCGCTAGCAGCCCTTCCTTGCGGTCGCCGAGTTTGCTCACGCCAAATCTATGACGATTGGTGGGCTCGAGGCGTACACAAGCTTTGCCGCGTCTGCGGTTGCCGGCACGGAAAACAGCACGTAGAGGTCGCTCGTAAACGATTCGGGGAGCGTTTGATCCTTCAACGCAGCTGCGCTACAGCTGCGGTTGCATACCGCAAAATTAGCATAGTACGCGCTACCGTCGCGACCTACGATGAAAAAGTCGGTGTAGGTGAATGGCACCGCAGCGGATTGGGCGTTCGTCACTGTAATGTTCGCGACAAGGTTCTTCTCGCCGGGCGAGGGCGCAAGCGCACGGTACCACATGCCCTCATAGTAAGCCTGCAGGCTGAGGTTCGCCCACAGCGCAGCTGTCGCCGGATCTGACGCATCGCTGACGTTGTTCACCTGCAGCACAACCTGGCCGTTCGTGGCGTTGGTATAGGGCGCCGCGGGAATCGACGATGCGGCCTCCGTGTACGTGGGGTCCTCGTTCGGGCGGACGGTGACGACGAACGCCCCGATGCCCGCGGCGATGAGGGCGACAGCGATCCAGAGGATGGCCACCGCAGTAATCGTGCGTTTTCTGCTCACGGCATTGCCCCCGCTCTACCTGTACACCATCTCCAGGTGTATGTCGCCCGTTGACGTCTGATTCGCTTCGGCGTTTTGAGACGCGAGGAGCCGCGCCCCGTCGGGCAGCTGCACCTCTGGGTTGAACGTATACTGGTTGATTCCCGCTTGTTTTTGGACATAGAGGTCGTAGCGCTCATTCACGCCACTTGAGCTGACGACGTGAGGCAGCGTGTAAAGGTACGTGATGGTGTCGGTTTCATTTGCGGGCACCGTCACGGACGTAGAGAATGTAGTGAAGTTCGCGCCTCCGGTCGAGAGCGGTCCGTTGAAGTCCTGTGCAGTGGTGGTCGCGTTCATAATCTCGGCACCGGGCGGCACCAGGACCGTCTGAAACAGGTTATAGTCCCAGAAGCACGTGTTGTTATACGCAATGGTCAAGTTTGCGACTGCCGAGCCGTTGGCGAGCAGCTGGACGTGGTAGTCGATCGAACGATAAACACCGAAGTCCGCCTTCTGTGAACCCATGTTCATGTCGACGACAGAAATGAAGTCCGTCGGAGGCGTAGCGCTGGCGCCCGCAAAGTCTGCCGTGAGGGGATCCCCAGGCACGTAAAAGAAGAGGTGTTTCTCGGCGCCCATTTGTTGCACGGCGTTGACGAGGTCCAGTTTGACAGGGAGGCTCGCGTCGTGAGCGATTTGAACGATCTTAAGCGCGAGGGACGACAACAAGTTGATCAGGGGCGCTGTGTCGCCTGCTTCGGACTTGCCTGAATAGTAGTGCGCGATATCGACGATGTTCCTGCTCGTTATGACTTCACCCGATACGCTGATCGGGCCTGTGATGCGCATAATCGCCTCTACCGCGGTAAAGTCGACCGCGATAACGCCGTCGACCTTCTGTCCGGTCACATGCTCAACATTTGACAGCATCGTGGGGGCAAACGACGCAAAGTCATATTGCACGTTCGAGTCGTAGAGCCTCACGCTATCCACGTCGTAAAACTGGGTGAGGCTGTCAGGAATGCTCATGTTGACGACATCCCCCGTCCACGTCGAGTTGTTGTAGGCGTAGGCGAGGTGCACATCTTTGACGTTCCCGTCGTGCACGGTGAGCAGTCCGATGCACCCAATCAAACCCCCGGTTGGCCTGATCTCTGAGTTGTCTTGTAGGATCAGCACGTAGGTCTTGTCGTTCACGAAACCATCGAGACTCAGCAAGTCGAAAGCGGGAGCAAGCAGCGCTAAGACGACTAGGCACGCGATCGAAATGGTAAAGTAGCGGCCGAAGCGATGATCGCCGGCAGGCATTTCATGAGGGTATACCTATTCTTCAGCTATAAAGCTGCGGGCTCTCGCGCGATCCGGCCGACGTTCGTTACGTGCAGGGTGCGCGTCGAGCACGTGCAACCCAAGTCCTAGTCAGAGCGCTGCTGTCGACGAGAAACACGGTTCAAACAGCTAAAGCGAATGCGAGTCGATCGCAACGCAAAGAAGCCTTGTGACCGATACATCAAATTCGATCTCGCAGGTCACGGTCAAAGCGCCTCAGGCCTCCTCGGGTCCAGCGCTGCCAACCCAGATAGCGATAAAGCGGCCACCGTGCACGCCCCGAAAAGGCTACAGAACTCCTTCAGAGTCTCTATTTCACTTCGGATGATTGGATGCGGTAAGCACGGCCTGTGTGGTGATTGTGAGCAGCTGCGGTGGTGCTGAGTGTCGCCGGCTGAAATCAAGCGTGCGGGCATGTTCCCCAAGACGGTGATTGCACTCGCGGTTTGTCCTTTGTAGACCACCTCGTACACTGCGCATTGCTAGCTTGCTTTGCAGCAGCCGCTGAATCTGAGCTGAGCAGTACGCAGGCTGAGAGCAACGGCAGCGTGGTGGTCGGCGCCTCCGAGGTGCGTGTGCTGCTCACGACGTTGCGTGAATGGCCAGGGCACCACAACCCGAGTGGCCGTGATCCGCATTTTTGGCGTGCCGAGCAAAACGACGAGCTATCTTAAAGCTGTTTTAAGATAAAAAAGATTCTTAAAATTACCAGTATTATTCCTTCATCGCCGCTAGCTCAGCGCAAAAGGGCGGGTCGTCAACAGCGGTTAACTTTTGGCCAACCTTGGTTAACGTACGCGGGTATGGACGCCTAAGGGCAAGATTTATAAGAATCAACGTCAAATGAGCATCGCAAAAATTAAGTAGCATCAGTTTTTCCCACAAGCCGTTTATCTGTGTCATAGGTTATCGCGGCCGCAGCTAGTTCAAAGTCGCTGTTGATCCGGGCCAATCGAGCAGGAGCGTGGCCTAAAGGAGGAGCCATTATGAAGATAGAGACACGGCTCGTTGTATTTGTGGTCATTATCGTTCTCTCAGTTTCGGTAGCTGCAGCTGCGGTAGCGAGTAGCCTCACCGCGAATGGTCAGGCCTCCTTAAATCCTTATGGCACGTCAGCGACTACCGGTGCCGGTGCCGATGTCCCGGTCTGGACGGCTACATTCTCACAAAGCGGCGCGCAGGTTCAGTTCCTTACCGGCACCACCCCACCGATGCAAGTGGGCAACTACGTCGTCTTTGGTGCCGACGGGGTTTGGTTCGTCCACGACCTGGTAAACGGTGTCTGGAGCGCCCAGTTTACCTTGACCAATAACAACCCTTTCGCGATAACGGTCACCCCGTCCCTTGAATTCTTCACGAGCGGCGACATTTTCCGAGTGCCATACACCTTCGCTGCAGCTTCCCAGGGCTGCCCCGCGAGCGGCCCGTCGGTCAACCCGGAATCCTGGCTAGTCCCCGCCCTGTCCTCAGCCGGCACGCACGACAGCACCCCCGTTACGATGAGCTTCCAGGTCTCCACCCTGAACATCAACAGTTCCCAGGCTACCAACAGTACTAACAGCGAGCCTCTCGTCGCGACGTCCGTCGTAGACACGTTCCTAAAGCTGCACCCCGCGGCGAACGTTAGCGCCGCGGCCAACCAAGTGCAGCTCCAGAAGTCCCTCTGCTCGGTGGCCACACAGATCGGCACCGTCTACGGGCAGACAACCACGATCCAGCCCGGGCAGACCGCCACGGTCGAGTCGACGGTGAACTCCACAGACTGGGGCTTCGCCTGCTCACCGGTCGCTAACGCCCTTGTCAACTACAACGTCCAAGCGGGCGGCAGCACCTACCAGGCGCTCAAGACGAGCGAGATGATCGTCTTTAGTCCGGAGGAGTCGAACATCTGTGGCAGTTAGTCTTGTCGAGTTTTTCGGGACACGAAAAGGCGCTATCGCGGCGATCGTTATCGCTGTCATAGTCATTTTGGCGATCGTAGCGGCGACGTGGACCTACGATCCACAAGTGTACGTCGGCTTCGGCGTTCGCCACGACCCCTCGCTTGACAGTTACATGAACGCCCTCCACTCCACCGTGATCGACCTGCACCCCTCGAACCTCACCGCCTGGAGCGTTATGTGGCTCAACGACACCGCCGTCAGGGTCGACTGGGCGTTTACCTATCTCGCACCCGTCAACGAGACCAGCAATCAGAGCGGCACTGTCATCTATAAGGAGAGTTTCGTCATGACCGACTTCTACGGCACGAACTTAGCCTCTGCCTACGTCGGGAGCATCGACAGCACGTACAAACTTACGAACATCACGTACACAAGCGGTGCCTACCAACTGGCCTTTGGGCATCCCCCATCCACGTTCGCCGCATACCGGGACACGGCGGGACAAGGCAACTTCATCTGGCAATTCGACCAGTTCACGCAAGTCGGTAGCTTGTCGCGGTCGAGCTGCGGGTGACGGCCCCTCCTCGAGGCGCGGCGCAGACGAACTTTTGCAGCGCGTAACCGCATTGCCTGTTGTGCGCCCGAATGCGACTCTCCTGCGTAAAAGCGCAAGCGTCGTTGTCATCAACCGAGAGCGTCGAATCGCTTCGGCAACAACAACATCGTGGTGACGGAGCCCGTGCTCTTCGTCCAAACGCGGTGTCATGCGGGAATGGGCTTTCCACGCGAGGGTTTGTGCTTGTTGGCCGGCATTCGAACGATCTCCATTCCCACCTCTGCAAGCAAGTGCGGTATGTCACGCACCACTTCTCTGTCGACCTCCTTCATCTCTTCGGGAAGCGCTGACCAGGGTATGATGTACGGGCTTACCTTCTTCGCCACGTCCTTTATCGGTCCCCATTTCCACCCGTCAAGGAGGCGTTCGACGTTCCAGCGGGCGTGCTCAAGCTCCGCCATGATCTCCACCTCGCCGGGCGTGAATTGCCGCGGCGTCACGGTCGCGTTACGCGCCTTCCGGACGGTATAGCCGGCGGCGTTCAGTTTTCGTGCGATATGGTCTGCCTGCGCCCTGTTGGATTGTTTCAAGTGGTCGACGAGCTTGTCCCATTCGGCGAGCGAGGGCTCTTGGCTCTGGGTGAAAATGAAGCGGTTGCGATAGATGTCGTGGATCTCCCGAGCGATGCGCTCGCGCAGCGCTGTGGGAAGCGTTTGCCAGGTTGAGCCGATGAACACCTGTGCCGAAAGCGGGTCCTTCGGCAGCTGAATGAGCGTCTCGGACGGGCTCCATTCGTCGTCTTGAATCAGCCGCGCCGCTTCGTGTCCGCTTCCCGTAACAACGGCGACGCGGGCACGCAGCGCGAGCGCGAGGCGGTATTCGATGCCGGCGATGCTGCCGCCGTCGATGCCGAGAAGCTTGACGCTCGTGGGCGAAACGTTCGATCCGATGAGATCAATCCAGTACTGCAGGGGCTCTGAAGGGTTGAAGCCCTCGCCATCGGTGCGGCGGATCTCGCAGTACCGCTGATCGACCGCGGCGTCGGAGGGAAGCACGCGCGGCACGTATCCTATAGTGTGCAGCTCGGGGTAGCGCTCTTGCACGTCGCCGACGGCGCGACTGATGCCGCTGCCCCTGCCGCCCGAGATAAGCGTCCCTGTGTACCCCTTGAAGGCCTCGAGCATAAGCCCCCGGTAGCTCGCCACATATGTCTCTCCCCGGGAATCGTAGCCGCCTGCGACGACGGTTACGGGCTCTTTCAACCGTCGGCCATTCGGCGTCGTTAGCTTTTTCAGGTGGGCGCGTGCCTCGGCGGCGTCGAATCGTCCGGCCCATCCTATAAGCAACACGGTGCGCGCCCATTCGTACCCGCGCAACGCCTCGCGTACAGGCGCGAGCTTCGCCAGTGAGCGGTAGGCACTCTCAATCGGCCACTCGGCGGTACTCATCTGGATCGCCTTCGCATAGGCGATGAGGCTTTCGTGGCTCTCATCGAGGAGCAGGTGGAGCACCCCGAGGGCGTAGTATGCCCACGGGATGTTGATGCCGACGGCGGTCTGTTCCCAACAGCGTTGTATCGCCATGCGCATCAACGGCCGCACCACGTCGATGATCGACGTCGTGCCGCGGTGGCTGATCTCGAGCTCGAGATAGTTGATGAGCGCGTAGGGATCTGACGGATCGAGCTCGAACGCCTGACGGTAGAGCTCGCGCGCCCGCTCTTCGTCGCACTCGCGGTACGTATCGGCTAGGCAGACGAGCGTGTCGGGATCGCGGACTTTCGCGAGCGAGGTCTCGAGGTAGCGTTTTCCGGTTAGGTAGAGCGCGCTCTCGGGCGTCCCGCAGTGCCGCTTGCAGAGGGCGACGCCCAGGTCTTTGAGAAGGGGGGCGTAGCCTGTGTCTACGTACGCGGTGAAGGTCTCGATAGCCCGCTCCCAGTCGCCCAGCGTCATCGCCAGTCGGCCGATGCGGTGCGCGTGCTTGACGTTGTCCGGGTCGTGCTCCAGGATCAAGGCGAGGGTACGCATCTCATCTCGCACCTGTGCCTCGCTCATGTACGCGCTGTAGTTGGCTGCATACGCCGTAAGCCGGTTCTCGATCACTGCGAAGGATTGATCGGCGTCCTCAAGCACTGCCGCTATTCGCGCGAGCTCGCGCTGCCACGGTCTTGGGAAGGCGAAAGCGCTTTTGTAGCTCTTGTCATGACTGAAGTCGGCCCACGCGTGTTCGAGCAGGGTGCGCACCTGTATTTCCGCCTTCAACCGGGCGACCATCTCAGGCACGTCGAACGAAACCTCGCCGACGGTCATCGAACCGGGACGCAGGCTGACGATGTAGTGGACTGAGCGGTATCCGAACTCGGTCACCTTGAGGCGTTGGTCAATGTTGACACTGTTATCCCAATCGATATCGAAATGCTGCTCGATGTACGCGCAGATCGCCGTCACCTCGGTTTGAGTATGGGTGATGACGCGTCCGCCGCAGAGGTCGGTGAAGTCATTGAGCGGATCGCTCGTCTCGGCTCGTTTGCGAATGATCTTCTCGGCGAAACTCGATAGTGACTTAGGCCGCGTCTGAACGATCGCACGGGGAGCATACAGGTCAGCGAGTGCCGTGAGGATGCCGTCAAGCACCTTCGCGAGCTCTTTATAACGTGGTGCGACGCGCAGGTAATTCTCGATCTGTTCCTGATACCACGCGCGGAACTGCTCTTGATCGGCCTCACTCATCGTGCTCGGCACCTTCGCTCATTTCGAATTAATGGAGCGTTCATCGGTATTACGTCACTCCGGCATAATATTTCGCCGCGATTGGTCGCCCGCAAAGAAGCGCCGAAACTGCGTCGCGAGGTCAATCTGGTGCACCTCGGACAGCCGCACCCACCGAGCGGAATCGTGCTCGGTGCTGAGCTTTACGTCCTGTGTGACGAGGTCCGCCTCCATGATGAGGCACGCCACTTTGACCGCGGGCACCTCATACTCGATGGCCCCCAGCAATCGCCGCACTGATATCTGTAGGCCCGCTTCTTCGAGCACCTCTCGCCGCAATCCCTCGTCAAGCCGCTCTCCTGGATCGAGCTTGCCTCCGGGCGGTTCCCACCTCCCCGGGTTGGTCTTTGAATCGGGCGATCGGCGCAGAAACAGGCATTTACCCTCACTGTTTTGAAGCAGCGCATAGGCCGCGATTCCCCACGCTTTGTCAGTCATTACAACCAATCCTCCTCGAGCGTTTGTGCGACGGCAGTAGGTTTAAACTATGGTTATAATGGGCATCTGCCTTAAAAGTGCTGCGTGCGCGCCAAAGAACAAGCGTCGCAGCCGGAGCAAGCCAGACGGCTCGTGCTGGAGCGCGCACAAGCGGCAAGCGCTACCGCTAGCACCGGGTCATGGTATTCGCCGTCGCGCCTCGCGTCTTCCGATCGGCTGCCGGAACCGATGCTTACCCTCGAACGAAATCCCGCAACTCATCTTTCAATAGGTCCCATAGCGGCAGGTCGTTCGTTGCGCGGAGCCAATTTTTGCTGAACAGCAGCTTCACGGAGCGCGCGAGGTCACGCTTCAGGACGCCCCAACGGACTTGAGTTGGCATCAATCGCCGGTTTAAGCTCTCTATCAACGAACGCTCCGAGGCTCATTATAGTTTGATCTTCAGCTTGGCCTCGAGCTGCAACGAAGAGTCATCGGCGTTCTGTACCTCTGCTATTACCTCATTGAACGGACCGCGCAGGTCGTGCGCAGTTTCAATTTCAGCGGGGTTAGACGTGTGTCCATCCTTTTTTTCGTCCATCCCTCGGTCCGTCGCCGCCGCTTGTATGCTGCGTCGTATGCGCGACGTCGCGTAGGGTCGCTGTAGGGCATTTCTTCGTTCCCCTTTGTAGGTTCACTTCAGGATGACACGCCGTAGGCGCAAATGGCACCCAAAAAACAAGAGGAAACGCTTATAACGACACGCGTTAAGGCTCATCTTGCTTCTGGGTGCGATGTACGGGTATCCTGTCAGACTGACCGCACATCGTGCCGGATGCTTGTATAAATTCTATTATTTTTGTCATCGGCTTAAACTTTGTGCATCGTTTTTAAACAAAGTGGCGCTGAAGTTTTTAAAAAAATAAACCGAATGGAGCATTGAATGGTCGCACGTTTCGTGTGATTAGCGCTGCAGCTCCCCACGATTGAAGTATAAAAAAGAGAAGCGTGGTCGAAACTCGAGACCTGTCTTCGATCTCGACGGAAAAGCTGTTCGCGATGTACGCGCACTTCTATCGAGAGGCGCAGCATACGTTGCCTAAGATGACGTTTCGAGATGAGGACGAGGTCAGAGCAGATAAATTCAACCGAAAATCGCTTGGTGATGTGTTGGCCGAGAGTCAGAAGCAAATATCCGGATAAGAGGACTGGACAAAAGTTGACCAAAAGTTGACCTAAACTTTACGATATTTTCAGGAGAGGCGATAGCGGCTGCCGCCAGATGCTCGTGGGAAAGCCGCCCACGACCTGTTGCACCGCTCCTTGTCGCTAGGCTTGACGCTGCGTTTTCGCGGCTTCGACCGCACGCACAAGGATACTCGCACGCAGTGCGGCTCTCGACATTTGATGTCGGAGTACGACTTACGGAACGCACACATAATGGCAGCTGCGAACCGTGTGCGTGCCCCTCACGGTGATGTTTTGCGCCGTCCTCGTGTTCAAGCAGTGCATCAAGAGGGTGGGTTCAATGCAACACGGCTATCTTAGTTTTCATGCACGAAAAATTTCAAACTGAGGAAAAAAAATCCAGATTAGCGTGGCACCACCGGGGTGCCATCATATGCAATGCTGGCAAAAAAAGGCAACATTGACAACTATTAGCAATCTTCTTATACAGAGAACGCGCACTAAGACTGCGCAATAACAATTTGCGTATGTACTCCGAAAAGCAGCAAGGGTAAATATGGAGAAAGAAGACAAGAAGGCTTACGAAAGTCCAAAACTCGTAGTAGTGGGCCCTATAGCACCAAATACAGCAAGAGGCATTGGTTCATAGTAAAATCGCACAAGCCGGATTAGGCCAAGATTACGTGCAATCGTATAGTCGTATTGCGCATTGATCAAGAAACCGGGGAAGTCGCCGACCGTAGTAGAGCGTGTTTTTCTCGCCAGCAAGCGCCGAATCCATTTGTAATAACAAGCACAAGCTGCAACAATTACAACGTAGTGCTTTTGTCGCTCCATGACGGCGGTGTTAAAGCTTATCATTTTGTAGTGGGTGCCTTACTCACGCTCAAAGTTGTATCGAAAGGCCCGCAGCTAACCGAATATATCTTGTATCGCGTCGGGATGTTGGTCTAGAGCGGGAGTCCACTCTTTTTGTCTCGAAAACAACGTTAAGCGAGAACCCAGTAGTTGGTTCTGACTGACTCTCACATCGACGGTCTTAAGGCAGGCTCGAAGTACGGCGGTCACTGCCAAGTTGCCAACCTACCGCCACACGCAAGCCACGTATATAGCGGATTACATCGAGCGTGCATGAAGCATATTGCTCTTAAACGTCGTTCGATCGCACGAGCTGATGGCCAGCGATGCGGATTCGCAACGTCGCAATCAGTATGATACGCTCTCAAAAAAGATTGCGCTGCGTGAAGCGTGCTAGAGTGCGAGAGAACCCGATCAAACGAGCCTCAACATTACTATGGGAAGCGGTACGTTTTCAGCCCGGACGCGGCTCGCGGGAGCGTTTCACGAGCGTCGGCTTCAACCAGCTGAGCGAGGCTCTCAATGCTGTCCGGAGTTTGATTGATCTTCACACAGCGAACGGGGATCGTTCTCGCAAGCTGCGCACATTGAGAAAGATGTATCGCGGGGGATGATCCCTCCGGCAATTCCGGACGAAATGAATGCCGGACGAGGACAAACGTCGCTTCGCGAGGGGGAAGCGACTCGATGCACGTTATTTTCCCTTCAATCAACAAGTAGATCAGTCGGAGAGGGAGCGGATGCTTCGCAAACCGTTCCAACGTCGGAACGGCCCGTTTTTCAGATCCCGGTCGCACGCGCTGGAAACTGCTCGGGTCGTGCGACAGCGCGGTGAGCGTCTCTGGCCATACGTTCAACTCAGGATACGAGGGGATCACCATGGGGAAGTCGCCCGTCAGATCAATCGATATGAGGTCATCGGTGATTAAGGGGCACCCTCTCTCGTAGAGCGTCAACGCGAGTGTTGACTTGCCGAGTCCGGATTCCCCCATAAATGCGACGGCGCCCCCGCCAATCTCGAGGGCGCTTGCGTGCAGCACAAATCGCCCGCGCTGATGGAGCAGCGTTGGGATGAAGTCAAGAACGAACGCGCTTAGTATCCTCTCATCCGCCGTGCCCTGCGACTCGATGACGATCTCTCGCCCGCTGCGCATAAGCACCGAGCCTACGCCGTCTTGAAAGATGAAGGTGCCTGCGGCCGTTATACAGAAGTTCTCTCCCGCAGCGATCGGCGTGGAAGAATCCCTCAGTGCATCTACGTGCCCGAAGCGGATGGTCACATCCGCCTCCCTCGTGGTGCACGAAAGGAGATTGGGAAAAGCAAGCTCTGATGCGAGACACAAGCCGTGGGCGGTATACCAATGCATTCGTAATACCCCTATATCTGTATCTATAAAAAGCGATGCGCAGCACAATGCTGCTCGGGTATTGCGCGACGCGCAGCAGCTGACCGACTATGTGCTTGTTACGTGCCACTCGCGTGTGGTGTTGCACGTTAACGATCTCTCTAACACTCCAAAAGAGGACGCCACACCCTTATTGTGCGATACTGACCGACCTGCTATCGCGACGGAAATAGCAAAGAGAAGCTTTTTTTAGTATGAATTTAGCGACAAATTGGAGGGGCTGCGGCCAAAGCTTCTCGCCCGCCAAACGCGTTGACCATTATCGGCGCCTTACAGCGCTGAGGGTTCGCGCGCGCTTTCGGTTGCTCATTGAGGGTCGATCATCCGCTACGCATTTTATTAAGCGCCCATCAACCTTGATTACGGGTGGCCATGTTATATGGCTAACGGCACAGATGTATTATGACTGGCGAAACGCCCCCGTTAAGCAAGAGACTGCGCGTGCCGCTACCGGTGCGCGTACAAAATGGCTCCATTTGGAGCTACCTGTCCGCCCTATGGAGTGACGAAGGCGCGAGGGTGGCACTGGCCGTAGCGGTCGGAGCGTGCCCCTCCCTCACGCAAGGCGTCGGGCTCCTCCTGCTCCTGCCGCTGTTGTAGTTGGTAGGCTTCAACGCTCAGCAAGGCGCGTCTGCAAGCGTCGCGCACTATGCCTCCGCAGCCTTCGCCTTTCTCGGGTTGCCGCTCACGTTGGTGACGGTGCTGGGCATATACGTCGTGATCATGACGCTTTATTTTCTCCTCAATCGGTGGCAAAGCAATCTCAGTTACGTAATCCAGCTTGACTTCGCAACTCAATTGAGGCAGAAGCTTTATGGTGCGATTGTCAGCACAAACTGGCTCTTTTTCACGCGCAATCGTGCCTCAACCTTCACCCACGCGTTGACCACCGAGGTTGATCGAGTGAGCTTCGGCACGCAGCAGATGTTCCAGGGGCTGATGGGCCTGATGGTGTTGGTCGCGTACTTCGTCATGGCGTGGTTTCTCTCCGCGGTAACGACTGCAGCCGTCGTTCTCTGTGGCATTGTCCTCATCTTTGGGCTGAAGAACAAGCTCTCAGTGTCGCGAGAGAGGGGCATAGCGCTTTCGGCGGACATGCGCGACCTCTACGGGGCGACAATCGAGCACCTTGACGGCATGAAAACCGTCAAGAGCTATGGCGCGAAGGAGCGCAATATGGCGCGCTTTTCAAACCTTAACGCGCGCGCCATGAAAGACTACGTGGGGTATATGCGCAATTTAAACACCTCCCAGCTGCTCGTCAACGTCGGCGCAGTAGTCATTCTCGCGGGGCTCTGCTCGCACTGATCGACGTTTTGCACCTGCCCGGTGCCACGGCACTGGTGCTGCTGTACTTGTTCTTCCAAATCATATCACAGTTTAACAGTCTCCAGGTCAATTATCAAGCCGTCGTTAACATGCTGCCCTCGTTTGGAAACGTCGTGGATATCAAGACCAGCTGCGAAGCAGAAGCAGAGCGCGAGATCGCCCGGCTGCATGAGGTCACGCTGCGACGGCGCATCGAGTTGCGGAACGTGTCGTTTTCCTATGCCGCTGACAGTCGATCGGCAGTTGAACACGTCAATCTTAAGGTCGACGCGGAAAAGATGACTGCGATCGTCGGCACGTCCGGCGCCGGGAAGGCACGGTAGCCGACCTCATTATGGGGTTGATAGAGCCGCAAGCGGGGGCGCTGTTGATTGACGACGTGCCGCTCGATGCCGAGCGGCTACACGCGTGGCGAGAGTGCATCGGCTACGTCGCACAAGAGACGTTTCTCTTCAACGACACTGTACGCGCGAACCTGCTCTGGGCGTATCCCGACGCAACCCCAGATGAGCTGCAAACGGCGCTCCGCCTAGCCCCCGCTGATGATTTTGTCGCACAGCTTCCCGATGGGATGGAGACAGTGCTCGGCGACCGGGGGGTGCGCTTGTCAGGCGGGGAGCAGCAGCGGCTCGCCCTTGCGCGGGCGTTGCTCAGGAAACCGAGCGTGCTGATCCTCGATGAAGCGACGAGCAACCTTGACTCAGAGAACGAACGGCGCATTCAAGGGGCGATCGAGGCCCTGCACGGTGGAATCACCATCGTCGCCATCACCCATCGTCTCTCGACGATCCGCAACGCCGATGTCATTTACGTGCTCGAGAACGGGCGCATAATAGAAACCGGCGATTGGACTTCGCTCACCGCCGGAGGGACCGGGTGTTTCCTCGAGTTGTGCAGGGCGCAAGATGCGCTGCCGGAAATGGAGGATGTCGGTGCAGCCCCTCAAAGGGCCGGACCGTCTTATTCACCCGTCGACTAACGGGGCAGCCTGTTCCATTCTCGTGATGAGCGGCATTGGCACATGGCGACCTAAATCCAAGCTGATAATGTCTTACGCGAGAAAACGGAGCGCATGAAAAGTGTTATATGCGATTGGTAGGAGGAAAAACACGAAGCGATTGCTTGCGCGTGAGATAAGCACGACGGAGCAATTCATTTGAGAAATAATTACGGAGGGGACGACGATGGACGCAGAAAAAAAGATTTCACTCGAGACAACTGTCGTTGCGACGAAGGAGCAAGCCTCGGCGGATCTTGGCGGAGAGGCAGCTATCCTCAACCTCAAGAACGGCGTCTACTACGGGTTGGATCAGGTCGGAGCGAGGATCTGGAGCCTCATTCAAGAGCCACGAACGGTTCGGGAAGTGCGAGAGATGCTCGTTGAGGAGTACGACGTTGACGCTGACCGCTGTGAGCGCGATCTGTATGCGCTCCTCCGGCAGCTTGCAGAAAACGATCTGATCGACACTGTGGACGATGCTGCGCCGCATACGTAGCCTCCTCCACCGCCCCGCTTCTGAGCGTTTCCTTCCGCTTAAGGCCTTATTTGTCGTGGCAGCGATACGAGGAGGTCTGTCGCTGTTGCCCTTCCCCCGTTTCCACGCCCTCTTTGAGCGGGTGCGCGCGGCGATGGGAGTACGACGCGACATAACGTCAGTGCCACCAAAAGCCCAGTTGGTCTGGGCCGTGCGAGCGGCGAGTTATTACGTCCCGAGCGCCTCCTGCCTCACGCAGGCGTTGGCGGCGCAGCTGCTGCTGGAGCGGTACGGCTATCCCGCGCACGTGTGTATTGGGGTGGCACAGCGCGGCAAGATTCAGGGGGCATTTCAGGCGCACGCGTGGGTGGAGAGCGACGGAGCGGTCGTTATCGGCGAATCGGAGATCGACTTCGTTCCGCTCACCACGTTGGATAAAACGCCGCGGCCGTTAGGAGGGTATAGATGAGCACCATAACCGCGATTTACCGCCACAACAACGTCACAATCGAGGTGCTCAGTCTCAAGTCCCGAGGCAGCGTATGGCGCGAGCGCCTGCAGCTGAGTTCTAAAACACATAATCGTGATGTTCAGAAAGTTTACTCCTGAAGAAGAACTGCTATTATGTTGCGCGCGCACCCGCCTTGAAACTCCGTCAGCCGCCCGCGTGGGCGAGCTCCTTGAGAGCGGCGTCGACTGGGACCGCCTCATTGTCCTTGCGCGCGAGCATGGCGTAACGCAACTCCTCTATTGGCACCTAAGCGACCGGGTCCAAAACGTCGCACCGACGGCCTTCACGAAAGAACTGCAGCGCGATTTTCGCGCCAATGTCGGTCACAACCTCTACCTCGCTGGCGAGTTGCTGCGGCTGCTCCCGTTGTTTGAGACGGATGGCATCCCCGTCATAGCTTTCAAAGGACCTGTTTTCGCAGTCGACGTGTACAAGAGTATTGCGCTTAGGGCGTTCGATGATCTTGACATCCTGCTTCGGAAGCACGATCTTGCCCGTGCGACGAAGGCACTCGCTTCGGCGGGGTATATGCCGTGGCACTCAGGGAGTCACGTCAAAGACATGCTGGATCTCAAACAACGCGCTATAGAACGCGAGTTCGAAAATGTGGCGCAAAAGCACCTCCAAATCGACGTTCACTGGGATTTGCTAGGGCCGCAAGACGCGTGCAAGCTGAACGTCGCTGACGTGTTTAGGCACGCACGCGTGACACAACTGTTCAACCGCGAGCTACGCACGCTCTCGCTAGAAGACTCACTCCTGTACTCCTGCATACACGCCACAAAACACACGTGGATGCGTCTCAGTTGGATCTGCGACATAGCCGAAATCATTCGCGCGCATCCATCAATAAACTGGGAAAGTCTTGCAGAGAAGGCGCGCCACGCGCACAGTAGAAGAATGCTCGACGTGGGTCTTCTTGCCGCAGCCGACCTTCTTGACGCTCCTGTGCCCGGACACGTGTTGGACAGGATAAAGCGTGACAGCTCAGCAGAGAAATTTGTTGCGCAGGCAAAATGGCGGCTTTTCGACGAAGAAACTAAGACGCCGACACGCATTCACGCTCTACGACGGATTGCAATGCAAGAACGTCTTGCGGACAAGCTTACGGTTTTCTTGTGGTTCGCGCTGGTGCCTACACCAGATGATTACGACGTAGTGCGTTTGCCGCTGCAGATCAGCGGGCTCTATTTCGCGATACATCCCTTACGATACGTGCTGATGCTTGCATTGACGGGTCCACGGCTAAGCGAATATCACTGATGAAATGCTGCTCTCGTAGGTAACACCTCAACAGTTCAAGATTGGATTTGGCTCGCTTGTCTCAGACCGTTGACCAGCCCCCATTCGGATTGCAAGCTGGCCTCTGTCGTCGACCGCGTGCTGCAATGCGCGTGGACGGTGGGTAAGCGCGATAATGCTCTGACAGGCGGAATAGGACAAATCATTATTGTTTTATTATTTGAATCTTTAATAAGCCGTTTTATGATGCATTCCATTAAATGCCAGTTTTCATCTGTCGCGTTGTAATGTCGCCCGCAATCGTTGAACATTAGATAACTCAGAAGCAACTCGCTAAAATAACTTTGAGACTCCCGCACCCAAAGTGCAAGGTCTCCCGCAATGGCAGGAGAGAGGCCATAAAAAATTTTAGCGGCCGTATAAGGTTCGTATAAACGTTTAGCACGAATCGTGGCAACATTGTTTTTTTTAGCGTCTCTCGACATCCTAGGTCTAGGGACAGGAACGTTGCCTAAGATTACGTTTAGAGATGAGGACGAGGTCAGAGCAGATAAATTCAACCGAAAATCGCTTGGTGATGTGTTGGCCGAGAATCAGAAGCAATTATCCGGATAAGAGGACTGGACAAAAGTTGACCAAAACTTTACCATATTTTCAGGAGAGGCGATAGCAGCTGCCGCCAGATGCTCGGAGGAACGCCTACCTGTTTCGCCGCTCCTTGTCGCTAGGCCTGAGCGACTTGCTGCGTTTTCGCGGCTTCGACCGCACGCACAATGATACTCGCACGCACTTGCCGCAGTGCGGCTCTCGACATCTGATGCCGGAGTACGACTCACGGAACGCACACATAATGGCAGCTGCGGACCGTGTGCGTGCCCGCGTGATGTTTCGCGCCGTCCTCGTGTTCAAGCAGTACATCAAGAGGGCGGGCATTCAATGTGACACGGGGCATTCAATGTGACACGGCTATGATAGACAAAAAGGGCAGCACCCCGAACAGGATTATGTTGTTCACGGCGTGGATCGTGACAACAAACGGCAGGTTCTTGGTCTTATAAAATGCAACGCCTAAGACGAGCCCGGCTCCGAACGCGAAGAGGAGCTCGTAGCCGTTGGCGTAGCCCGCGTGCATCACTGCGAAGATAATGCTTGTTATCAGAATGCCGACAACCGCTCCGCTGCGCTCGACAAACGATTGCTGCAGGAGAGATCGAAAGAGCAGCTCTTCAACGAATCCCACAAAGAAGATCATCACGATGCTCACCTCAATGAGGCCTAAAAGGGAGAAGGAAGGAATGAGGGCTGAATTTCCAAGGATTGTGTACTCAACGAGCCCGAAGACCGTGCCGATGAGGGCGCCTAGGGGAAGCAGATACGCTAGTTGCACGCCCCCTGTGAGACCGAGGTCAGAGCGGCTCATTTTGCAATGCACTATGAGGGCGACGATCGGGACATACATCACGCCGTAGATTGCGATCAACCAGTACAGGGTTGTGGTTGGAACCAGCGCAAAGGAGAGGTTAACGACACGAAACGCCGATACCAGGGCGAGCACTTCGACGAGCTTCACCCGCTGTCCGTGCAGGGCCATCACGATGACGACAACCGAGACGATGTTTATCGCCTGAACGCCGACGTCAGCGACCCGATACCCTGCGAAAAGCAGACCCTCGCCCGTGATGATGAGAAGTATGGAGAGAATTTCGTACCACGCCAGGTTGAGGGCGAGTCGTGCCCTAGCAGCCGCGACCGTAGGGAGCGAGGTGTAGGTCACGAGCAGCTCCGTGCTCTGCGCAGAGCTGTATGTGCTGTCGGCCTCAGCGCACACCGTATAGACGTGCGTGGTCGCAACGGTGTCGATGGAGGTGAACTGGTAGTATCCGTAGTCGTCGGTCGTGGTAGTGGCTACGGGAACCCTTTCGGTAGCGTCCGTTTTATAGAGGGTGAGGGGCGTTGCCGCCACCCTGCCGCCGTCGGGCGTGAGCCGCCGTCCGCTGATGATGACGTCGCTCCCGACGACCTGTTTTTGGGGGGAGGCGGTGGCGGTGATAGTGGTGGGGATGGTGACGTAGGTGATAACCATCTCGGCGCTCACGGAGGTCTCGTATACCGCAGTGCCGGGATAGCGCACCACGTAGGTGTGGCTGCTGGGGACGGTGTCGACGAGGGTGAACTGGTAGTAGCCTGCGGCGTCGGTGGCCGTCGTGGCTACGGAAACCCCCTTGGCATCATCGCCGTTACAGAGGGTAACTTCTGCTTCTGAGACGGGGGTGCCGTCGGCCGTGAGCGTTCCGGTGATGGTGACGTCGCACCAGACGAACTGGTGTCGCGGGGCAACCTTGGCGGTGATAGTGGTGGGGATGGTGACGTAGGTGATAACCATCTCGGCGCTCGCGGAGGGCTTGTAGGCCGCAGTGCCGGGATGGCGCACCACGTAGGTATGCTGGCCGGGGACGGTGTCGGTGAGGGTGAACTGGTAGTCGCCTGCGGCGTCGGTCGCGGTAGCGGCCACGTGAAAGTCTTCGGCGGCGTCCGTCTTGCAGAGGGTGAGGGGCACGGCTGCCAACCCGACGCCTTCGGCCGTGAGCGTTCCGCTGATCGTGACGTCGCGCCCGACAGATTGTTGTAGGGGAGCGGCGGTGGCGGTGATAGTGGTGGGAATGGTGACGTAGGTGATGACCATCTCGGCGCTCTGCGCGCCGGCGTGGGTGCTGTCGCCGGGATAGCGCACCACGTAGGTGTGGCTGCTGGGGACGGTGTCGACGAGGGTGAACTGGTAGTAGCCTGCGGCGTCGGTGGCCGTGGTAGCTATGGGAACCAGCTCTGTGATGTCATCAGCGTTGCAGAGGGTGACGGATGCTTCCGAGACGGGGGTGCCGTCGGCCGTGAGCGTTCCGGTGATGGTGATGTCGCGCTCGACGAACTGCTGCGGGGGAACAGCGGTGGCGGTGATAGTGGTGGGGATGGTGACGTAGGTGATGACCATCTCGGCGCTCGCGGAGGGCTTGTAGGCCGCAGTGCCGGGATGGCGCACCACGTAGGTATGCTGGCCGGGGACGGTGTCGGTGAGGGTGAACTGGTAGTCGCCTGCGGCGTCGGTCGCGGTAGCGGCCACGTGAAAGTCTTCGGCGGCGTCCGTCTTGCAGAGGGTGAGGGGCACGGCTGCCAACCCGACGCCTTCGGCCGTGAGCGTTCCGCTGATCGTGACGTCGCGCCCGACAGATTGTTGTAGGGGAGCGGCGGTGGCGGTGATAGTGGTGGGAATGGTGACGTAGGTGATGACCATCTCGGCGCTCTGCGCGCCGGCGTGGGTGCTGTCGCCGGGATAGCGCACCACGTAGGTGTGGCTGCTGGGGACGGTGTCGACGAGGGTGAACTGGTAGTAGCCTGCGGCGTCGGTGGCCGTGGTGTCTACGGGAACGAGCTCTATGACATCATCGGCGTTGTAGAGGGTGACGGATGCTTCCGAGACGGGGGTGCCGTCGGCCGTGAGCGTTCCACTGATCGTGACGTCGCGCCCGACGACCTGTTTTTGGGGAGAAGCAGTCACGTTGATGGTGGTGGGGATGGTGACGTAGGTGATGACCATCTCGGCGCTCCGCACGCCGGCGTGGGTGCTGTCACCAGGGGAGCGT
>Ga0326727_10010190_pt1 | contig 22534 bp, 23 predicted proteins | sample MB2enrmetagenome_FD_207643 | JGI IMG/M metagenome (GOLD analysis project Ga0326727, IMG submission 207643) | Lab enriched peat soil microbial communities from McLean, Ithaca, NY, United States - MB29MY | ecosystem: Environmental > Terrestrial > Soil > Wetlands > Peat | place: USA: New York...
AGCTCGCGGATACGGGAGGCGACGCCGTCTTTCTTGAGTCCAGTAAGCGGGAAGAGTTCGGCGGCCGTGACTACGATTGGGTCAAGCCGGCGGCGGCCGGTCGCATGTTCAAGCTTCGCTAGGGTTGTTGCATCGGAGACATTTTCGAACCAGAGGTAGGAAAATGCGGCGTAGAGGCACGCGCCGGAATGAGTGAGGCCGGTCGTTGTCAGCAGCGCGACGTCGACATGCAGGCTGATGCCACGACGTTTGGCAGTCGCTACCGAGGACAGTCGACGCGTCGCAGGAGCGCGAACGCCCTGTTCGATGAAAGCTGGTTGCAGCATCGGCTATTGGCGACGCCGGACGCCGCTGAGTGCGTTCTCCCCTCGCCCGTTCGCTCGCGCGGACCCGAACGGCGTCGGTGTCTTTTCGCATGAATACTTGCTTGTGCGAAATTCCTCGTAGGAGCGGTCGATCGCGTCGGCGAGGTCGTTGACCCATGAAGCGTATTCCGAGTCGGACTCGAGGCGGGCGACAACTTGTTTTTCCGCGTAGACCGCAGTCGTGTGATCGTCTCGTCGGCAAACGTCGGCGATCGCCCTGAAGGAGGCATTGCCGCGTTTTCGGCAGAGGTACATCGCGAGTTGTCGCGCATGCGCGAGATGCGCGGATCGGCGTTTGGCCAGCATTTCTTCGACGCCGAGATCGTGCGCAGCGGCGGTATGCGCGACGATGAAATCGAGGGGGATGGATCGTTGACGTCGTGTCGTTGGAGCGAAGCGTTGCGCCCATTCGATAACGTCAGGCCGGATATGCGCGCGACTAAGCATCTATCAGTCTCCCTTATTATTCCATCAGGAATCACGATGTGACCCGTATTGAAACGCGGAAAGCACTGTAGCATGAGCAACGCAGCGGTTAACTGAACGTCTCAGAGTAGTCAGAACGTGTTAGGCTCCTTGCTGTTGTGCGGGCGATTGCACGCGTCGGGGTAGGGCGCTCGGAGATTCGCACATCTCAGAGATTGTCGGCGACGACAGCGATTGAACGTTTCAGAGTAGGGTTTGCTAAACGCGGCTTTTTCTGGATTCCGTAGAGGCAGTTGCTTCGGACGAATCGTCCGCGTTATCAGGGTTTCTAGTCAATTGGGGCGAACGGGCCGGAGAATGAAACGGAGTGCGGTTCCTGTTACCAAACCGCCGCGACGGAGGAGGACCGGTGCAGGCGCGATCTGCCAGCGCGAGGTGGTATCGCCGAATCAACAGGAGCTTTTTCCCGCGGTGATTGACCAGCGCGCGGCGCCTGGAGAGTTGAATTACCTGGCAGCTGGGCCGGCTGCAACGGCGTTCGAGGCGCTGATCGACGACGAATGCCGTTGGCAGCATACGCCCGAAGGGCATTACATTTACGGAGATCACGCGACGACGTATGTCGTCATGGGCGATCCCCGGGTGGCAATCTCGACGGAACGTATCGCTAGCGCCTGGACGAAGATATTGGCGTTGGACGACAACACGGCGCAGACGTTCTTATATGTGATGGGACGCGATCTCACCAGCACGACGCCAGGTGAGAAAACCCGGATCCATGTCAACGAGATACTCGATTTCAAGGGGATAAAGCGGCATAAGAACGGCGATTTCCGTCAGGGCCAAAAACGTCTGGAGGTGGATCGGCTCAGGATTCTCAACGAAATGTGGTTTCACATAAATGACGAAGTACGACTTCGTGCCGGTCGCGGCATACGAACGAAAAAGATAAAGCTGATATCGCGGGTTATCGAACTCGAATTCGAAGAGGAACGTCGAGATCAATCACCCGACTTCCTCGCTTCCGATGCGAAGATTTCTGCGCCGTACGCGTTTCGGATTGGTCTCGGCGGTTGGGCGTTGCCATATCGCGCGTTCCCGGCCGCGATACGACCGGTCCTCCAGACCATCGTGCAATACGATACGACGAGCGATACCCAACGAACCGCAATGCGGATCGCGCTTTTTCTGATGTTTTCCATGCCGGAACGACGCGGTCAATGGGGCCTTCGCGAATTACTTGAGAAGGCGAGGATCCAAATACCTCGGACCAACACGATGCGATTCCGCGACATGATCGAGAGCGCGCTCGATCGGCTTCAAAACGATCGCCTTATTGGTACGTGGGTTTATGCGAACGACAAGCCGATGGGTTACCGCTGGTTCCAAAATTGGCTCGGTTGGGATGTCGTCATCTCGCCGCGACCATTGAAAGTGGTCGCCATATAAGGCGGTCGCGCAAGCGATCCGGCAGTCCAAGGCAGAATCGAGAGCGGGTTCGTCCGCCCGCGCACCCTACCCCAGACTGTTCAGATTGCTCCAACCCGGTGGTCTGCCCTCGGTAGAAATCCGGCGCTACCGGTGCCTTTTGATGCTCCGCGAAAGTGCGGGGGCGTACCCTACTCCGAACTGTGCAAATGCCGGCTGGGCGTCGCCTCAGAAGGCTTCATCAAAGACGAGATCGAGCAGATCGCGTCCCTCGCTTTTGGCGCGACTATGGAGCCGAGAAAGCTGTGCCGGCGACATGTGACGGTAGGCTTCACTCGCCAGGCGATGCCGGGTCGCGGCGGAGCCGCCGATGCGGGGGAGATCTTCGTTTCCGAGCCATCGCTGGAGCGTCGTCTCGTCGAGAATTTCGGCCACCACCCAGACGTGTGTGTCGCCGATTTCACGGGCCGTTGCGACGCGCGAGAGCGTTGCCGTGGGAAGGAGTAACTTAGCAGTCGTCGTGTAGCGGGCGAGAAGACGACCGAGGGCGACCTGCAGCCGGGCTTCGAAGTCGCGTAGGTTATCGGCGCCAAAGCGGTTACCTTCGAAATACACCAGGGTGTGGTCGTGATCCGGCGTTCCGCTGATGCCGACGATCGCGGAGGCCGGCATGATATGTCGTAAAGCGTCTTGCGTGGCCGGTACGAAGATGTCGATGCTTTTCAAGTGAGGCTCGATTCTGAGGAGGCGCTCGGTGTTTTTCCGATCTGGCGCCACCTCTTCTTGGCCGGCGCGAGATCGGCCCAAATGGGCGATTATCGCGTCCGGCCCCCGTCTCGCGCTCGTTCATTTGCGAGGTCGTTCACGAGGCGATCGATCTCCGCGCGTAGCGTGTTGATGTCGCTGTGCTCGAGGGCCTCCAAGACGTCCTCAACCGCAATCACCCCCTCGTGGAGAAGTCCCCGAAGATCCTCGACCTCGAAGAGGCTTAGTCCGGAGTCGCGAAGATCGAAGCATTCCTCTACGCGGTCTGCGGAGTTCGCCCGCGCTTCTCGCAGCCGACGCTGCTCTTCGCACTTGAGTCGGTCGATCATGTCTTCGAGAGCAGCGGCATCTCGCTTCTCGATAACGCGTAGGATCGCCGTGTCGGTGATGAGGCGATCGGTGATCAATGAGATCAACCGTCTCTCCATCTCGACATCGACGAAGATCCCGCCACGGGAGAGAAGCGTCACCAAAGCCGATGCGTCCCGGCGGCGGAGGGCATCGCTGATATCGATCGATAGTCCGGAAGCGTGCTCGGGGCCGGCTGAGGAGTGCACGTTCACCGTCTCCCGCGGCTTGGTCGAGGGATGAGTCCGGCGCGCTCTTCGGCGGAACGGATGCGCAGGGCGTCTTTCAAAGCGCAGATGAGCTCGCTGGGCCATCCGTCGATATCGACGACGCCTTTCGAGAGCTCGAGTTGAATCAGCGTGTTACTGGCAGCGGATGTACGCCCTTCTCTCACGAGCTGAGCGACGCGGCCCGCGTGAGGTATGCTTTTGAGTGCCACGGATAGCGGTTCGTAAGCGCGCCCGAGATCTCGGCGCGTCGCCTCGAGTTGCTTCCAGCGAATCTCGATCATTGCCGTTGTCGCGGCGTCGACGGTTCCGAGGATCTCTCGCGTCTCAGCCAGCGTGAGTGTATGCTCCGAAACGCAGGCGAAGAGCTTCGTGACCAGCGAGTCGTTCAACGATGAGGCGGATGCGCCGTTTAGCAGCCGGACGCTGAGCTGTTCTCTTTGAGTGGATGTCACAGTGGCTTGGTCCGATCGAACGAGAGAGAGGGAATCTAGTCATCGATACGCCGCCGGCGGCATCGCTCGCCTAGTCAGATCGCCAAAGTCGTTGATCATTGCGGACATCTCGATATGGTACGGCCGCGCGCGGCAAGCGTCGTCTTATGTAGGGTGGACGGCGGAGAGGTCAACCTGGATTGTCAACAGGTGCCTTCGGAGCATTTTGATTCGAGCGAACCGGCCTGCGCGTGTCGTGATTGTCACGACTCCGGCGTTGCCGTCGAAGGACTCCAATTTGATCGAATCGACATGAGGCCTGACTCGAAGGGATCGATACGCTCCATCGAGTGGAAGTACCGTGAAGAAGGTTGATGCAAAGAGGAAACACGGCGCCTCTATTCCGAGACAGCCTTCGAGGGCCACGATGCTCTCATTCATGGGCGCAAGGTCTTCAACACCGACTGCGCGCGCATTGTCGCGGTCTGGACATCATCCATCTTCACGGCAAGGATATCGAGAACGAGCTGAGCATCGTCCCGCAGCGCTTCCGCTTCGTCGAGCGCCTTCATTTCTTCAATCAGCGTTTCGGCTGGCGCCTTTAAGAGCTTCATCTGGCGGAGCCGAGATCGACGACGCTTGAACTCTTTCGTCTGTGCTGCTAGCGGAATCAACGCTTGCGTCTTCTGCACGGCAAGGACATTGTGGGCTCGATTGAGCTTGATGATATACGCCGTGAGCGCTTCTTCCTCGATCTGAGCTACGTCGATCGGGGACGGGATATCGGCTTGTTCGGGTAGGTGGTTAAACTGCGTGCAATAGGTTAGAACCGCGGTTTGATGCGCGCAGCGCACCTTGCACTGCCCCGCCCGACATGTACACGACAGACTACTGTCGCGGTGGATTTGAACGACGTACGATTCGTCGAGGTCTGTGACGCTGAATCGACCTCGCCCGATCAACGCGATATCATCGTCGGTAAACCGGGGCAAACCTTTCATGGCCATAGGTCGAAGCTTACGGATTTGTCGAGCAGGTCGAAAGGGCGTCCGGTAGGCTTAGTTTGTCGCCGATGGTGTGGGCGGCGCGATCGGCGTCGGATACTCGACCGGGCCGAAAGACGGGACGATCAAGGGAACGACCAGAATCGTCCGCGGCGCGACGGGAGGCGCCGGCTGGCTGTTGTTCGGATCTTGCCGCGGCCGCGCGGGCTGCATCACGATGGTCAGTCGGCGGGAATGTTGCACGACTCTTGGTTGCCGCGAGGTCGCCGGCGCCGTAGGGACGATCGTTGGGCCCTGGCGGACGGCTTCGCGCACCCCCTCCTTCTCCGAAGTCGGTCGAGGGCGTTCCGGGTCAGACGGGACGGCTCGTAGCCTGCGCGACGGCACGTAGGTCGGTGCCGGCAGCTCGAGGCCCATGATAGCGTTGGACCATCCGGCGTAGCCAGCAGAGGGAGTCGGCGGCGCGACGAGACCGCGCACGGACCCATGCGCGAGCAGCCCTGCTCCGGCAGCGATCAGGGCGAGACCGCCGAGCCTCGCAAGACTTCGGCGTGCAAAGACGGCGGCCGTCCCCGGCACGGCCGGTTTTGAAACCCTGATGGACTCGAGACCGGGCTGCCGTAGCGAAACCAGACGTGCCACGATCGCTTTTGCGGCTCCTGTCCCTTCATCCGCCGTGTGGAGACGTCGTTTGAGGAACGGACCGGCATCGGTCGACAGGAGGATCGACATTTCCCCATTAGCCCAGGATAATGACAACTTGCTGCGCCCAATCGTCGTGCAACAGGTTCCAGCTTCGTTCGAGATTCCGGCGTCAGCGATCCAGCGCGTCGACGCGCGCGAATTCAGTTCGCCGAGTAAGGCGGCGAGACGAGTCGCGTCGGAGCTCGAGTCGCGGGTTGTCGAAGGAGGCATGGGCGTGGCTCGTAAGGCGCGGGGGGGGGCGATGAAGGGAGGGGTGTGCCCGCGCGCAGGTTCCACGATGTCGGGTGCGCGCGGGCTACGACAGGCCGCTATCCCTTCAGAGTCACTTTTCCGGATCCGACGACGAAAGCGTCATCTTTACGCAGATCGCGCATGCAGGTGTTGCGCGGGGTCTTCCGGCGCTCGTTCGGCGCGGTGATGTCGGGGTTGATGCTACACAGACCGGACCAAAGGCGTTTGGTCGGAATCGGTTCTCCGGGTGTCGCGTGCTCGCGCATCCAACCCTCGGCGGCGGCCGCATACGGGGAACGTCGTGCCATGTTGATCTTTTCATCTCCTTGAAGCACCGACGCATCGTTAAAGACGAGACGCCGATAGTGTTTTGCCGTTTCAGGCTACCTCATCTACTTCGTTGATCTAAAGGGCAATTTACATCAATCTGACGAGTAGTGACCGGGCTAAGATTTGTAAGGCTGACAAGGGTGATGAAAACGGCCCGATTTTCGCTTGTCCTAGTCATATCGCCGACAGAGCACAATTCATGAGCCTTGTCAAACGATGTTGGAGAGCCTAACGAAGAATCCAGTAGATTCCTACGGCGCTCCCGGCGAGACCGCCAAGCAGTTCCGAGACAAGCGTCGTCCCGCCGATGCGCGAGCCACAGGTGCGACAACGACCGCCTGCGATGAGCCACGAGAAGACCGGAATATTTTCCCAAACAGCAATTGGCCGAAGGCACGCGTCGCAATGAGACGGCGGACCAACGATTGATTCGCCGCGGGGAACGCGCACGAGCACGAGGGCGACGAAAGAGCCAATTGACGAGCCGATCGCCGCCGCAGCGATCGCTACGCTTCCGAGAACTACGGCGTCCGTCGTAGCTGTTCTCGCAGGTCAGCAACGGTCTGCGTGCCGTTCGCAGTAGCGAGAATGAGGCCGAGCTCGATGTCGCTTGGCTTGCCGGTTTCCAAGCTGCACTCGTTGATGAGAATTGCGAACTCGCGTCGTTCCGCGAACACCGAGTCGTCGGGTGAGCCGTCCCGGCCGGCGCGATACTCGTCGTCCGTGAGGGCGCCAGAGACCCACTTGTGCTCCAATGGGTCGTGTTCGGCCGCCGCGCCATGGCCGGAGAGGGGAAGTTGGCGTGCGGTCATGGCCGCTGCGCCGCGCATTTGGGTTGCGATGTGGTTGGTTGAGGCGTTCATGAGTCAACACTACCCGATGTCCTGTTCGTTGCAAAGGGGATCGACGCGACTCGAAACGCCGGTGGTGCAAAAGGGGCGCCGTCGTTGTGACGCCGCCCCCGTGCAGATTACTCGATGAGCCCGTTCGACGTCTCTCAAAACGTCTCGACCGCGAGGTCACCTTAGAACGGGATGAACCCTCCATCGAGGTCTTCGTCTTCGTTTCCGGGGAGATGGACGGCGCTACTCGAGGAGCTGGCTCCAGTTGATTTTCGGTCGAGCATCTGCACGTCGGACGCCACAACCTCGATCGCTTTGCGCTTCTCGCCCTCTTTTGTCTCGTAGCTGCGTATGACGAGGCGCCCTTCGACTAATAGCGACATCCCCTTCTTGATGTACTCTTTGCAGATGTCGCTGAGTCGCTCCCAGGCGACGATATCGAAAAACATCGTCTCGTCGGCGCCTTTGGATTTCCGGTTCACGGCCAGGCCGAACTTGCTGACGTGCTTCCCGGCGGCGTCTCGTTGTTCCGGGTCACGGGTGACGTTGCCCACGAGGACTATTCTGTTGTAGCTTCCGGCCATGTGAACGCTGTTCTCCTTGGAGTCTTGCGGAGCGCGACCAAGGGCCGCGTTCTATGAAAGTGCGTCGATCGTACCATTCGTCGACGTGCGATTAAAGTGTAGATCGTCGGCAACCGGCACGCAAACGAAACGGCGCCGTTCTATCTCGCCGAAGTCTGATCCATCTGGCGTACGGTGTCGGGAACATGCCGATGGCGCATTTGCCGGCGACATTCTCCAGCCAACGGCGGATAGGCGGTCGCGATCGCCTCGTACACGCGTTGTCGAATCCGTTCGCGCGCTGCGGTTGCGCCGACGCGGCGCGCCGTTTGTTCGAGGGCCCTATCGTATGAGGTGAGACGGTGGCGGACGTAGTTCACCACGACACGTCGTTCGAATGCGGCCGCGCTTTCGCCGAAGCTTTGGCGCTCGGCTCGGCCCTGCTTGGCCCATTTCTCTCGATTCTCGGATGCGAGTTGCGACAGGAGAGAAAACGGCGTGTCGGCGATTCGGATTGGCATCGCTTCGACGAGTTCCAGGATCACCGCGATTCGCGTTGCCGCGGAAACGATCGCCGTTTCTCGGCGTCTCGCGGCCGCGCGTTGGCGATCTCGAAAGAACGGGGCGGCCTCCGCCGCGACAACACGATCGATAGCGTAAAGTCGTAGTGGTGCGGCCCGCCGAGATCGAGGGTTAGCCTTCGTCTGATCTGGTGCGCCGAGCAGGGAATCGATCATCGCGGAGGACCACCCTCGATCTCGAAGGTCGGAGCGACCGAGGAATCGCCCACGCGGTACCGGCGAAGCCAGCATCAGGCCGCATTTCCTGTGGCCGGCGCGCCTGTGATGGATGCTGGTAAGACGAGCAGTCGGACTTTGCCGTCGATGTCCTCCTCAAGTCCCGGTTGCTCGGCAATGTACCGGATAGCGTTCTCGCGACCCTGGCCGAGGCGTGCGTCGCCGTACGTGTACCAGGATCCGTTCTTAGACAGGATCCCATGCTCAAGGGCGAGGTCGAGGAGAATCCCCGTTCGAGAGATGCCTTTACCGTATATGATATCGAATTCGGCCGTGCGAAACGGAGGCGCCACCTTATTTTTTACGACCTTGACTTTTGTCTTGCTCCCGATGACCTCGGTCCCGATTTTGATTTGCTCGACTCGCCGGACGTCAAGGCGCACAGAGGCGTAGAACTTCAGAGCTCTTCCGCCGGAGGTCACCTCGCTCGAGCCGTAGGTCACGCCGATCTTGTCGCGTAGCTGGTTGATGAAGAGAACGATGGTGCGGCTGCGCGCGATTGCCGCGGTGAGCTTTCGCAAGGCCTGCGACATTAGCCGCGCCTGGAGTCCCACGTGCGCTTCGCCCATGTCTCCTTCGATCTCCGCTTTCGGCACGAGTGCCGCGACCGAGTCGACCACGACGATATCGACCTTGTTGCTACGAACGAGCGTTTCGGTGATGTTCAGGGCTTCCTCGGCCGAGTCCGGCTGAGCGAGGAGCAGGTCGTCGACGTTTGCGCCGAGTGCGGAGGCATACAACGGATCGAGTGCGTGTTCGACATCGACGAATGCGGCGAGCCCCCCCAACTTTTGCGATTCAGCGATGACATGCAAGGCAAGGGTGGTCTTTCCGCTTGATTCGGGGCCGTAGATCTCCACGACTCTGCCACGAGGGAGACCGCCGACTCCCAACGCTATATCGAGGGTGAGCGCGCCCGTCGGCACGACGTCCGTGTGCGTCGGCGCGGACCCAAGTCGGATAACAGCTCCCTTTCCGAATTCTTTGTCGAGTACGGCGAGAACCGCGGTGAGTCGATCGGTAGACACAACAGATCATCTTTCGAGCAGGCGGACAGAGCTCAGTTGAGCGACTGGCGCAAGTATAAAGGCCCGCGGCGTCGCATGAAAGGGCGCCGCTGGGCGCAAGCTTCAGGGGCTATTTTGGTGGCGCCCCTGGCCGTGCAGATCCCGGCGAAACAGCACCGATCCATCGGCTGCCTTGGCTTGCACCACATCGAGGGAGGGATGAACATAGGCTTGGCCGGCAAGCCACGCCGACTGCACCTCTGGATCGGTGGCGCGCCATCGCGCAGCGTCGAGGCAGACCGTAAGGGTCTTGCTCTCGGTGCGTTCGCAGGTCTCAGAACGTTGCAGCGCGATTGCCGCTTTTTCCACGATGTCGCGTCTGGCGTGGTCGGTGAACGCGAACCCGAGAACAACAGGTACCACGAAAGCGAAGGTTGCAGCGCTGACAATGCGGCTTCGTCGTCGGATGGTCGTTTTCGTCGCATTGGGTTCGAGAATCGCAAAGTCGACGAATGCGCGCATCCGACCTTCGAAACGCTCGCGAAGCGTCATTGTTGTCGATTGATCATTAGCGGTCTCGGATTCTGGAAGCAATTTGATCCAAACACCTTCGCTAAATCTGGGTAGGGACGGCATGTGCATGGCGTCGCAAAGAGTATCGCACGAGATGCACACTGCACGCCACCACATGGCACGCCGACGGGAAGCAAATCACATGGGATTATTGATCAAAATTGACGGAGACGAGTATCGGAGTGATCTAGCATTCCTGGTGATGTCGTTGGACCAGCGTCGGGCCGTGTCGCGTAAGCTCCGATGGGAGTGTGGTATCGTCGGAGCGGTCTTGCCAAAGGATCCGCGCGCGCAGGCCGTGGCGTGCGAAATGATCGCGCTGGGGTACTCTGCCAAAGAGGCTCTAGCGGAGGTGTTTCGGCGAGCGGCTAGTAGTTGGCCGGATACGCTGAGCCTCAAGCACACCGCGATCCGTCTGTTCTTCGATGAAATGTACCAGGGACCGACGGACCGAGATGCTCCTGGGTTCCGATCCGCGCACTTGGAGCTTATCGAGCGCGAGATCGCGGCGAAGGGTTCGGCAGAAGGCATTGCTTGCGCCTTGTGGCGGCTGGAGCGAGTGCAGGCACGCGTGGCCGAGCCGGACTCGACCACGCGGCCGCCGGCCCCTGCCCTGCATCTGCTGCGCGGTACGCTGCCGGTCGGCGTTGAGGCGTCATCGACGGTGTCTCCTGCGCGACCACACGAGCCGCTCATCGTCGTCGGTCAGTACGCGTACGCGGTGTCCGATGCAATCATGGTTTTACCGCGAGCCGACGTCAAAGCGTTCGCGGACGAGGTCGGCAAGTGGATGGCCGAGCACTGGCCCACGGCGCTCGTCGCGTGCGACGACGCTGGAAATCGCGTTCCGGGGTATGCCTTGGATCGTCGAAATGTCGAGTTGGCGGCCGAGGCGTTCGCACGTGGTTTGATGCTGCGCGAATCGGCGGAGTTCATCTTTAGTCAGCGCGTGAGAGAATTTGAGGCGGTAGCATGACTATCACGGTAGATCGGAACGCCGATACGATGCGCCGTTACGTGCGCGGCTTGGCGGAGCTCATGGAAGGTTCGGGCCTGCAGTACGACCGGGACGATGTCGTACTGCAGCGCGAGGTGCTGGAGATCGTCGGCGATAGCATCCAGAATCATTCGCCGCTCGAAGAGATAAGAGACCGCGTCAACGCGCATATGCGCGATCGAGGAGCGGTCAACGTGATTCCGAACGCGGTGTTCGACGAAATCCAAGAGCGGTTTGCGGAACGCCGGCCCAACCGGGAGTTTCCGCGGAGATATCGCGCCGAGATCGAGCGACTGTACGACTTGGGTATCAGCGCCCCCGCGATACTCGAGCATATCGTCGAGGCAGACGTTCGTCGCGAGTCCGAAAATCTTCGGTTGCCTGGAGCCGCGGTACCACCGCCGGCGCGCGAGTCGACCATCGACAACATCGAAAAACGGAGCGCCGAACTCAGGCGCCAACGAGATGCGGGGCCGCAGCGGGAGGATCGTGGCAGATGATTACCTACGCCGAATCCGGCGCAGACCTATTCGCGGGGACTGCCGAGGTCCTGGTCAATCCCGTAAACGCTCGTGGCGTCATGGGGAAAGGTTTGGCGCTTCAATTCAAGACGCGATACCCTGCGATGGAAGCGGAATATCGGCGAGCATGTGCTGCCAATCGCCTTGCGCCGGGCGGCATTCTTTCCTGGCGCAATCCAGCCGGCGCGCCAAAATACATCGTCAACCTTGCGACGAAAGACTCTCCGTTTGCCCCTTCGCAATACAGTTGGGTTGAGTCTGGGCTGAAGGCATTACGGACCTGGGCGGAACGGATCGGGGTCGCGAGCATCGCGACGCCGGCGCTCGGGGCCGGTCTGGGCGGATTGGAGGAAGACAAGGTCCGGGCGTTGGCCGAGCGCATTTTTGCCGATTCTCGCGTTAGCCTCGTTTGGTACGGCAAGCTCGATCGAGCGCTTGAGGCGGCGTCGGAGCGTCGCGCTTCTCAGCACGCGGATCCTTCGCCGGTTCAGACGGCGTTGTTGCCGACGGCCGCGCCGGCGAATGCGCTGTTCGACAGGCCGGCGGCCATGCCCCCGTTGCCGCCGCAGGGTGAGTGGCATCGGAACTGGTTCAGCAACATGTTGCCGTATGACGCGCCACGACGGACCTCCGATGGGTTGCTTTCCCACACGCCGGAGCACGACTATCAGATGGGTAAGTGTTCCGACCCCGTCGTCCGGAGACTGATCGCGGATCTCGGCACGCACGATAGAGCCGGGTTGCCTTTGCCACACGAAGCAATCAGCGGTTATTTCGCAAAACGCTTTTGGAAGGAGGTTGCCAAGGGAAACGGCGTTGTCACGATTCCCGCCGCCAGGTTAGGTTGGTGGGGGCTACCGCAGTCGTGGCTGTCAGACTCGAGCGTGAAATCTCCGGGTTTCGATGGCATCGTGGTCCGCGCGAAGGTTCGGGCGGACTGGGATCTGCAAGTTGCGCAGGATCTGATGTTAGAGATACAGCGCTATCGCTTTCAGCCAGGGACGTCATGGGCAAACGAGCTCGTCGATACCGGACGGATGGAGATCGTAGAGTTCAATAACTGGAACGACAGGACGTGGGGACGAGACATTCGTTCCGGTGAAGGTCGGAATCTACTCGGCACCATTATCATGACCGTCCGAGAGGAGTTGCGGCGCGATCGAGAGATGGCTGCGACACGACTTGAAAGTCCGCCGGATGTCAAAACCGAGCCGACCGACCGCCGTGGATTACTCCAAGATCGTGAGTTAAGCCGGGTCGTCGTTCCGTCGATTCGGGGGACGTCATCGGGCCTGCAGGCCGATACGGTCACCCTCGCATTGCGCGAAGGCCCGCGGGGCGGCGACGGCTTGATCGTCAAGAAGCTAATAGTGGTCAAGGGCGGCTCGACAGGGCACGAATCGTGGAGTTTGGCCGTGGCGGGCGAACCGGGCGGATTGGATCCGAAGGCGATTGTCTCGGGCACCGGTAGCTTCTGTGTGTGCGCTGGCGGCGGTGGTTGGGCGTCGGTGTCTATCGAACGGGAGCATATCATCGAGGCGTTCGCGTCGCTTGGACTGCTCGACCGGGGCATGGCGTCTGAAGCGACGGAACGGACGGCGACCATTTCCCAACCGCTAGCGTCGCCGCAGACCGTTGCGAAGTCGACGGTAGCGCCGAGTTTCGGTGCGGAGTACCTGGAGCCCGGTGTGCCGACGCCGGCAGGGTTCGTCGACGCCGGTGCGCTAGGGCCCACCAAGCGAAGCGGAACCTTGTTGTATATGGGCAAGGCGTACGATCCCGCGCACGGCTATTTCTTCATTTCAGAGGACGTGAAGGAAGTGTTTCAGAGACAAGTCGAGGAGTTGATGGGGCCCCTGGATAGACGCAACTCCTTCGCTTGCGCGAACGCCCTCGCTCTGGGAAAGACTCCCGAGGAAGCCGTTCCCTTCATCGTTTCGTCTCGTGCCGCATGGGAGAAGTTTGCCGACCGGATGCCAGCCGCGACGATGGACGGCCGCGGTTATTCGGCGAATGACTACCAAGCGGTGGAAGACGCCCTCGGCAGACCGTTGACCGATGTAGACATTCGGGAGATCGCGATCCAGGCGGAGAAAGGTCTCGAGCCCGCGCAGGTCGCTCTCGTGCTGGCGCATTTCGACGAGGTCGCGCGTCCTGAGAAGGTCGACGAGAATGCTCCGATCCGGCTGAGGGTCGGCAGAGCCGAGACGATTCGGGACGAGAAGCGGAGCACCGGCCGCATCGTCGGTCTTGGGGACATGGGCTACATGGGTCGGTCGAAATGGGTGCCCGATGATTTAGGGATGCCCTGGTACCACGCGTTGCGCAACCAAAATCCAGTTTCCAAGTACGGAGGAGCCAGCGGGCCGGCCATCGTCGATTTCGAAGCTGATTTCGTGGATGCGCTCGAAGATCGGCGTGCTGATTCGAAGGCGATACAGGCCGGAGTGGAGCGCGTGATCGCGCAAGCCGAGAAGAACCGCGCGTTCATCTTCGTCTGTCATTGCGCGCCTGCGCCCTGTCATTGCAACGTGTTGCTAACGTACGTCGGGTTGGAGTTGAAGCGTCGCGGTCAAGCGATTGATGTGCTCGACGTGGATCGTGAAAGAGCGAAGGAATATCGCGAAGTACGAAAGTTGTTCTCTGGGCGAACCGAAGCCCGTTCCGAGGGGCGATAGGTATTAGTGTCCGACTGCGGCAACGGGTAGCCGGAGCAGCCACCCCCTTTCTCGGCAAGAAAAAAAGAAGCGCGGTCGAAATGACGGCGCTTCTTGCGTTCCGGCGGGCTCTCGTTTCGGCGAGTGCTATTGTTTCAATCGTGGGAGCAATTCGCCATTGGCGGCCAGATAGAAGGCGAAGAGCATGCAACGAGCGGTGCACTCGTCGTTGAAGAAGTGGTCTCGATTCTCAGCGATCGTGAAGAATCGGCCGTCGAATTGGCGTTCGTAAAACCATTTCGTGGGCGCGCCGTCGACGACGAGTTCGAAGTATGCGCTGCCGGCTCGTTGCGTCTTTCCGTAGTCGGTGTATTTGTAGTTCTGGGCCTCGAAATTTCGGATGAATGCGATGGTTGTCGGAATCATAGAGATGGGCTCCTCGTGTTGGCCTGGGAGGTGGGGAGGGGGTATAAGCACGGGCCTAGAGTGGGTCCTCATGACGAACGTCGAATGTCTCAGAGTCGGTTTCTGCGTATCGCCGATTCCAGGTGCGTTTGGCAGCTGTAAGGCGGCGCTCGAGGGATAAGATGAGCCAACGGTGTTCGGATCGTGCGGCCGCGGTAGCGGCGTCTTTGTCGATATAGACATCTTTGAATCGCACCGCGACGAGCGACTGTTTCTCGGTGTAGGTCCGTCGCGTCCCGATAACCGAATTCTCGTCGGTCATGACGGCGACGATCTCGCGCACTTCGAAACCGTGCTCGCCGGCTTCTTCGACGATCCATACGAGTTGGCCGAATTGGATGGCCTCCGCTTGCCAGCGGGTTATACCGTCGTGCATCAGCGTCAGATTATGACGCGATCATGCGGGCAAAGTGCCGGTTCAAGACTTCGCCGATCGTTGCGTCGTCGACTTCATCGGCTTGGTCGTGGGGTACGAACTTACGAGCGAAAGCGGCGTTGATGCCGACCGTGAGGACGACAACGTAGACGCCGATCTTCGTGAGTTCGCGGATCTCGTTGCCGACCTGTCCACCGAATGCCCCATCGGTCAAGTGGATCAGCATCTTCTTGTCGGCCGGTCGCAGCCGGAGTTTCTCCGCGACTTGGCGATATGCGTGGTCGGCGTCGGTGCCTCCGAATGCGCCGATCTGATTCATGACGAAGCACTTGCGGTCGGCCGTCAGTGGATCGTTGAATTCTTTGACGGGCATGAAGGCGTGGTCGTGGACCCCGATGCCGACGGAGATGCCGCGGAAGCGCAGCAAGAGCTCCGTGAGCGCGACGGTGAGGCGAGATGCCAGCATCCAGCGTTGGTTGCCGTCAAAGAGCCCAAAGACGGTCTGGTCGCATGAGGTGCCGTCGACCGGGCATGCCATGGATCCAGATACGTCGGTGAGCAGGTACACGGCGTATTTGCGTTCGTCTTTGATCCGTCGCTGTTGGAAGACGTCCGTCTTGAAGACGCCAGACATCTTGTTTGAGATAACGGCTTTGACGTCGAGCTTGCCCTTTCGAAGCCCGGTTTCACGGAGAGCGCTTTCGTTCTCGAGGAAGTGGCGGCTGATGGCCTTCCGGATCGAACCGACGATCATCGAGGCTGTCGTGAAGACGGCGGGCCATGCGGGGATGATTCGGTTTTGCTCGTAGCGTTCGGTTTTGTCATCCGAGTGGCCGCCTTCGAAGCCGGCCCCCTTGAGGGTATCCGCGACGGCGTCTTCTCCGGTCTGTCCGACGCTTGACCCAGCGCCGCCGAGGAGGTCGAGTTCTTCGCCTTCATTGCGCGTCGAGGTCTTTCGGGTTTCCGCTTGGAGCCGATCGAGCAGATCGGCATCGATATCAGGTTTGGGGGCCTTCGAGTTTCCAGTGGTCTTCGGTTGTTGCTCGTCACCGGACTGGGATGAGCCGTCTGCGGCGGTCTCGTCGGACATCTTTCCCGGGTGTGCTGATCGTTGCTGGCGATTCGCCGTTGCGAGCCCATCTGCGTTCGGTTCGGTGTCTGTCGGCGAATTGTCGTTCCACTGGCGATCCCCGGCGCGCGGCTCCTGAGTCAGCGGGTCGCCAGATGTGCCATTTGACTCTGGCTGGCCGCCTGAGCTCTGTTCCGCGTCCGAGGCTGTCTTTGGGCTATCCGGTGTTCCCCCGGGCCCAGGCGACGGGTTGGAGCCTTTGGCGTCGTTCTCGGCGGAGGGGGAGGTCCCAGAGCCGGCTGCCGGCGAGTCGCCGCCGTTCCCGTTCGCCGAGCCGTCGCTGGCGTTACCGTCAGCACTGGGGCCGGCCTTGTCGTCCGCCGAGCGTGAGTCGGAGGTGCCGTCTGACGCTGAGCCGCCCCTACCTTGGCGGTCCGCTTCCGGCGACTTCCCTTCGGAGCTTCCCGCGGCGCCGCGATCGTCCGGCTTTTCATCGCCGGATCTGCCAGATGCACCTTGTTCGGTGATTTTCGAACCGGTGTCACCTGAATCGGTCTTGCCGGAGTCGTCCTGATCGCCCGATTCTGAATTCGAATCCGGCGAGTTGTCAGGAGTTCCATCGGGCGCCCCGGGAGCGCCGGCGGACCCGCTAGACGGCTCACTTGCGCTTGCGTCTTGCGTCTCAGATTGCTGCTGCGAGGGTGGCTGCTCGTGCTCGACTCGAGCCGCGACGATGCGAGGCAGCACGCGAACCATGCCGTCCATCATCTCGTCCATCGTGGTCTTGTCTTTGAGATCGACGATGGCCGAGCAGAGCGATTCGTCCCACGGCATGTCTTCGGGAAGATCGCTTGTGTGGGACCCTCCAGAGGCGACCGCCTTGAGCGCGATCGCCACGCGCAGCCAGTAGTCCGGAATTCCGAGGTCGTCTTGCATGACGCCGATCGGCTGGATTTCTGCTATTTTCTCGATATCGCACTGAAAGTATCTGCGACGATATCCCTGATGTCGCAGCGGCAGTGCGTTGTTGACCAGCTCGTCGTACTCGGCGCGTTGACGCGTCTCGACCCGTTCCTCCTCCACTGCGCGAATGAGGGCGATGACGGAGCGCGGGGCGATAAGGTCCTTCCCAACCCGCCGATTGACGTTGCGGATTGCCTTGTCGACGTATTCCCATGGATTGCGTTGTGCGTTGGAGTGAACCGCGTATCCAACGTTTCGATACACGAGGCCGACGGCTTCTTCTCTTGGTTGGCCGAGTAATCCGGGATGGTCGTAGATGATGGCTTCTTGCGTCGCGTTGAACGTCCAGTAGTTGGCCGGAATGAACCGAAGTCGCTTTTCGGCCGATATCCCGTCGACCAGATGGTGCAGGTCGATGGGCGAAAGTCGGCCTTCCTCGGTTGGTTTGTAGTCCTTAGCCGGCATCAGCGGATCTTCTCGTTGTTGAGCAGTTGCTTCGCGGCTTCTTCAAGAGCCGGCAGTTCATCGAGTGCGACCAGCTGCACGATGCCAAACACGCAGTCGCTGACCGCTTGAAGCGGCGACGTGTTGATACCCTCGATCATGTCGCAGACGTGTTTTAGCGTGCCGAGGTCAACGACGTACCGAACCGAATCGCTTTTCGCCTTCATGGCACGCGATTTGTTTGCGAACGTGACCAGATTACGGATGACGCGTGGAGGGATCGCGGGATAGAGATCTCCGAGAAGACTCATCTCCGCATCCGCAGTCATGTATTCGAATTGGCGAACCTTGAAGCGCCGGAGGAACGCCATGCTGAGCGGGTTGTTGCCTTCGTACCCGTCCCAGGGGTTGGCTGTGACGATGACCTGGAAGTTTGGCGTATTCCGGATGACTTGATGCCCGCGCTGATTGTCGATCGTGAGATCGCCGCCGTTCGCAAGCTCGTTGAGGCCGTTGAGCAGGCCCTGTTTCACCGAAGCGGCTTCGTCGAGGAGAAAACACACGCGCCTGGTCTGCGCCAGCTTTATCGCGATGGTGAGCGGCCCGTCTTCGAAGGCAAAGCCGCTGATCGAGGTTTCGCTGGGAACGCAGCGGCCAACGATATCGTCCCAGGTCAATTCGTTGTGACCCTGCACTTGGAAGAGCGGGATTCCCGCGCCGGCGCAGAGATACTTCACGAGCTGCGTCTTGCCGCACCCAGTTTCTCCAAAGTACGCGCTGTAGTACCCTTTGGAAAAGAGCTTGATCGTGTCGTCGAAAAACTCGCTGCCCACGTCGAGTTGGTATCCTTCGACGACGCTGAGGGGCGGGATCAGGTCGTGATCGCGAGGCGCGCGTCGCATCCCGTGAAAGAATTCCTCGTTGGTGAGGAACTCGCCGACCGTAGCCGTAGCGACGGTTCCCTTCGGTCGCTTTCCGGACGGAATGGGTTTGCCGGATGGGTCAAATTGTGGAAGCGGCATTTTCTGACTTCGGCCTCGTAGATTCGGATGTATTCGTGGAAAGGCGCGGGCTCTGCGCAGAAAGCGGAGCCCGCGCGGTCTAGTCGCTAGGAAAGAGACGGACTTTCCCGTCCTTGACGTTTTGATCCATCCGCATGAAACGAAGATGGCTGAAACGCGTGCCTACGTCGCCGGCACCTTGCCGCTTCTTGTCGGACCCTACTAAGAACTGTGCGACCTGAATGTGCGTCGTATTGGCAGACTCGATATAGTTTGCCATCAGTTGGATTCGGTGACCGAAGTCGTACGACGTGTATCCGTCGCCGATCATGTCGAATGCGTGGAATATGGCGTCGGGCTCTCCGGGATCGCCGGTGCAGTATCCGGCGAAGCGAAATTCACCGCCGATCTCGTGCGCATCTCTGGCAAACAGGTGGCTGGGATCGAGCAGCGTCTGCGAGAAGAACACGTCCGCCCCGATTCTTTCCAGAACACGTGCGTTGTTGTTGAACCCGATCCCAATCCACATATCGTCTTCGAGGCACTCGACCAGAGACGGGTCTGTGACATCGATCGGCTTGAGGGCCGGCGGCTTATGCAACTCAAGAACGGCATTTTCAAGAGCGGCGCGTTCCGCCTCGCTAATGAGTTGCACGTCGAGCTGGGCCAAGTTGAGCGACTTCAGGTAAATCCGGCCGGCTGCGGTCTGTGCGAGCTTTCGATCGAGCAGGCTCTTGTATTCCGTGCGCGCCTTCTCGAACGTCGCGGGCATGCCGCGTTTCTGCAGCAACTTCGCCGGCGGTCGGCCGATTTGGCTGATGACAACGTATCGGTTGCGGTCGTGGTCGGCTTCGATCAGAGCGATGTTATAGATCTCGCCTGATTCGGAGAAGAGGGAGTCCGCATATACGGCCCGTTTCACTGTGACAACTCCTTTGCAAAGACGCCGGTCGTTCGATCTCGGCGTCTTGAAAGTCTACAAAATTAGCGTTATGCTGCGATCCCGAAAGCGGCTTTGAATCCTTTGACGTCCGCCTTTGGCAGGCGTCGGCCCAAGATTTTCTCGCCGTCGTCGGTTTGCATGCGCCAGATCTGCGGCATGGAGATCGGAAAGTTTGCCCAGATGGGCAGCAGTGTGCCGTACACGACGTAGAAGGTACTCGCCTTTGTACGTTCGCCTTTAGCAATCTCCGCGTCCCAACGTTCCTTCGCTTCTTCGCGGCTAATCTTCGTGTAGCGCACGCCATTGTGCCGTTTTCGATTGACTTCGCCAAACGGGGTGATGACGCGGATTTCGTCGGAGACAGGGCCGCTGCTGAACAACAGATGGCGGACAGGAACGTGTAGAGCGAGTTCTCCGTTCGGGTCGAGGAACCAGCCGGCGATCGCGTCGTTCGAGAAGGCCGCGAAGAACCGGAGTTTTTCGTAGGCTTCATCGAACTGGAGCGGAACGATGCGCTCGGTCATTTTCATCTCCGCGAGGCGCGATTGTGCGCCCGTGCGGGGATCGACCCGGAGAAGCGTGTCGGACGTCTTCTTGAGAGACAGGGGCGCGATCGTGAGCATGCCCGCGTCGTAGCTGCCGTCGGCCATCGCTTGCGACTTGATGTCTTCCATGCGCCCGCGCAGGTCCGTGAGCAGCATTTGCTGATACCCACCGTCTCTGTCGATATCGACTGCGAGGAGACGGTTGAGGAACCGTGGGATGTTTACCGCTTGCGTCTCCTTCTGCTGCGCGCCGGTGTTTTTCGTGTACCCTTTGACGACAGCGATCGGATCGAGGCCGGTCTGTGCGAAGAACACCTCGCGCGACATTCCAGGAAACGCGTCCTTGCTGAATACGCGCATCATTTCCCGAAGCGCGGCTTCGCCGTATTTCGTCTCGAGATTGTCTTCTGCGTTAAAGCAGTCGTTGGTGTCAGTCGCGTCCCGTTGTCCGCGAGTGATAGACCCCAGTTGGTCCAAGCGCCTGGCGATAGTGGAAATGAAGCGCATTTCGGCGGGAACGTTCGTCGTCGTTAGGATGTAATGCGGAAAGGAGGCTTGGTTCGTTCGATTCGAGCGTCCCATTCCTTGTACTGCGTCGATGGACCGCCAGGGCGTTTGCACCAGATAGTGATTGCGGTGCGTTTGGTTTGCGCACGAACGATCTGAGTGGTACGAGGCGCCGACGCCGCCGGCCGACTCAGAGAAAATGAGGATGCGCTTTGGGCCATTCATGAACGCGTCGATTTCCTGCGCGTTCGCATTCTTTCCGCGCGATTCGACGACGCGGACGATGTTGCCGTTTGTGTCCTCGCGGCGAACGATCCGGTTCGAGCGTCCAGTCACTTCCGCGATCGCGTCGGGCCCGAATTCATCCATGAACATATCGATCGGGGCCTGCGGGATCATGAGATCTTTGAGGTCTTCGATGATCGTGTTACGGAGGTACACGGCCCGTGCGTTCTCGATGACGAGCCCCGTCACCGGGTCGACGACGTCGACGGCGACCTTGTCCACGATATGCTTCTGATTGACCGGGAAGCACGCTAAGATGAACTGGATCAACTCGCGTCGTGGGGATAGATCGAGATCCTCGAGCGTCAGCTGCTCGTCTTTTTCGAGCTCGTCGAGGGCACGGTTCAAAGAAGCTTCCTGCGTGTTGTGGATCTGCAGCACGCAGGACTCGCCGAGCGCGAGCTTTTCTTTCATGTGCGCGATGATTGCGGGCACTCGCATCGCAATGAGGGCGAGCATGTAGAATCGCTGTTTCGCGGATTCGAGACGGCTACGCGTTTTCGACACGGTTCGTCCGCCGTTGGAGATGGACAGGCGCCCTTGGCCTTGCGGGGTTGCCGCGCTGGTCATGACGAGTGCCTGTTCGATGCCGGTCGAGATCAGGCGCCAGGCCTTGTTGAACGACTGCATCATCCGGATTTGATCGTCCGTGAGGTCGTGCACGAGGATTTCCGACGTGACGCCCTTATTCGATAGTTGGCGTGAGCAGTAGACGCCCATCGCCTTGAGATCTCGGCAAATCATTTCGAGTGCCGTGACGCCGCCTTCGTTCATCGACTCGAGGAACGCTTTCCGGTTGGGGAACGCGGTGCTCGGTCCCCAGAGTCCCAGCCGAGGCGCGTACGCGAGGGCCTCGAGGCGATCGCCGGACGTCGCTGAGGCGTACATGACCCGCGCGCCAGGCATCCGGCTTTGGATCTCGAGCGAGACTTCGGCCTGAAGACTGGGCTTGATACTGCCCCAACCGCTCTTGCTGACTTCTTCGATCGCGTTCTGTAGGTTCTGACTTTCGTCGAAGATGATGACGCCTTCGAAGGAGTCTTCGCCGAGCCATTCGATGATCTGATCGAGGCGGCGCACGAAGATATCCTGGTCGAGGGCGTCTTTCCCGCGTTTCACTCGTGAGCGGAGCATCGCGTACGTGCAGAACACGACGCCTTCTTGAAGTCGTACCGGGGTGTCGACCTTGTATCGACCCAGTTTCACGATCGAGTCCGGATTGCCGCCGATCGCCAGGTAGTCGCGGATGGCGTCATCGTAAAGGCGGTCGTTCTCAGAGACCCAGAGAGCGCGCTTCTGTCCCTTATGGTAGCAGTCGAGGATGAGCCCTGCGGCTGTCCGCCCTTTGCCGGCGCCGGCGCCGTCGCCGAGCATGAATCCTTGACGAACCTGAATCGTTCGGACGTGTTCGTCGTCGCCTTCCGTGATTTCGATGAGGTGGGAATGCGCTTCGCCCGCAAGCGTGATCGCCTCGAGTTGCGACTCGGAAAGCACTCCATCCGTGACCAAGTACGCGGGTAACGTACAGACGTAGCTAGGGACCGGCGGCATGATGGATCCCAGGGCCACCGATTCCATCAACGGAGTCGGGTGTGCGAGAGCGCCGTCGAAGCGCACGGATTGCGGCCGGTACCATTCGAACGTCGAGTCTTCGATTTGCGTGGCCGAAATGTTCGCGAGGGGGCGATAGGTCACGGGAACGACCGTTTCGTTCCT
>Ga0326727_10010191_pt1 | contig 22532 bp, 22 predicted proteins | sample MB2enrmetagenome_FD_207643 | JGI IMG/M metagenome (GOLD analysis project Ga0326727, IMG submission 207643) | Lab enriched peat soil microbial communities from McLean, Ithaca, NY, United States - MB29MY | ecosystem: Environmental > Terrestrial > Soil > Wetlands > Peat | place: USA: New York...
GTGCCGGAGGGGTGACCGCAAGCGATACCGCCGGTTCCATCGGGCAGTTGCAGATGATTACCGGGGGGCTCCTCACTTGGACCGCGGTAGTATTATCCGGTGACACAGTTCCCGTGGGGCTGGCCGGTAGTAAGATTGGTGGGGGTATCACCTTCGATAAACCCGGTGATGCCGGGGTGGCCGGGGTGCTCACGCAGGCACTGATGAGCAGGGTTGCGATCAGCAGAAAGGCAAAGAACGATGATACCATCACGGGTTTTTGCTGGATTGGCATAGTCTTGAGATTGCACAAAAAAAGTTATAATATTTGCTTTAACTACGAAAATAATCGTAATTATCGCGTTCGCAACTGAAGTTTTTCACTTCCTGCCAATCGCCCGTTCGATCTCCTTTTTCAGGATCTCGCTCACGAGCTTCCCGTCAACCGATCCCCGCACCTCCTTCATCACCACACCCATGAGCGGGCCGAGAGCAGCCTTCTGTTTTTGGGCGACAAACTCCGCACGATCGGCAATGATCTTTTTCACGATCGCTTCAAGTTCGTCGCGGGTGACCGCCGGTGCCAGCCGTGCGGTAGCCGCGTCCACCGTGCTGCCCGATGCAACCGACCGGAGGAGATCGGGGATTGCCTCTTTTGCCGCCTGGCCCGATTCGACCGTGTGCCAGATGCAGAGGTAAGCGTCGTCGGAAATATTGTGTACGTTGACGCCATCGCGGCGGAGTTCGGTCGCGGTGGAGAGGAGGGTAAAGGCGGCAAGTTTTGGTTTGATCCCGGCGCTCACGGCCCGTTCGAACAGGGACAGACGATCGGATGAGGCGAGCCTGGCCGCATAACTCCGGTCGATCCCGTATTCCTTTGCATAGCGCTCAGCCCTGACGGTCAGGAGCTCCGGGATGGCGATGGCGTTCCACCGCGCCTCATCGATGATTACGGGGAGCACGTCGGTCTCGGGATACATCCGTGCCGCGCCGGGCAGCGGGCGCATGTACGCACTGCTCCCGCCTTCGAGCATCTTCCGTGTCTCTTCCGGTACCGGTCTTTCGGAGAGTGCGATCTTCGCCCGTGTGATAACCTGCTGGGCCGCACACCCGGCCTGCTTCTTGTTCGTGCCGGAGACGACCACCACGGCGTCTCCCTCGGACGCCTTCACGTGCTTCCGGAGCTGTGCAACTTCCTCAGCGGTGATCCCGTATGCCGGCAGCTCGTCGGTGTGGAAGATCCCTCCGACGCCGCAGACCTTCGCGTAATCGGAGAACTCGCTCCCGAGCCGGCGATCCGGCTGGATCTCGCGGCCGACGAGACCGGTGAAACCCGGCAGGGTGAGCGCGTAGATCTTCTTCGCCTTTTTGAGGATCGAGGATTTCGTGCTCCGGAAAAGGTCCGTTACATCCGTCTGGTCCGGGTTCACCGTCGCATTGCGCCGCACCAGTTCATCGCGGATCGCGATGAGCGCCTCCTGCCGCCGCACCTCCCGGCGGACGACCTCCGCGATCAGGTCGAGCTCCTGCACGCCCTTGAGCTCGACGCGGGCCCCGTCTTTGATCGATATGTTCACGTCCTGCCGGATCGTGCCGATCCCGCGCTTCACGCTGCCGGTGGACCGGAGCACCATCCCGATATGCTCGGCCACCTGCTGCACCTCTTCGGGCGTGTGCATGCAGGGTGAGGTGGTAATCTCGACGAGCGGGATGCCGAGCCGGTCAAGCGAGAAAGTGTCGTCCTGGACCCGTTGCGCTGCCTCCTCTTCGAGGCAGATGGTCTCGATCCCCCCACCGTCCGGGAGCACGCCGTTTAATGCGATGAGCGCCGTGCGCTGGAACCCGCTCGTGTTGGAGCCGTCGATCACGAGCTTGCGCATCGTGTGTATCTGCGGGACCGGCGTCATCCCGAACATCTTCGCGATGGTAAGGCAGACAGAGAGCCCCTCCTGGTTCAGCGGTGCCGGCGGCTCCTCGTCGTTCTCGACAAGGCAGGTCGTGTCATACGTATAATACCGGAACTTCCGGATGCGTTTCATCTCTTCCTGGGCGGCCCGGTCGATCTCGCCCATCTCGCTCTCGGTCGCCCGGAGGTACCGGAAGAACTCCCCGGTATGCTCCGCGGTATCGCGCAGTGCGGTTGGGCAGTGGCAGAAGAGTTTCTCGGCGGTGTCCAGCTGCTGGTGAATCTCGATCCCCGCGGTGAGCCCCAGCGCTTTATAGTCCATGGGCGCTCCTCCGGTTGCACTCCCCTTTGAGATCGGATGCCATCATCGCCGCGGCCCGTTCCGCATCAGGCTCGTTGCCCAGCACCCACATCAGCTTCACCAGCGCCACTTCGGGCAGCATGTCCCCTCCCTCGATGACACCGGCCGCCAAAAGGTCGCGCCCCGTGTCGTACACCCGGTCGCAGACCCGGCCGTGCAGGCACTGGGAGGTCATCACGACCATCGTCCCGTCCTTGACAAGTTTCCGGATCCGCGGGATCAGCGCCGTGCTGATGTGCCCAAGGCCGGTGCCGGCGAGCACCAGCCCCCGGCAGCCTTCGCAGGGTTCGAGGAGCTCCGGGGACATGCCCGGGTAGAACTGGAGCAGGCTGCAGTGCGGTTCGAGTAATTCGTGCAGGGCCAGCGGCCGGGTACCCCGCCGGACGGCAGCAGGCTTCAGGTCAACTTCCCGGCCCGGGTACGTTACCGTGCCGATCGGGTCGATCCCGATGCTCTGGAACGCGTCGCGACGGGAGGTGTGCATCTTCCGGACCCGGGTGCCCCGGTGAATTGCGCAGGTGTCGTCACTGGTGGTCGCGTGCATCACGACAGCCACTTCGCTGAGGTCGCTGGTGGCCGCGCTCGCGGCACAGGCAGCGTTCATCGCGTTGTCGCTTGAGGGGCGGTCCGCCGAGCGCTGCGAGCCGACGAAGACGATGGGAACCGGGGTATCGATCATGAAGCTGAGCGCCGCGGCGCTGTATGCCATCGTGTCCGTGCCGTGCGTGACGATCACGCCAGTGACCCCGCGACGGATCTCGGCATATGCTGCACGGGCGAGCTCCTGCCAGATCGCCGGGGTCATGTTCTCCGAGAGGATCGTATAGAGGGACCGGGTCTCGTACCGGGCGATCTCCGCCAGCTCCGGGATCGCGATCAGGATATCGTCCGCATCGAACTGGCTGGTCACCGAGCCGGTCCGGTAATCGATCCGGCTGGCGATGGTGCCGCCGGTCGAGAGGATGGAGAGCTCCGGCAGGGCAGGGTCCTGACGGACCGGCGCCAGCCGTGGTGCCGCCGCCGGCGCAGTGGAGATTTGGCGGCAGCACGAAGGTCTCACCCCGATATTGTACCCGCTGCCGAGCTTGACGACCGCCATCCCGTCCCGCTCGGTGATATACGTGCCGTTCATCGTCCGGCCGGCGTACGTGCAGGCGACGATATCACCGGCGTTCAGCGCAGAACTTATGCTACCAGCCTCCGTGCATCGGCGATCAGGTCGTCCCGGGCTTTTGAGATTTTTGCGAGGCATGTATCGATAAACGCCGAGTCCGTATCGAGCACCTTCTTGCGATCCGCGATCGCGATCTTCGTGGCAAACGGCGCCGGCCCGCCGGTGGCCCGGCGGAGGCCGACGGAATAGTTCACGTCAAGCACCTCGTCGACCTGCTGCTGGGTGAGCCCTTTTCCCGAGAGGGAGATACCGGTCTCCAGTTCCTGTGCCGCTGCATCGAGCGTGGCAAGCGAGAGGCTGCCCTTCTGCACGGCCCGTCCCACGATGTTGTGGGCGGTGCGGAACGGCAGGCTGTAGTTCCGGACGAGCGTGTCGGCAAGTTCGGTTGCCGTGGAGAAGCCCTTGCCTGCCTCCTCTCTCATGCGCCCCGTGTCAAATGTGGCACTGGAGAGCATGTCGATGAGGAGGCGCAGGCTCTCCTTTGCATCCTGCATCCCGCGCCAGATGTTGGGCGTGAGCTCCTGCAGGTCGCGGTTATAACTCATCGGCAGGCCCTTGACGGTCACGAGCGCCCCGGTGTACGCCCCGAAGACCGAGCCGGTCTTTGCACGCATGATCTCGGCAATGTCCGGGTTCTTCTTCTGCGGCATGATGGATGATGTCGAACAGAATGCGTCGTCAAGGGTGACGAACCGGACAAACGATGTGGTCCAGAGGATCAGGTCTTCGCAGATCCGGCTCACGTTTGCCATCAGGATGGAGAGGGCAGCAAGCGTTTCGAGCGCAAAGTCCCGGGTCGCCACCGCGTCCATCGTGTTGACCACGAGACCATCGAACCCAAGCAGTTTTGCGGTGTACTCGCGGTCGATGGGATAGCCGGTGGACGCAAACGCGGCGGCGCCGAGCGGGCAGAGGTTCACCCGTGCGTACGCGTCGTGCAGCCGGTCGAAGTCGCGGGAGAACTGCTGCTCGTACGCGAGGAGGTGGTGGGCGAGGGTGGTGGGTTGGGCGTGCTGGAGGTGGGTGAACCCGGGCATCACCGACTCGCCGTGCTGCTCCGCAAGGCCGATGAGCACCTCCCGGACTTTCAGGAGGGCTGCCATCTGTTTGAGCAGGTCTTCCCGGAGCTTGATCCGGATACAGGTGGCGACCTCGTCGTTCCGCGACCGGCCCATGTGCATCCGGCCGCCGGCATCCGGCCCGATTGCCTCGATCATGAGTGCCTCGATCCCGGCGTGGACGTCCTCGAACCGGTCGTCGAATACCTCATCGGGGACCCCTTCGCTGCTCAGTTCGAGCAGCACGGGCAGGATCTGCCGGGCGGCATCGCGGTCGAGGATCTTCTGCTTGTCCAGCATCAGCACGTGGGCGATATCCACCAGCACATCCGCATCAGCGATACACCGGTCGGACCGCATCGAAGAGAGGAACCGCATCATCTCCCCGGTCCGCTTTCCTGAAAGGCGCCCCAGCCTCACTACATCGGTTCGCATCCGTCCACCCTCAGTGAATACTTTGTACAACTGATGTGTGTGTGCAGATCGATTAAATCCACGCCTTCCGGGCGGCCAGCTCGATCGCCCTCTGCACGGACTCCCGGGGGATGATGGTGGCGACCGGCACATGGACCAGCTGCTCGATGATGCTGGAGACGATCGGGGCGCAGACGATCGCGATTGCACCTTCCCGCTCGGCACGGACAGCCGCGACGATTGCGTCTTCCATCGTGTGGACCGGGTACTCTCGCACCCGCATCCGGTGCCCGTCAATATCGGCGACACGTTCTTCCACGCTCTCGAGGACTGGCCGAGCCGCGATCAGCCCGATGAAGTTCTCCTCGCCCGCATGGTAGAACTGCCGGAGAGCGTGAACGATCGCCCGGAGGGTCGAGAGGTTGGGCGAGCGTTTCCCGTGCAGGATCTTGTAGAGCGAGCTCTGGGCGACTCCGCAGCGTTCCGCCAGCTCGCGGACACTGACGCGGAGGTCGTTTTTGAGCAGGTCGTTTAACGTCGTGACAAATTCTTCATCGCTGATGAGTGCCGCGCGCATGAGCCGGTCGATGGGGTCCAGATGTGCCATACTATGGATACAATACGGTTAATTTATAAGAAAAATTTTCTGTTCTGGCCCATGTCGGCGTGGCATAAATGACCGGCAAAATATCCGGCAAAGGAGACAATAAAGGCTCACAATCTATCCAATAGTAACAATCTATCGCAAAAAGAATGACAAAAATGAAAAATTTGTGTCCAAATCGTGATTCTTTTATAGCCATCGCACAACATGTCCGGCATGAAACGGATTGGCATCATTGCATTAGCTCTGGTATCTCTTGCCCTCCTGCTTGTCGCTGCCGGGTGCACGCAGCCGTCGGGCACCTCCCGCAGCACCCCTGCCGCATCGACCTCCGTCCCGAACGCGGACGTAGGAATTCTCTATACGGCCGGTGTCGGGCCGATGCCCCAGCTCCTCGCAACGCAGCAGATCGATGGCTACATTGCCTGGCAGCCGTATGTCTCGATCGCTACAAAAAGCGGGATCGGCAAGCTGGTCGTCTACTCCGGGCAGCTCCCGCCGGACAACAGCAACGTGAACCACCCGTGCTGCGTCCTCTTTGCCCGGGACGATCTGATCGCCGAAAACCCGGACCTCGTCACCGCGATCAGCGCCCTGACGCAGGCATCAAGCGCGTATATTAAAGCCCACCCTGCCGAGGCGGCTGATCTGGAGGCGGACTTCCTAGTCGGGAAGAGCAACTTCACCTTCGGGAACATCTCGGTCTCCTCGGTCGATGTGCTCAACGACGCATTCCCGACCGTGCAGTACACCACCGATCCCTCGCCGCAGTGGGTCAATGATACCAAGCGGTTCGTAAATAGCGAGATCCAGCTCGGATACGTCAACAACCAGCTGAAGAACGCCTCAGCCGACCAGCTCGACTCCCTCCTCTTTGACTTCGGCCCGTACCAGAACGCATCGCAGGAGCTCGCGGCCGGCAGTATCACGACCCCGCACACGGAGGCCAACCCGATCACGATCGGGTACCTGACCGGCGACATGCACTCTGCAGCCCTTTCCATCGCGCTCAAGAACTGGCAGTACTTCAATGACACCTACGGCGTCGCGCTCATACCCCGTGACCCGACCCAGGTCCGTCCCGATACGGCCGACCTCGTCGTGAATGGCGTAAAGGTCGCGGAGGTCAAGTTGGTCTCCGGCAGTGCCGGCCCACAGGTGATGCAGATGGCTGCGACCAATGTCGTCCAGATCGGCTATGTCGGCGTCCCGCCCACGATCGCTGCGATCGACAAGGGCACCCCGGTCAAGGTGATCAACCCGATCAACACCGAGGGCTCCGGGCTCGTGGTCAGCCCGGGCGCGCCGGTCACTGACTGGAACAGTTTCGCCGCGTGGGCGCAACAGCGGGCCGCCGCGGGAGACCCCATCAGGATTGCTGCGCCGGGCAAGGGCTCGATCCAGGACGTGATGCTCCAGATTGCGCTCAAATCCAGCAACCTCACGTTTGCGACCGTATCCTGATTCCTTTTTCCCCGGGCACTTTTTTTATCCTGCGCCGGAATAGTACTTCAGGAAACCCTCCGCCATGCCCCCCCTGCCCGCTGCATTCAGGTTCTCCAATCGGCGATCCCTCCTGAAGTTCGTGCTGCCGATCGCCATCATTGCGGGCTGGGAACTCCTCGCCATCTGGGTCAACAACCCGTTCATCCTCCCGCGTCTCGAGGCGGTCGCGGCGGTGCTGCTCTCGCCCACAGTTGACATCCTCGGGAACGGGAGCCTCGCCGCCAACGCGGCTACCAGCCTCGAGCGGGTGCTCGCCGGGTTCTTCGTGGCCGCCGCGATCGCGATCCCGCTGGGCATCGGCATGGGCCGGTCCCTTGTGCTCCACGAGCTCTTCGACACCCTGATGCAGCTCCTCCGCCCGATCCCGCCGCTCGCGTGGGTGCCGCTCGCGCTTGCATGGTTCAAGATCGGCCTCGTCTCGATGGTCTTCATCATCGGTATGGGTGCGTTCTTCCCGATCCTGCTGAACACGCTTGACGGGGTAAAGGGAGTAAAAAAGAACTGGATCGAGACCGCCGATATCCTCGGCGCAAAAGAGCACCAGATACTCTCCCGCGTCATCCTCCCCGGCGCCGCCCCCACCATCTGGACCGGGCTCCGCGTGGGTTTTGGCATCGCGTGGATGTGCGTGGTCGCTGCAGAGATGATGCCGGGAACGAATTCAGGGCTGGGGTACCTGATCATATCTGCCTATAACTGGAGCCAAGTGCCGGTGATCATCGCGGGGATGATCGTGATAGGGATCATCGGTATTGGCGTTGACTATCTCTTCAAGGTGATAGACCGGCGCTCGTTTGCATGGAGGGAGCTTGAGCGATGACCCTGTCCCTTGAGCACCTGACCAAGGATTTTGCCAAGAACGGGCAGGAGAGGGTGCCGGCCCTTGCGGACATCTCGCTTGAAATCCGGGATGAGGAGTTTGTCTGCGTACTTGGCCCCTCTGGCTGCGGGAAGACGACGCTGTTACGGATCATCGCCGGCCTCGAACGGCCGACGTCGGGCAGGGTGCAGATCGACGGAATGGTGATCGATGGCCCCAGCCAGAAACTGGGGATGATATTCCAGGACTATTCCCTGTACCCGTGGCGGACGGTGAACGAGAATATCGCGTTCGGGCTTGAGCTGCACGGTGTCCCACGGGAAAAACGGGCAAAGATCGTGCAGAAATACCGCGACCTTGCCGGGCTCTCCGACTTTGGGAACAGCTACCCGCACGAGTTGTCGGGCGGCATGCGGCAGCGGGTCGCAGTGGTGCGTGCGCTCGCTGTTGAGCCCAGTGTCCTTCTGATGGACGAGCCTTTCGGCGCACTCGACGCCCAGACCCGGAACATGCTGCAGCGCGAGCTGCTCAATATCTGGGAGAAGACGAAAAAGACGATCCTCTTTGTCACCCACAGCGTTGATGAAGCGGTCTACCTCGCAGACCGGATCGTCGTGCTCACCCAGCGGCCGGGACATATCTGTGAGGTTATCCCGATCGACCAGCCGCGCCCGCGGGACCGGACCAGCGTCGAGTTTGCCCGGGTGCGGCGCCATGTCCTCGATCTCATCAACCAGAGGTGCTCGTTCCCGTAAGGTTTAATACGCGCCGTCTCAATTTTATAAAAGCAGTTTGTGAAGCGCACCGGCACGTCATCCCGCCTTTTTGTGGGTTTTCGTGCCCGCTTTTTCCAACCGTACACAAGGAGGAGGACGCGATGGTAAGAAAACCGGGAAAGATGTACAGGAACCTTTCAAAGAAAGCCTACACGAGGCGCGAATACATGGGCGGGGTTCCCGGCAACAAGATCGTACAGTTCGAGATGGGAAACCTCTCGCAGGAGTTCCCGACCGAGGTCGACCTGATCGTTGAAGAGGCGTGCCAGATCCGGCACAGCGCGCTCGAGGCGGCCCGCATTTCGGTGAACCGGAAGCTGCTCAAGGATGTCGGGAGGACGAACTTCCATTTCAAAGTCCGCATCTTCCCGCATCACGTGCTCCGCGAGAACAAGCAGGCGACCGGTGCCGGCGCGGACCGTGTCTCGGAAGGGATGCGCCTCGCGTTCGGAAAAGCGGTCGGGACAGCGGCCCGTGTCGAGGAGGGACAGGTCGTCTTCTCGGTCTATACCATGCCCCAGTATATCGAGAAGGTCAAGGCCGCCATGCGAAACGGCGCCCACAAGCTCCCGTCGCCGACCCACCTCGGCTTCCGGACGCTCAAGGTGAGCGGCAAGATCGTGGCGGCGCCCAAGATTGTGGGCGACAAGATCGAGGTCGCACCCAAGCCGGTCGAGGCCGAGGCTGCCGCCGCACCCGGTGCAGAACCGGCGGCAAAGGAAGCGGAGGCCGGAAAGGGGGTGCACAAGGGTGCCGAGGCCGGCAAGGGTACACACAAGGGTGCCGAGCCGGCGAAAGGTGCCGAAGAGAAGAAGGGTGCTGCCCCGGCAAAGGGTGCCGAGGAGAAGCCTGCCGGCAAACCGGCAAAAGGCGGCAAAGAGAAGAGATAATTTTTTTCCCATCTCACTTTTTTCCGTTACGTATTTTCTTGTGCTTGGCTGTTTTTTCATTTCCACGTTTTCCCGTCTATGGTGGTGGGACATTGCTTGTGCGTGACCAGGGAAGAGACCTCCTGTTCCCTTACGAGCATCGGGAAAAACCACGTCCCTTTTTTCCTGAATTAATCGTTCCATCCCCGGTTGGGGAATCCGGGGCTCTTTCAGGTCCGGCAATATTTCATTTTAAGCTTTTTCAGAGGGCTATCGGTTTCCTGATGTTACTCAGATACTGGAAAACAGAAAAAGGCCTTTTTTAAATCCTGCTCTGAACAGCAGAATTCTCTGTTGCGGATCTCAAACATGTCCCAGATCCCCGATCTTCCGGATCACCTGCTGGGTCTCCTCCGGTGTTCCCGCGGTGTTGACTTCATAGATGCTGGTCCGGCTCAGCAGATCGCGGAAAAATTGCCGACGTAGCGAGGCCTTGAAGGAATTCTTCACCAGAAAATGGGGATTATAATACCCGTTCTTTTCCAGTGATTCCAGGGCAATCGCGGGATCGAGACCCTCGCAAGTAGTGGCAGTTCCCTCTTTCCGGGTCAGGATGATGACCGTGCGGAGGGTCGTGAGCGGGAGTATCCGGCCTTTCCCGACCACCCAGCGAAGGTCCACGACTGCGCGACGTTCCTGATCAAATTCCGCCCGGTCAACAAGGTCATGGAATTCGGGCCATATGGTGGCCAGATCTGCCCGGATGTAGAAATTTTTTTCCGAGCCGTACGCGAGAATATTCGATCCATATACGCGGGAAAAGAACCAGTCATCGGCAACAACCCGGACGTTCTGATCCCGCAGGAGGCCATAGGTATGCGTGGTTTTTCCTGCACCGGATCCTCCAAGAATACAGGTACCCCCGCAACCGGTATCGAGGCAGGCCCCGTGGATGGAATAGACGTCATGTTCATCTTCGAGGATATCACCGGCAACACTGAGCGCAAGAGACTTGATCCAGCCATAATACCGGATATTCAGGAGGAACCCGGTCTTGGACTGGGGATCGTAATAAACGGTATCCGGCTTTTCGTCCGGGTCGTCGAAAACAAAGAGCCGCCCATGGGAGCGGATGTTCTGGGACATGCTGTAGAGGTTGTCGCTCCACCGGTCCCGCACTTCGTGGGAATCAGTCAATAATTTGATACAACAGCCGTATATCTCGGATTTGACTTCATACCGGATCCGGGATGCATACCGTTTCACCCGGCCTTCTTTTTCGTCAAGGGAGATCAACGTGACTGAATATACCATAACCGGTACTATATTCGTCCGGGGATGTAAGGTCTTTTCCGGTTCCGGTGTTGTCACGGGACTCTAGAGAGATCAATGGCCTGTCCATCATCAATACGGGTTCGTAGTATGTAATCGGGAACGGGAGAGCGGGAACGACTCGTTTTTATCCTCCTTCTCCGGCATGCGCCTCTCTTGGGAAACAGCCGGCTCCCCCAATCCCTATATTATCCCCTGCCCCCCAGTATACTTGAATGCAGGAATCGGATCGCGATCTGTGTGCGGCGCTTGCCGATGCAACCTTTGAGGCGTACCGTATGGCGGTCATCTCTCTCCCGCCGGACGTGTTGCGTGTCATTGAGAAGGCGGCCGCTGCCGAGACCCGCCCGGTGGCCCGCGGGGAGTTTGCCAATATCCTCACAAACATCAGCCTTGCCGGGCAGCTCGGGGTGCCCCTCTGCCAGGACACCGGAGTCCCGGTAGTGTACCTCACGCTGCCGCCGGATGTCCCGCTCACGGAACGGCTGTACGATGCCATCGCCAACGGCATTCGAAGGGCGACCCGGGAGGTGCCGCTCCGCCCCAATGTCGTTGACCCCCTCAGCCGCCACAACTCCGGCGACAATACCGGCGCCGGTATGCCAGCGGTTCATGTAAAGCCTGGCGGGAAATTTATGGTCACCGTTCTTCCGAAAGGTGCAGGTGCGGAGAACATGTCCCAGGTCTCGATGCTCCTGCCGTCTCAGAAAGAAGAGATTGGACAGTTTGTCGTTGAGACGGTATGCCGTGCCGGTTCCCGTCCGTGCCCCCCGGTCATTATCGGTCTTGGGATTGGCGGGACGTTCGATGGTTGCGCGACGCTAGCAAAAGAGGCGCTCCTTCTCCCCATCGATACCATGACGGAGTACGAGCAGCGGATCTGCGATTCTGTCAACCGGCTCGGGATCGGCCCGATGGGGCTGGGCGGGGACGTGACTGCGCTTGCCGTCAAGGTAAAGATCGCTGGTTGTCACACGGCCTCGCTGCCGGTCGCGGTGAATGTGCAGTGCTGGGCAAACCGGCACGCGACCGTGGAGGTGAAGCAGTGACCAAAAAAACCGTCAGCTTGAAAACGCCACTCGGTCATGAAGTGCTGGCCCTGTCAGCCGGTGACCGGGTGGAGCTCTCCGGCATTGTCTACACGGCACGGGACGAGGCGCACCTCCGGATGCAAAAGGATGGCATTCCTTTCGATCCCCATGGTGCTGCGATCTACCACTGTGGCCCGGTTGTCAGCGACAACCGGATCGTGGCGGCCGGGCCGACCACCTCTGCCCGGATGGACCGGCTCACCGATTTCCTGCTTGACAAGGGCGTCCGGGCGCTGATCGGGAAAGGGGGGATGGGAGAGACGGTGCGCGACCAGCTCCGTGGCCGGGGAGTATACCTCGCCTTCACCGGGGGATGCGCCGCCCTTGCCGCGTCCCACATGACGCTCCGGGGCGTGCACTTCGCCGACCTCGGCATGGCCGAAGCGGTCTGGGAGATCGAGCTCGACCGGCTCCCGCTTGTCGTCGCGATCGATGCGAAGGGCAACGACCTGTTCGGGTCCATCCGACAGCACGCGGCATCGGTCTTCCGGCAGAGTAGCAGGCAGGGCAGCACTGGATCGCGGGCGGCCGCGGGAAATACACACAAAGAGTAGGTTTTTTTCACCTTGCCGGTTACATAGTACGACAGGACGCCGTTCACATGAAGCTCGCCATCGACGAGGCTCGTTGCAAGGGGTGCAATCTCTGTACCAAGGTCTGTCCCTACCGGATATTCAGGGAGGGAAAACGGCCCAACCGCCGGGGGATTGTCGTGCCCGAGCTTGACCGCCCCGAACGCTGTGCCAACTGCCGGCTCCGGCACCTGTACGGGCGCACGCTCTGCGGGGTCTGCCAGCTCACCTGCCCGGACCAGGCGATCCACTGGGTGGAGGAAAAACCCTATGAACCACGGAAGGTGGCGATCGAATATTGACGCGGAATGAGTTCTGGCAGGGGAACATCGCCGCTGCTGAGGGAGCACTTGCGGCAGGTTGCCGGTTCTTCGGTGGCTACCCGATCACGCCGTCGACCGAGGTTGCCGAGCATATGGCAGTCAAGCTCCCAAAGAAAGGCGGGATCTTTGTCCAGATGGAGGACGAGATCGCGAGCATCGCCGCCGTTATTGGTGCGTCGTGGACCGGTGCCCGGGCGATGACCGCGACGAGCGGCCCGGGGTTCTCGCTGATGATGGAGAACATCGGGTTCGCGGCAATGACCGAGACGCCCTGCGTGATCGTGAACATCCAGCGGGGCGGACCCTCAACCGGCCAGCCGACGATGGCGGCACAGGGTGATATGATGCAGTGCCGCTTCGGGTCCCATGGCGACTACTCCGTGATTGCCCTCTGCCCGGCGAGCGTACAGGAAATGTACGAGCTCACGGCAAAGGCGTTCAACCTTGCCGACCGGTACCGGACGCCGGTGTTCCTGATGGCCGATGAGATCATCGGGCACATGCGGGAGCGGATCACCATCCCGGACGCGGTCGAGATGGTGGGGCGAAAGCCATACGTACCCGGCACCCTGCCGTTTGCGCCGGGCGATGATCTCGTCCCCGGCTTCCCGCAGTTCGGCAGGGGATATGGCACGCACGTGACCGGCCTTACCCATGACGAGCGGGGGTACCCGTGCGCGACAAACCCCGGGCTGCACGCGTCGCTTGTCACGCGTCTCGTGAAGAAGATCGAGTCGGCCAGAAAGGAGATCGCGGATTTCGACGTGGTCAACCCGGACGCGGAAGAGGTCTTTATCGCGTACGGGGCGCCGGTCCGCACCGTGCAGCAGGTGTTGCATGATCGTCACGGGAACGATACCGGCTTCTTACGGCTCCGCACGGTCTGGCCGTTCCCGGAGCACGCGCTTGCGCTCTTCAAGAACGCCCGACGTTTCCTCGTGCCGGAGCTCAACCTCGGCCAGATCGCCCGGGAGATCGAACGGTACGTGTCCGTGCCGGTCGTGAGCATCCCCAAGCTGGGTGGCGATCTCCAGTCCCCCCCCGAACTGGTCGCCGCGCTGGAGGCCGGGAGATGACGTTTGAGGACTGGTTCCGGCAGGACCGGCTGCCGCACATCTACTGCGCGGGGTGCGCGAACGGCACGATCATCAACTGCACGCTCGCTGCGGTCGACCAGATGGGCTGGAAGAAGGAGGAGACCGTCTTTGTCTCCGGCATCGGCTGTTCCTCCCGGGCGCCCGGCTACATCGTCACCGACTCCCTCCACACCACCCACGGTCGCCCCCTTGCCTTTGCGACTGGTGTAAAACTGGCAAACCCTGCGCTCAACATCGTGGTCTTCACCGGCGACGGGGATCTTGCCGCGATCGGCGGCAACCACTTCATCCATGCCTGCCGGCGGAATATCGATATGACGGTAGTCTGCATGAACAACCAGATCTACGGGATGACCGGCGGGCAGGGGAGCCCGACTACGCCGAAGGGAAGGCTCTCGACGACTACGCCATATGGCAGTGCCGAGCCCGCGTTCGACCTCTGCGAGCTGGCGATCGCTGCGGGGGCAAATTACGTCTCCCGCTGGACCTCGTATCATGTCAAAGAGCTCGAGAAGGCAGTCAAATCCGGTCTTGAGACCCCGGGGTTCTCTTTTATCGAGGCGCTGGCGCAGTGCCCCACGAACTTCGGGCGCCGGAACAAGTTCCGGGAGGTTGCCGACCAGGTCGATTACCTTAAGACCCACGCGCTCCTGAAAGCGAAGCATGACCGGTTGATCGAAGAGGGGAAGCCGGTCCCGGAGGATATGTATATCGTCGGTGAGCTCCTCCGGCGCAATCGCCCGGCGATGGGGGTAAAACCATGAGGCGCGAGGTGCGGTTCTCCGGGTTCGGCGGGCAGGGGATCATCCTGTCCGCGGTCATTCTTGGCCGGGCGGCCGTGATGTACGACAACAAGTTCGCGGTGCAGACGCAGGTGTACGGGCCGGAAGCCCGGGGCGGGGCGTCCATGAGCGCGGTGATAATCGATGATGAGCCGATCCTGTACCCCAAGGTGGCGGTCCCGGACATCTATGTAATCATGTCACAAGAGGGTTTTGAGAAGTACGGGGCAAACGCCCGGCCTGATGCGGTGATGCTGCTTGACTCTTCTCTTGTCCATTCGCGCCCTAGCTGCACGTACCACGAAGTCCCGGCGACGGCAGAGGCGACGCAGACCCTCAAGCGTCCCATCGTCGCCAACATCGTCATGCTGGGGGCGCTGGTCGGTTTCACGCGGGTGGTCGGTGCAGACGCGCTCGAAAAAGCGATCCTCGACTCGGTGCCGAAGGGGACCGAGGAGCTCAATATGAAAGCGATGAAGATCGGGATTGCGCTTGCTTCAGGAGAAAAAATGCTATGAAGCTCAGGGAACATGAAGCAAAAAAAGTCTTGCAGGACGCCGGGATCGCCATCCCGGCGGGATTTCTCATCAACGCCCCGGAAGAACTGCCGGCACACCTCCCGGCGCTCGGCGACCGGATCGTGCTCAAGGCGCAGGTTGATGTCGGCGGGCGGGGAAAGGCCGGCGGGATCCTGATGGCCGACCCGGCGACTGCCGTCGCCACCGCCCGGGAGATGTTCAGCAAGGAGATCAAAGGCCTGCCGGTCCGGCAGGTCCTCGCCGAACAGCGTCTCGACGTTAAGCACGAGTACTACCTCTCGATCACGGTCGACCGTTCGAGCCGACAGCCGCTCGTCCTCTTTGCTGATGCCGGCGGCGTCGATATCGAGACAACGGCGCGGGAACATCCGGAAGCGATCCGGAAGGATATCATAAACCCCCTGTTGCGCGATATCCCTCCCTTCATGCTCCGGGATCTTATCGGCAGCGCGCCAAAGGAGATCGGCCCGGTGATCAACCGGCTCTACCACGCGTTCTGCGACCGGGATGCGATCCTTGCCGAGATCAATCCGCTGGTCACCACGCCGCAGGGCGTATATGCGGCGGACGCAAAGTTCATCGTCGACGATAACGCGCTCGGGCGTCAGGGCGTTACGGTGAACCGGGACTTAAGCGAGCGTGAACGGGAGGCAGAGAAGCGCGGTTTCTCCTATGTCGAACTTGGGGGAAACATCGGCGTGATCGGCAACGGCGCCGGCCTGACGATGGCGACCCTCGACCTGATCGAGTTCTATGGCGGCAGGGCAGCAAACTTCCTTGACGTCGGCGGGGGCGCCGAGAGCGAACGGGTGATGCACGCGGTGCGCCTCGTGGCCGGCGTACCCCCGGTGAAGGTGATCGTGGTAAACCTCCTTGGCGGCATCACGAAATGCGACGAGGTTGCACGGGGCATCATCTCTGCCGGCATCTCCCAGAAGGTGATCGTCCGGCTCGCGGGAACGAACGAAGCAGCAGGGCGGCAGCTCCTCGCGGAGAAGGGGTACGAGATGCTGGATACGATGGACCTTGTCGTGAAAAAAGCCGTGGAGGTGGCCGCGACATGATCTACGGTGATAAAAAGACCGGCGTTCTCGTGCAGGGTGCGACCGGCAGGCAGGGCGAGTTTCACATCGGCCTGATGAATGCCTACGCACGACAGGTTGGCGGCCGGGGCGTCGTTGCCGGTGTAACGCCGGGAAAAGGCGGCCAGCAGGTGCACGGGGTCCCGGTCTATAATACAGTAAAGGAATCAATGCGGGAGCACGATACGGGGGCCGCGGTCATCTTTGTCCCGGCTGGCGCAGCCGCAGACTCGATCATGGAGGATGCAAACGCTGGCATCCCGACAATAGTCTGTATCACTGAGCATATTCCGGTTCATGACACGATGAAGGCGGTCGCGTATGCACGGGCGCAGGGAAGTTCTGTGATCGGCCCCAACTGCCCGGGGATTCTCTCGCCCGGTGAGGTGAAGATGGGGATCATGCCGGCACAGCTCTTTTCCTGTGGCAATGTTGGGGTGATCTCCCGGAGCGGTACGCTCACCTACGAGGTTGTCGATGAGCTCACCCGGGCCGGCATCGGGCAGAGCACGGTTGTCGGGATCGGTGGCGACCCTGTCATCGGGCAAACCTTTGTAGACGTGCTGGAACGGTTCCGGCACGACCCGCAGACAAAGGCGGTCGTGCTGATTGGCGAGGTCGGCGGCAACCTCGAGGAGGAGGGGGCGCAGTCAACCGATCTCCCGATCGTCGCGTACATCGCCGGCAAATCGGCACCACCTGACAAACGGATGGGGCACGCGGGTGCGATCGTGGAAGGAGGCGAAGGCGATGCCCGGTCCAAGATCACCCGGCTCCGGAAACTGGGCGTGCCGGTGGCGTCGCGACCGTCCGAGATCCCGGAGATGGTGCTGGGGCTGTTCCGGAGCTGCTGAGGTTTTGACATTTACCCTTTTTATTATCGTGACATTTCAGTTTTCGGAGAAATTCCCGGAACTACCTCAGTGATTCCGAAGGTCTCAGAAAATTTTAGAAATTTTCACCGTGCATCCTTCTGTTTTTTGCCCTGAATCTTTAGAAAAACAGATTAGAATAGTCTGGCAACCCACTTGGTTAGATGGCGGGAGACTGCTATATTCATCTCCGGGGGATCTCCATACCGTTTCATCTTGTTATAACAAGAAAAAGCCATCAAAAGCATTCGGGCTGATATTAAACGGTATGACGAAACACTTCAGGAGAATGCGACCTGAAGATTTAGGAAAAGCCGGGAGAGAACGGACGTCAATCTAATAAATGCGGGGATTCAATAACCACAACTAAGCAGAACCTGGCGGCGGATACCTTGTGAAAATCCGGGTAAAAACTATCATCATTCTCTCAGCAATGCTGATAGCTTTTTTACTTGTCTATTTGGTCGCATCGGAAATCATCGTGTTGGATGCATTTCATACCGCTGAGGTTCAGAGCGCCCAGAAGGACACGTACCGGGCCCTCTCGGAACTAGCGGCAGATATCAATCAACTTGATGCAGTAGCCGAGGACTGGGCATCGCGGGATCCCATCAAGGAATCCATCCTGCAGGAGGACGATCTAAGCCTTCTGGCAGATCTTAATGATCAAACTCTGAATAACCTGAAGTTCAACTATATCCTTTTTTACAACGCCTCCGGTGAATTAATTGCCGGAAAAGGGTACGACATAGAGAAAAATAAGGAGACCCCAATCCCTGAATCCCTCTCAACATTCCCTCTTACGCCGGCTGGTTTAATGGTCATCCGATCGAACGGGAGAGGCCTCATCGGAATAATTGGTGACCCGCAGAGTCCGATCCTTCTTGCAGTACAGCCGGTGTACGGACTTACCCCATCAACCACGCCGATCGGCTATATCCTGATGGCAAGATATCTGGATGTCGCTGAAATACAGCGGCTGGAAAACCTGATCCAGCTGCCACTCGAGGTACGTCGCTATGATGATCCCAACCTTCCCACGGACTATAAAACGGCAATAGCATCATTTCAAAATGAGACGGCACCTTTTGTCCAGATCCAAGAGAATGATGTCATCGCGGTCAATCCCCCCCCACCTTATGTCGCCGTTCTTGATAATGATACCTTAGGAACGTATACCCTCATACGGGACATAAACGGTTCACCCTTGCTTGTCCTGCGGCTCACCCTGCCGCGTGACATCTATGCAGAGGGAAGATCGACTACGGTCTACTTCTTTGTATTTCTGCTCATCTTTGGGGTCGCCGTTGGGGTGATTATCCTGCTCCTGCTCGATGAATCTGTCCTATCCCGGCTGTTGTACGTGAGTAACCGCGTGAACTCCATTGGTGCTTCACGGGACTTTGCCGCACGTGTCTCATTGGTCGGGACCGATGAGGTTGCGCAATTGGCAACCGACGTCAACACCATGCTGGCTGAACTCGAAAGATCCCAGCAGTACCTCAAAAATCGTCTGGATCAGAGAGAAAAAAGTTATCACCTCTTCTTTAACAGCATCAGTGAGCCGGTTCTTATCTGGCAGTTCCGTGATCAGGAAGGATATGGCGAATTGATTGAGGCAAACGATGCGGCGGTCAGAATACTGGTGTACTCCCGAACAGAACTGGCAACAATGAGACCGGTTGATATCCTGACGATGGAGAGCGAAGCGGATCAGGATTACGTAACAAAGCAGCTTATCTTACACGGGAAGGTTCAGTTCGAAGGGAGTTATCGTACCAAACAAGGAACAATAATCCCGGTTGAAGTTATTGCCCAGACCTTTGACCAGTACGGTGAGAAAGCGGTTCTTACTATTACGCGCGATATAACCGAGCGCAAAGATATTGAGCGACTCAAGAGGGAGGCATTCCAGCAGATTGAGGAGAACATGCAGCAGTTCGCGGTTCTTAACGACCAGATACGAAATCCCCTCCAGGCAATTATCGGCATCGCAGATCTTACCGAGAGCGCCTATAAAGAAAAGATCATTCGACTGGCGACAACGATAAACGAGATTGTGCATAAACTCGATAAGGGATACATCGACTCTGAAAAGATCCGCGAATTCCTGCGGAAATATTACGGCATCGGTAAGAAATAATCCGTTCGGGGGTATTTTGGATGCAACGGCTGATTATTCAGGCCCTGTTGCATGCCTGAAATGTTCTGTCACGACTGTGTTGAATGATAGATTTACAGATATCCGTGTGCGAAAAATTTATTATCTGATAATATCATAGCAGCAATCACCCGCATTCTGGTATTTTTTAAAAAAGAGGGTAAAAATACAGTCATCCAGTATCAAAAATTTGATTAACAGGAACAGGTATCTGGAAAAGGATTGGGATGTCCTCCTCTCGTCTTCACAGGTGCACCAGAAAGATTCTGGCGTTTCTCGTTGTCCTGATTGTCATACCGGTAGCAGCAAATAGTGGGTTATTGACTCCCTCGACCACTCTGACACGTTCGGTAAGAACAGGAGCAACAGATGGCAATTTTGGTAGCATCTTATTACAGTACCAGCAGATCGTTCCTGATTCTTCCATTCCTACCATGTATTTATTAGCACGTGGAGGTGGCGGAGGTGGTCATGGCGGCGGTTCTTCCGGAGGTGGCGGAGGTGGTCATGGCAGCGGTTCTTCCGGAGGTGGCGGAGGTGGTCATGGCGGCGGTTCTTCCGGAGGTGGCGGAGGTGGTCATGGCGGCGGTTCTTCCGGAGGTGGCGGAGGTGGTCATGGCGGCGGTTCTTTCGGAGGTGGCGGAGGTGGTCATGGCGGCGGTTCTTTCGGAGGTGGCGGAGGTGGCAGTACTGGAAGTGCCGCCAGCGGAGGTAATTCTGGAGGCAATGGCAATGCCGGCAACAATGGTTACACTGGCGGGGGTTCCAGCGGGCCTCAGGAACAGGGTTCCTATAATGTTGCGGTCGGGGTACAAGGATCAACGGTCAGCACGGCAGGTACCACAGGGCAGATCACCATCAATGTGCAGAACGCCCAACTGGCTGGTGAACAAATTTCGCAGCAGAATAATGCCATATCGATCGAGAAAGGCCCGGTCACCATCACGGTGACGACACAATCTGCCCCGACGGTGAATAACGGACAAATTTCTGCGCAAATTACATCAATTTCGCTCAAAAGTTCTCCAGTTACCATGTGGTTTGGCGAAAAAGGTTTGGTTTCTGCATCATTTCATTCTGAAATGAACAATATGCCTCCCAGTGATGCTGCAATCGGGTTTTCTCTGGCCGGACAACCGGATGCCCATACACAGAACGTAATTGAGAATACCGTCAGTAAAGAAGGGTACTGGTTGGATGCGGTGGCTTACACCGCCCGGGTGGAAAAGACCGATCTTGAAGATCAGAAATATATTGGCCCATCAACGGTCACGATGAGCGTCGCGCCGATATGGGTTCTGAACTATGGCGGGATCTCAGATGTTAAAATCTTTCGGCAGGCAGATGACGGGACGCCCCAATTGCTCGATACAAAATTTTCCGGTCTGGACAACTCACTCAATATGGTATTTACCGGCAATTCGCCCGGGGGACTTTCGATGTTTGCGCTGATCTCAGTCGTGCCCCAGAAAGTGACTATCGGTTCCAACACTCCTGCGGTATCTGCTAAACCCATAACAACAAGTGAAACATCAATTATCATTATCCCGCCGCTGATACTCTTTGTCGCGTTCATGATTTTGGGGAGAAAATAACCTCTTCTCTTTTTGTTCAGGTGCCGGGTTCTGTCCCGTTGGCTAATATATTCTGGATAATTTATTGAAAACTCAGGCACTCTCCAGAGCCATTTCATGATTGTCTCAGTAACCGGCCCATGGGTGTTTAGATGAAAAAGGCCGGGCAGGTATACGAATATCCTGCGCGAAACTTCCCGTCAATTCGGGTGATGCCGCAGGAATTTTATACCTTCACCGGAAAACCATCGCATATGGTACCACGAAAAACGGATCCGAAGGGAGACCGTCCAACCTCCTCCCGCAAGCGGTCAGGGCCGGGTCAGGATCGGCTGCGCGACATTGAAGACCGGCGTCACCATGGCCTGAAACGTGGAGCACCCCATGCACCCCACAAGCCGCAAAAGAAACCAAAGCTCTCCCCGGATCACGCCACGCACACACGCTTGGCGGCAGATGAGCTCGGGCCGCATCTCAACCCCCCGTCCCCCATCAAGCCATCGAAGAAGATCACGCGGACCGGTTCAAAAAAATAATTTTTCAGCCCGGTAATCCTGCCACCGGTCCCGCAACCTTTTATCAGCTCACGTCCATCTCACTGCCGGGGACTACCTATGCAGGGAAATGTTGAGTTTAAGGTTGTGCAGATTGACAAACCCGATGAGGTGAACGTTATCCTTGGCCAATCGCATTTCATCAAGACGGTCGAGGATATATCAGAAGCGGTTGTCGGTTCGGTGCCGGGCGCGAAGTTCGGGCTCGCGTTCTGCGAGTCATCCGGGGACTGCCTGATCCGGATCGAGGGCAATGATGAGGGGCTCAGGGGACTTGCACGGAACAACGCCGGCAAGATCGGCGCCGGGCATTCGTTCATCCTCTTTTTGCGGGACTGCTACCCGATCAACGTCCTGAACGCGATCAAGAACATCCAGGAGGTCTGCACCGTCTACTGTGCGACTGCAAACCCCGCTGAGGTCGTGATCGCGGAATCGGCGCAGGGCCGGGGGATTATGGGGGTGATCGATGGGGCAAAACCAAAGGGTGTCGAAGGGCCGGAGGGTGTTGCGTGGCGGACGGAACTCCTGCGGAAATTCGGGTACAAGCGGGGGTAAGGTTTCCGGAGTGCAGAATAATGCTCTGTAATGCTCCGTCGGGCCTGTCCAGCGTACGGCAGCCATATCCATCCACTTTCAATCACGTGGGTCTGTCCCCATCAGAATTTTCCCCTGCAGTATAATACCTTGCAAGTTCTTCCGCATCCGCACATTTTTTTTAACCGGGGCGCTGATCACATCTTTACTGTATGGACCTCCGTTCACTCATACCGCACGACGCCCAGGCCTTCCGGACAAAGACCATCCAGAAACTGATGGAATGCACCAAGGGCGAACACGCGCTGAGAAAGGTGCTCTCACCGCTCGATCTCACCCTTATGGGGATCGGGGCGATCATCGGGACCGGCATATTCGTGATAACCGGTGTTGTCGCGGCGAACTATTCCGGCCCGGCACTGGTGATCTCGTTTATCATCTCAGGGACTGTCTGCGCCTTTGCCGCCCTGAGTTATGCGGAGTTTGCCTCGATGGTCCCCGTGGCGGGGAGTGCATATACCTACGGCTATGCCTCGCTTGGTGAGATCT
>Ga0326727_10010193_pt1 | contig 22530 bp, 13 predicted proteins | sample MB2enrmetagenome_FD_207643 | JGI IMG/M metagenome (GOLD analysis project Ga0326727, IMG submission 207643) | Lab enriched peat soil microbial communities from McLean, Ithaca, NY, United States - MB29MY | ecosystem: Environmental > Terrestrial > Soil > Wetlands > Peat | place: USA: New York...
TTTCGGCGGGTGTACATGCCGCTCTCTTTGCCGTCTACGACGGCGATGAACAGTGGACCACCAGCATGTCCGCGGACTACACGCAGACGGTACTCAGCGTCACCTCCACGACGCTGACCTCGTCCGCCGGCACGGTGACCTACGGCCAGCCAGTGACATTGACAGCAACCTTGGCCCCGACTACAGCCACCGGAAAGGTCGCGTTCTACGACGGAACTACGGTGCTGGGAACCGCGACACTCTCGACCGGAGTGGCCAATTTCACGACCAGCCTGCTCGCTTCCGGCGCGAGACATCTGAAGGCCTACTACGAGGGCGACTCGGGCGACGTGGCCAGCAATTCAAACGCTCTTACACAAACCATCACCCCCGTGGCGGGCAATGGATTCCAGCCGCCCGCCAATTTGACCACTGGCAACTTTCCCTATGGTGTCGCGATAGGCGATTTCAACGGCGATGGCATTCCCGATTTTGTGGTAGCCAACTATTTAAGCAGCACCGTCAGCGTATTTCTCAGCGGTGGCGGCACCTGGGCGGCGGGAGTGACCTACCCGACCGGGACCCTTCCGTCAACGATTGCGGTAGCGGACTTCAACGGCGACGGCTATCCCGACCTCGCCGTGACCAATACCGCCGACGGCGCCGTAAGCATACTGCTGGGTGTCGGGAATGGAACGTTCGGTACGCAAACCACTTACGCCACCGGGGGCTCTCCTCTCTCGGTGGCCGTGGGAGACTTTAACGGCGACGGTTTCCCTGACCTCGCCGTGGCCAACTCTGCCGGAACCACCATAAGCATTTTGCTGGGCGCTGGGGATGGAACCTTCGGTACCCAGGCCACCTATACGGTTGGGAACGGCCCCATCTGGATAGCCGTGGGTGACTTCAACGGAGACGGCATTCCCGACCTCGCCGTGGCCAACTTCAACGACGGCACTGTGGACACGCTGCAAGGCGTAGGCGACGGAACCTTTCAGACCGCGGTGCCTTATTCCAGCGGCGCCAACCCACGTTCGGTAGCGGTAGGAGACTTCAATGGTGATGGCCACCCGGACCTCGCGGTGGTGAACCAGGACGATGAGACAGTAAGCATTTTCCTGAATTCAGGTACGGGAACCTTTGCCGCGGCCGTGCCCTACAGCCTCGGAAGCAATACCACTTTCCTCGCGCTGGCGGATTTCAACGGGGATGGTTTCCTGGATATCGCAACCTCCAGTGCGAGTTCGATCAGCGTACTGACGGGCATCGGCGACGGAACGTTCAACGCGTTCGCGTCCACCGACGCCAACTCGCCGGCGGGCATCGTGGCCGCGGACTTCAATGGAGACGGAGTAGCCGACCTCGCGACTACCGATACCAACACCGGTTTGCAGCTGTTCCTGGGATCCGTGGCGACGACTACAACATTGACCTCTTCGCTCAATCCCTCGACTTTTAATGACGTGGTGACTTTCACGGCCACGATTTCGAACTCAGCCGCCACGGGAAACGTGACTTTTGAATACGACTCCAATGGCATCCCCATCGTGGTTCCTCTGACGAGCGGTGTCGCTACCTTGCTAAATTCCTCGCTTCCGGTGGGAACGCATTCGGTCACGGCCACCTACAGCGGCGACTCGACATATGCGGGCAGCACGTCCCTGACGTTGACCCAGAATGTGCTCACCGCGACCGGGACCACGCTGATTTCCTCCCTGAACCCGTCCTCGTTCGGCACCGGTGTAACGTTCACGGCAACCATTTCCAATCTCGCGGCAACCGGCACGGTCACTTTCGAAGACACTTCCAACGGTAATGCCGTCCTGGGGTCGAATCCGGTTGCGCTCGTTAGCGGCGTCGCTTCGGTTTCGCTGTCCTCGCTTTCTCTCGGCACGCACTCCATCGTGGCCATTTACAGTGGCGATTCCACTTATGCGGCGAGCACTTCCTCCGCCGTCAACCAGCATGTGCTCACGGGCACCACAACCGGACTCGTCTCATCCCTGAACCCGTCGACATCCGGCGCCAGCGTCACCTTCACAGCTACCATCTCGAATTTGGCGGCAACAGGTACCGTCGCCTTCGAAGACGCTTCAAATGGTAACGCCGTCCTCGGATCGGGAGCAGCGGCTCTCAGCAGCGGCGTCGCCTTCCTGTCTGTCTCTTCTCTTTCAGCCGGCACGCACTACATCATAGCCGTCTATAGTGGTGACTCCACCTATGCGGGCAGTACTTCCTCCGCCGTCAGCCAGCACGTGCTCGCGGCCACCACCACCGGACTCGTCTCGTCCCTGAACCCGTCGACATCCGGGGCCAGCGTCACCTTCACCGCCACCATCTCGAACTTGTCGGCAACAGGCGCCGTCACCTTCGAAGACGCTTCAAATGGTAACGCCGTCCTGGGATCGGGAGCAGTGACTCTCAGCAGCGGCGTCGCCTTCCTGGCCGTCTCCTCTCTCTCCATTGGCACGCACTCCATCATAGCCGTCTATAGTGGTGACTCAACCTATGCGGCAAGCACCTCCTCCGCCGTCAGCCAGAACGTGCTTACTGCCACCACAACCGGACTCGTCTCATCCCTCAACCCGTCGACATTCGGGGCCACCGTCACCTTCACCGCCACCATCTCGAATTTGTCGGCAACAGGCGCCGTCGCCTTCGAAGACGCGTCAAATGGTAACACCGTCCTGGGATCCGGAGCAGTGAGCGTCAGCAGCGGCATCGCCTTCGTGACCGTCTCCTCTCTTTCCATTGGCACGCACTCCATCATCGCCATCTACAGTGGTGACTCAACCTATGCAGCAAGCACCTCCTCCGCCGTCAGCCAGAACGTAATTCAGGGCACGACGACAGTTCTCACCTCCTCCGCCAGCCCGGTTACCTATGGGCACACGCTGACTCTGACCGCCACCCTCGCGCCCACCAGCGCCACGGGAAAAGTAACCTTCTACGACGGGACTACGGTTGTAGGTACCGCGACGCTCGTCAGCGGAATCGCGCACCACACGACAACGCTGCTGGCCTCCGGAGTGCAATCCCTGAAAGCCTATTACGAAGGTGACTCCAATGATTCCCCTAGCAGTTCCACCGTTTTCTCGCAAACCATCACCCCAGTGGTCGGCAATGGATTCCAACCAGCCACCACGTTGCTCGACGGCGACGGGCCGCTGAGCCTCGCGGTGGGCGACTTCAATGGAGATGGTGTTCCCGATTTTGCCGTGACCAACAAGTACGACGACAATGTGAGCGTGTTCTTGAGCAGCGCCGGCGCGTGGGCGCCCGCCGTGAACTACTCGGCTGGCCCCTCCCCGGTAGCGATTGCGCTGGGGGACTTCAACGGAGACGGCTTCCCCGACATGGTGGTGGTCAATCAAGGTGCTGATCAGGTTTTCGTCCGGCTGGGCAACAGTAACGGAACGTTCGGTTTCTTTACTCCATTCGCCGCCGGCAGCCTCGCTTCGTCAGTCGCCGTGGGAGACTTCAACCGAGACGGCATCCCCGATATCGCCGTCACCAACAAGGGCGATAATACGGTGAGTATTCTGCTGGGTATCGGCGACGGGACCTTCAGCGCCCAGACCGCGTATCCCACGGGAAGTGCGCCCGTTTCCCTCGCAGTGGGGGATTTTAACGGCGATGGCATCCCCGACTTGGCGATCGTCAACAATGGCGATAATACCGTGAGCGTGCTATTGGGCAGCGGCACGGGAAGCTTCGGCGCCGCCACCAACTACGCCACCGGCCTTGCCCCGGTATTTGTCGTGGCCGCGGATTTCAATGGCGACAATCACCCCGATCTGGCCGTCGTCAACGCGACCGATGGCACCGTCAGCATCTTGCTGAATGACACCACCGGCTTGTTCCTCGCCGCCGTACCTTACGCCGTCGGCGCCGCTCCGGTTGCCGCTGCCCTGGGTGACTTCAATGCGGATGGATTTGTAGACCTTGCCGTCTCCAACTCCACCTCCGTCAGCGTGCTGCTCGGTACCGGCGTCGGAACCTTCGGCACGGCGACTCCTTACGGCTCGGACTCCACCGCCGGCATCGTCGTTGCGGATTTCAATGGAGACGGCATCGCCGATATCGCCACCGCCGATATGACCAGTGGGCTCAATCTGGACATTCTGATGGGTGCGCCGGTGACTACGGCAACTACCACCTCGCTGATTTCCTCGCTCAACCCGTCCACCTCGGGAACCAGCGTTACCTTCACCGCCACCATTTCGAACCTGGCCGCCACGGGCACGGTGACGTTCGAGGATGCCTCCAACGCCGATGCCGTACTGGGATCGGGAGCTGTCAATCTGATCAGTGGTGTCGCGACTCTCGCAGTCACTTCTCTTGCGCTGGGCACGCACTCGATCATAGCCGTCTATAGCGGCGACTCGACCTACGCCGCCAGCACTTCCTCAGCCGTTACTCAACAAGTGCTTACCGCGACCACGAACTGGATGACATCATCCCTCAACCCAGCCGCGTTCGGCGCCAGCATCACGTTCACGGACACTATTTCAAATTTGGCCGCAACAGGAACCGTGACGTTTGAAGACACCTCCAACGGCAACGCGGTCCTGGGATCGGGAGCAGTCAACCTCAGCAGCGGGATCGCTGCGGTGTCCGTCTCTTCACTTTCGCTCGGCGCGCACGCCATCGTAGCGGTCTACAGCGGTGATTCCACTTACGCCGGCAGCACTTCCTGGACCGTAACCCAGCATGTGGTTACGGCAACTACCACAAGCCTTATCTCCTCGCTGAACCCATCGTCATCCGGAGCCAGTGTTACTTTCACCGCTTCCATTTCGAATCTGGCCGCAACCGGAACCGTCACGTTTGAAGACGCGTCCAACGGCGGCGCGGTGCTAGGGTCGGGACCAGTGACGCTGATCAGCGGGATCGCGTTCCTTTCCGTTTCCTCGCTCTCGCCTGGCAATCATTTGATCGTTGCCGTATATAGCGGCGACTCTACCTACGGGGTCAGCACTTCCGATCCCCTGGCGCAAGATGTGACGGTAGTCACTACGACAGTGCTTACTTCGTCCGCCAGCCCCGTCACTTACGGACATGCCGTCACCTTGACGGCAACCCTGGCGCCCATCAGCGCCGCGGGAAAAGTAACCTTCTATGACGGGACCACGGTATTGGGAACAGCAAGCTCAGTTAACAATGTTGCGCACTTCACCACCACGCTGCTCGCCTCCGGGGTGCGATCGCTCAAGGCCCGCTACGAGGGCGACGAGAGCGATGCCGCCAGTACCTCCAGCGCATTCTCCCAAACCGTCACCCCCGTACCAGGCAATGGCTTCCAAACACTGGCTGATTTGACCACCGGCAGTAACCCCTCGGGCGTTGCCGTAGGCGATTTCAATGGTGACGGTGTCCCCGATTTTGCGGTGACCAACCAGTCCGGCAACACCGTAAGTGTGTTCTTGAGTGGGAGCGGCACTTGGGCCGCGGCCGCCAACTACAACGTGGGCGCCGCGCCACTCTCGGTCGCCGTCGGAGACTTCAATGGAGACGGCTACCCCGACCTCGCCGTGGTCAATCAAAACTCTAGTACGGTGAGCATCCTGCTGGGCAGTAGTAATGGAACGTTCGCCGCCGCCATTCCTTATGCGGTGGGTTATTTCCCATCGTTCGTTCTGGTGGGAGACTTCAATGGGGACGGCATCCCCGACCTGGCCGTGACCAATCAGGGCGCCAACAACGTAAGTGTTCTGCTGGGTGTCGGCGACGGAACCTTCGGAGCGCAGCAGACTTTTGCCGCCGGCAACGCCCCCATTTCCGGCGCCGTGGGAGACTTCAACGGAGACGGCTTTCCCGACCTTGCGGTCGTCAACAACGCCGGCAACAACGTGAGCGTGTTGTTGGGCGCTGCTAACGGCGCCTTCGCCGCGCCGGTCAACTACCCCACGGAAGCGTTACCCATAGGGGTAGCAGTGGGAGATTTCAATCGCGATGGCCATACGGATCTCGCGGTGATCGGTCTCGGCGGAGGAGTAAGTATCTTCTTAAACACAGGCGCCGGAACGTTCTCACCGGCTGTGTCCTATCCCATCGGCGGTGGCCTCGGCTACTTCATCGCGCTGGGAGACTTCAACGGAGACGGTTATCTCGATCTCGCCATCACTACCACTAGCTCCATCAGCGTGATGCCCGGCGTGGGCGATGGAACCTTCGGCGCAGGGGTCGAGTACGGCAGCGATTACAGCGCGGGCATCGTGGTTGCGGACTTCAACAGTGACGGCATCGCCGACATCGCCGCGGCCGATCAGACCAGCGGAAACAGCTTGAAGCTTCTGTTCGGGCTCGTCCCGACCACGACGACCTTGATTTCCTCAGCCAACCCGTCGTTTGGCGGCTCCAGCGTTACCTTCACGGCGACCATTTCGAATTCGTCGGCTACAGGCACGGTGACGTTCGAAGATGCCTCCAATGGCAACGCCGTGCTGGGGTCGGGCCCCGTTACTCTCGTAAGCGGCATCGCCACTTTGCCGGTCTCCTCACTTTCGGTCGGCAGCCATTCGATCATATCCGTCTACAGTGGTGACTCGATTTTCTCCGGCAGCACTTCCTCCGCCGTCAGTCAAAGTGTCCTGGCGACGGGCACCATACTGACTTCTTCGCCGAACCCCTCAACACTCGGAGCCAGCGTAACCCTCACCGCCACCGTTGTGCCTTCCAGCGCCACTGGCACAATCACCTTCAAGGATGGAACCGCAATCCTGGGATCCGGGCCCGTAACTCTCACTAGCGGCGTGGCAATTCTCTCGCTGACCACACTTTCAGCCGGGCCGCATTCACTGACGGCAGTCTACAGCGGCGACATCAATAATCTGACAACTACCTCGGCTGTAGTCACCCAGACGGTTAACCCACGCGCCACGGTAACCACTCTGACGACCCTGGCGAATCCCGCCGAATTCGGCCAGTCCGTCGGGCTGACCGCGACCGTTTCCCCCGCCTCGGCAACCGGCACGATTACCTTCAAAGACGGCTCTGCAATTCTATTCACGGGGCCGCTAACCAACGGCGTCGCCACGTTAGCCGTGCAGACTCTCGCTTCCGGGCCGCATGCCTTAACCGCGGTCTATAGCGGCGATGCCTCCGACGCCGCCAGCACCGGCGTTCTGAGCCTCCAGGTGGACAACTGCGGTACCACCACCGAATCGACTCTCTATGCCGACAGCACCGGTGGTCCCCAGGTAATCACTGTCACCTCCACCGCCCCCAGCTGCAGTTGGAACGCGTCAACAGCGTCCGGCTGGATTCAGCTTTCGACAAGCGGAGGCGTTGGGACCGGATCCGTTACCGCCACGCTCGCGCCGAACTCCACCGGGGCAGTCTTGACTGGCGTCATTCTAATTGGCGGACAGTCCATCGCAGTCACCCAGCGCATCACTCCTCAAGTATTCGAGGACGTTCCGCCCAGCGTCTACTACTTTGATCCAGTGAATGCCCTCTATAACAAACACATCACCGCGGGATGCGCCTCAGATCCTCTCATTTACTGCCCGGACATGAATATTCCACGCTGGCAAATGGCGGTTTTCGTGGTCCGTGCGGTGTTTGGCGGCGACAACTTTACCGCGCCCACAATACCGGTTTTCAACGACGTTCCTTCGGGCAGCCCCGGCTTCGCCTGGATTCAGGAGATGTCCGTTTTAGGCATCACCGAGGGTTGCGGCAATGGCGACTTCTGTCCAAACGAAACCGTCGCCCGCGACCAGATGGCGGTGTTTGTGATTCGCATGCGTTATGGAGCCACCGCGTTGTTCGATTTCCCGCCGACGCCTTACTTCACCGATGTCACGCCCGAAACTTTCGGCTGGTCCTGGATTCAGCGCATGAAAGAAGACAGCATCACCAACGGCTGCACTCTAACCACCTTCTGCCCCACCGACCCGGTCACGCGCGGTGAAATGGCCGTCTTCGTGATGTCCGGCGGATTTAATTATCTGCTGCCGGCGGGAACCGCAACGATCGCCTCCATCAGCCCGGCAGTTCTAACCCATGGAGGTACCGGAACCTTCACCGTCACCGGCCTGAATACAAACTTCGTGCAAGGGATCACGGCAATATCCCCCATACCCGGAATCACGATCGGAGCCGTCACTGTGGCAAGCTCCACCTCTTTAACGGTAGAGTTCACGGCGGCCAGCGACGCGGTCTTGCAACCCGTTTCAATCCAGGCCATCACAGCTACTGAGGAAGCGGTTCTACCCAACAGTCTCGTCATCCAATAGAATTGCTGGTGTGGGCTGGTGCGTTCGCCTGCCCACACCAGACTATGGGCTACCAGGCCACGGCCGGCGGGACTCGCTACATCTTTGAAGATCTGAAAACCCTGCTCGCGCGCGCCACCCCGCGGCGATCCGGTGACGAACTGGCCGGCATCGCTTCCTCGTCGGCCACCGAGCGTGCCGCGGCTCAAATGGCCCTGGCCGATACGCCTCTGCAAGACTTTCTCGGGGAACCTCTAATCCCTTACGAGACGGACGAAGTCACCCGCCTGATTTTCGATTCGCACGACGCCGCCGCGTTCGCCCCCATTGCGCATTTCACAGTCGGTGAGTTCCGTGACTGGCTGCTCGGCGCCGATGCCACCGGCGATCGCCTGCGTGTTCTCGCCCCTGGCGTGACGCCCGAAATGGCGGCGGCGGTTGCAAAGCTCATGCGCGTGCAGGACTTGATCGAAACCGCTTCGCGTATCCATGTGGTCACGCGGTTCAGAACCACCGTGGGCCTGCCGGGACGCCTCTCTACGCGCTTGCAGCCAAACCATCCAACCGATGACCCGCAAGGAATCCTGGCCGCCGTCATCGACGGCCTCCTGCTCGAAAGCGGTGACGCCGTCGTGGGCATCAATCCGGTGGCCGATAACGTCGCTACCTGCGAACTCCTCCTGCGCATGCTCGACCGCGTGCGGCAGGCCTGGCGCATCCCCATGCAGAGCTGTGTGCTGGCCCATGTCACCACTCAATTGGACGCGCTCCAGCGTGGCGCGCCCCTCGACCTGATGTTTCAATCGATCGCGGGAACCGAAGCGGCCAATCGCTCGTTTGGGATCAATCTCGCGTTGCTGCATGAAGCCCATCAAGCCGCGCGGGAATTGAACCGCGGCGCCGTGGGGCGGAACGTGATGTACTTTGAAACCGGACAAGGCAGCGCCCTTTCCGCTAACGCGCATCACGGCGTGGATCAGCAAACACTGGAAGCCCGCGCTTACGCTGTAGCGCGCCGGTTCGAACCGATGCTGGTAAATACCGTGGTCGGTTTCATAGGCCCGGAATACCTCTACGACGGCAAGCAGATTCTTCGCGCCGGCCTGGAAGATCATTTCTGCGGGAAGCTGCTGGGTCTGCCGATGGGCTGCGATGTCTGCTACACCAACCACGCGGAGGCGGATCAGGACGACATGGATACCCTGCTGACTCTGCTGGGCAACGCCGGTGTGAATTACATCATGGGCGTACCGGGCGCCGACGACGTGATGCTTCACTACCAAAGCACTTCCTTCCATGACGCGCTCTATTTGCGCAAGCTGCTGGCGCGGCGGCCCGCCCCGGAGTTCGAAGACTGGCTAACCAGCGCGCGTCCCCAATTCCCGCGGATGCTGGCGCTCCTGGAATCGGGGGAGAGTTTCGCTAGTCTGGAAGGATGAAGTTCGCGGCGCCGTTTGCCGGCCAGGTAGTTTGCGTGGCTGGCGCTGGCGGTTACATCGGGTCTACTCTTGTCAAAGCTTTGGCGCTCGCCGGGCTCAAATCGCTGGTGCTTATCGACACGTCCGAATACGGTCTGTTCGAAATCACGCGCTGGTTGCAAGCCGAACACCCTACCGTTCCTTGCGAATCCGTTTTGGGAAGCGTCGATGACGCCCCGTTGCTCGATGATGTGTTTGACCGCCTGCATCCGGACATCGTGTTCCATGCCGCCGCTTTTAAGCATGTCGGGTTGGTAGAGAGCAATCCGTTTGCCGGGATCCGGAATAACGCCCTCGCAACCTATACGTTCGCCAAAACCGCGGCGCGTCACCGTGTTCCGAAATTCCTTCTGATCTCTACCGATAAGGCCGTGAATCCGCGTAGCGTGATGGGCGTTTCCAAGCGCATCGCCGAACTATTTACGCTCTCTTTCACCGCCTCCAATGTTATCCGCCTTGCCAACGTCATCGGCTCAACGGGCAGCGTCATTCCTTTATTTCTGGAGCAGATCGAAAAAGGCCTTCCCCTCAGCGTTACGCATCCCGATGCCTCGCGCTACTTCCTTTCGAAAGATGAAGCGGTAACCTCAGTTCTTGCCGCTGGCTTGGCCGCTTGCGAGGGCATGGTTCTACTCCCGGAATTCCGCGGCCCGGTTCGCGTTGCCGATCTAGCGCGGTTCCTTATCGGCGCCAGGGCGTTGCCGATTCACTTCACCGGGTTGAAGCCCGGCGAGAAGTTGACCGAAGACTGGATCGGCGATAACGAATCCAAGCTCAACTTGATCCACGGCCCCCTTACCGTTGTTGAGACCAATGCCCTGTCGCCCGCAGAAGCCGGTCGAACTTTTCACCGGCTCTCAACGTGTGTGGCTGAGCGCGACTCAGCGGGCCTCCTCGAAGCGTTGTGCGCTATCGTTCCGGAATACGTACCTAGCCAGCTAATGCAGCGGTGCATGGTCTCCGCGTGATGCGCAAGATCGCCGTCATCACCAGTTCCCGCGCGGATTATTGCCACTTATACTGGCCCCTGCGCGAGTTGTCCGCCCACCCCGACGTTGATTTGAAAATCATCGCTTTTGGCCCCCATCTCTCTCCTGAGTTCGGCCATACGGTAAATGAGATCGAGAAAGATGGCTTCCGCGTCGATGCGCGTATCGAATGCCTGCTCAGTTCCGATAGCGATGTAGGCATGGCGAAGACGATCGGTGTCGCCACTCTCAGCCTGGCGGACTGCCTGGGTCAAATGCGCCCAGACTTGCTCTTACTCATAGCCGATCGGTATGAAATGCTGGCGCCCGCATCCGTAGCGCTCGCTCTCCGCATCCCCGTCGCCCACATAGAAGGTGGAGAGATCAGTGAAGGCGCCATCGATGACGCAGTTCGCAATGCCCTCACGAAACTCAGCCACATTCACTTTACGTCCACCCCGAAAGCTCGATCCCGCGTCATTGCGATGGGTGAATCGGAGTGGCGCGTGCATTGCGTCGGCGCGCCTTCTCTCGATCATTTGCGCCGTAGCGTATTGCTCGACCGTCAGGAATCCGCGATCCTGGTTGCCTATCACCCTGTGACCATAGCCCGTGACACGACTCGCGAAGCAGACGCTCTATACGCCGCTCTCGAAGGGCTCTCCGGGCAGCTCGTCTTCTGCTACCCCAACGCCGACGCCGGCAGCTGGCAGTTGTTGAATCGCTCCCGCGACTTTGTGCGCCGCCACGCCAATGCCAGGGTGTTGGTGAATCTGAACCCCGTATCTTACTGGAGTTTATTGCGCGATGCCGAGCTCTTGATCGGAAACTCGAGCAGCGGAATCATGGAGGCCGCCTCCTTCGCGGTTCCTGTTGTCAACGTCGGAATCCGGCAGCGCGGACGCGAGCGCGCGTGCAACGTTCTCGACGCCGAACCCACGGAAGAATCCATTCGAGAGACGGTATTGATCGCCCGCGGTTCGGCGTTCCGCGCCTCGCTCGAAGGGATGGAAAATCCCTACGGTGACGGACACGCCGCGGAGAGAATCGCTAAGGTGATCACCACCGTCCCCCTCAATGACGACCTCTTAATCAAACGTCAATGAACATTCCCCTGTCCCGGCCCGATATCACCGAGGCGGAAATCGACGCAGTCGTCAGCGTTCTCCGAACCCCGCATTTGAGTCTCGGTCCGAAGCTCGCCGAGTTTGAAAAGGTCTTCGCGGCCTACATCGGCGTACCGCATGCCGTGGCCCTTAGTTCCGGCACCGCGGGTCTGCATCTCGGGCTGCAGACTCTCGGCATTGGCCAGGGCGACGAAGTGATTCTGCCCTCCTTCACCTTTATCGCCGCCGCCAACGCTGTCCTCTACCAGCGAGCCACGCCGGTATTCGCGGACATCGACCCACTGAGTCTAAACATCACCGCCGCTTCCATCGAACGAGTTATAACTCCCAAAACCCGCGCCATCATTTTGGTGCATACCTTCGGACATCCCGCCGACCTCGATCCGATCCTCAAACTCGCCGCACACTATAATCTGCGAGTCATTGAGGACGCCTGCGAAGCCATTGGAGCGGAGTATCGAGGCCGCAAGATCGGCGGCTTTGGCGACCTGGCCGTTTTCTCGTTCTATCCCAACAAGCCAATCACCACAGGCGAGGGCGGAGTGGTGGTCACAAGCGACCCTTCCATCGCCGGACATATGCGAGCCCTCCGCAATCAAGGCAGAATGGAGAGCGACGGATGGTTGGAGCATTCATTACTCGGCTACAATTACCGGCTGCCCGATATCAATTGCGCGTTAGGCATCGCCCAGTTAAAGAGAATCGAAGAAATTCTCGCCCTCCGCCAGTCAGTCGCGCATAAGTACTTCGAAACCTTAGGCTGTGTAATCGCACCCCCCATGAGCGCTGCCAACGGACGCATATCTTGGTTTGCCTATGTTGTAAGGCTCCCGCAGGGAACCCGCCCACACGTGATGAACACTCTGGCGAATCAGGGCATTGACTGCCGTCCCTATTTTCCGCCGATCCACTTACAACCTCTTTATTCGACTTATGCCCGCCATCTCCCAGTCACGGAAGACATTGCCTTCCGTACCCTCGCGCTGCCATTCTTCAACCACTTACAAGACCAACAGGTACGGCAAGTCTGCCGGGTGCTAGGAACCGCGTTGCAGGACGTAGAAGAGACTCCCGCCATACTTCAGGCGGCGAATCTCTCCAGTCCGATAGTCCACGGAGATGACTTTTCTGACCGTTAAACCGGCCAGCCTCACAAGTCCGCGAAACTCGGCATCCGTGAAAACATGCCCTTGGGTTGCGCACACGCTTCCATCCACGGTCCAGCGCGCCGTCACATCGCCATTCCGCTCACCGGGAAGAATCCGGTCGTGCGCCATCCGCAGCGCAGTCGCCAAGAACCCATAGTGACTCGCGTTGTACCGGTGGTTCACGTCAATCAACAGCACTCCACGGGGAGATAAGAGGCGGCCGCATTCGCGCAGAACATCCGCTCTTGCCTGCCCCGGGCGAATATGACTCAGAACATTCCACAAGCAGGTAATGACGTCGAATCGCTCCTCCTTGGTGGAAAGGTCTTCCGCGCGGATTGGCCAGCCTCGAACCTCCCGCGGCCACTGGCGGCGCATCCCGGCGCTGGGCTCAAGCAGCACGAAATCCTTCAAGCCCGCTGCCTTCACGATGCGCAATGTTCGCGTGCCATCGCCCGCTCCGACATCCAGCAGGGTCCGGGCGTCCCGTGGAATCTCGCCAATCACCAGCCGCTCGATGCCTTCCAAATACGCGCGCCGATCCTCCGAGATTCGCGCAAATTCGCACGCAATTCGGTCATATGCCGCCACTGGCTCTTGCGTTTCCATTCAGAAGAGTGCCAGTATAGCGGAACTGGAACAAGAGCTAAAGCTTCGGAATTTCACGAACGCCCGTGTGGCGCTCGCACGCGCCGGAACCAGTCTTTCGACGGCGGAGATCCTCGCCTTCCAGTCCGCCCATGCCGCCGCAAGAGACGCCGTCCACTGGAAGATGGACACCCACGCCCTCGAACTGGAATGTAAGTCGCGCGGCTGGGAATCCGTTACTCTGCAAAGCGCCGCACCGGATCGCGCCACCTACCTGCGCCGCCCCGACCTGGGCCGGCAACTGAAGGCGGGGCAATCATTCACCCTGCCCGCCAGCTACGACCTGACCATCATCCTCGCCGACGGACTCTCCGCCTTAGCCATACACCGCCATGCCCTCGAACTCTATGCCCGTCTGCAACCGCTGCTCGAACAAAACAACTGGCACTGCTCACCCCTGATCCTCGTCGAACAAGCCCGCGTAGCAATCGGTGATGAGATCGGCGCAAAACTCCACGCCTCAATCGCGCTCGTGCTCATCGGCGAGCGCCCCGGGTTAAGCGCGGCTGATAGCCTCGGCGCCTACCTGACCTGGAACCCGGTCCCCGGCCGCACGGATGCCCAACGCAACTGCATCTCCAACATCCGCCCCGCGGGTCTCGATTATGAAGACGCCGCGCGCCGTATTTTTCTCCTACTCACAGCCGCCCGATCACGCCGTCTGACAGGTGTTGCTCTGAAGGAGGTTAGCGGCGCAGTGTTAGAGTAGCCATCCGGACATGTCGAAAGTGGTGGCCAGGGAGGGAATCGAACCCCCGACACGCGGATTTTCAGTCCGCTGCTCTACCAACTGAGCTACCTGGCCTTTTGGCGGGAAACCCCATTCTACCAAAACAACCTAGCCCATCTTCCGCGCAGCTGGTTTAGCAAAGTAAGTCAAAATAAAATCGGCGCCGGCTCGCCGGATCGAAATCAGCGTCTCCATCATCGCGCGTTCTTCGTCGATCCACCCATTCCGCGCCGCCGCCATGATCATTGCGAATTCGCCGGAAACCTGATACGCCCCCAGCGGTACATCGAACCTCTCGCGCGCCTCGCGAATCAAGTCCAGATACGGCAGCGCCGGCTTCACCATCACCATATCGGCGCCCTCTTCGATGTCCTGCTCAATCTCGCGCATCGCCTCGCGCCCGTTCGCCGGGTCCATTTGATACGTCCGCCGGTCTCCAAATTGCGGCGTAGAATCCGCGGCTTCCCGAAACGGTCCATAGAACACGGAAGCGAACTTCGCCGCATAAGCCAGAATCGGCGTCTTTGAAAACCCCGCGCCGTCCAGCGCCTTCCGAATCGCGCCCACGCGTCCATCCATCATGTCGGAAGGCGCCACAATATCCGCCCCGGCGCGTGCGTGTGAAACCGCGCTCGCGGCCAGCCATTCCAGCGTCGCGTCATTTTCCACGTCCCCATCCACCACCTTGCCGCAATGCCCGTGGCTGGTGTATTCGCAGTTACACACGTCGGTAATCACCAGCAGATTCGGCACTTCGCTTTTCGCGGCCGCCACGGCCCGCTGCACAATACCGTTCGGATCATAAGCGCCCGACGCCGCTTCATCCTTCGCATCCGGCAATCCAAATACAATCACGCCGCCAATCCCCAACTTGCGTGCCTCTTCGCATTCCCGCACAAAGTTGTCAATCGACATTTGGAATTGGTGCGGCATAGAGCTGATCTCGCGCCGCACTCCCTCCCCCGGACACACGAACAAAGGCAAAATCAATTGCGCCGGGTCAAGCCGCGTCTCTCGCACCAGCGAACGCATCGCTTCGCTGGATCGCAGACGTCTGCCCCGATGGATCGGAAATGGCATCTGTCTTATTATCCGGCGCTCGGGATGTCCGCACCGCGGAAAGGATTGAAGTCCGTCAACCTGTCGAACGTGTCGATGCCCTCGCTCCGCTTCAGAAAGTTCACAATCGCATAAGTCAGCGGTGTCGCCAGAACTTCATAAACCACCTTGAAAATATAGCCGGACACAATCAAGCTCACGATGGTCCACACCGGCTGCGTCCCCGCAAAAAGAAGCGTGATCACAAGGCACGTATCCACCGCTTGACCCACTACCGTAGAACCTACCGTTCGTGTCCATAAATACTTCCCGTTAGTCAGCAGCTTCATCTTCGCAAGCGTGAATGAGTTCGCAAACTCGCCCGCCCAATACGCGATCAGGCTGGATGCGATCACCCGCGGGATCACCCCAAAAATCGTTGCGTACGCCTCTTGATTGTGGAACGAAGGCGCCGGAGGCAGCAGCACCGCAAACCCGCCCAGCGCGGTCAACAGCACCGACGCCAGAAACCCCATCCAGATGGCTCGCCGCGATGCCGCATAACCATAAACCTCCGTGAAGATATCGCCAAAAATGTATGTGATCGGAAAAAGCATCTGCGCGCCGCTAAACGTCAGCGGACCGATCTTGGTCAGCTTGGCCGCCACTAGATTCGAAACCAGAAGGACGACAACGAAAATATGAATCAGGAATTCGAGGTGCTTGAAAGTCCGCGGCGGGGATGAGTTCATTATCGAAGTGTACGCGAACGCCGCATGCACCCTCGAACGTGCCACTCAAAGAAGCCGCGCCAGACGGACTACATAAAAAGGACAAAGAAAAACCAGAAACACGGTGAGTAAAACGATCGCCCACACTGGTCCGCACGACGTCAGGCTAAGGTTGCTGCTTAGAATGCCAAGATGCCGGAAGTAAAGGTCGCCCAGATTTCCGAAGGTCGCCTTCGCCTCCACGCCTCCGTAATAGGGGATAAGCTTGAACAGATAGGTCGCTATCAAGACGAAACTAAACAGCCCCGCAGTGCCCATCGCGACATATCGCCCCCACCGCCCCATTCCCGAAAAGCCCAGAAAACAGCAGCAAAGAATGGGACCCATGAGGACCTCGGAGTACCATGGGCTCGGCTCAAGAGCCGCGCCTCTAGTGAAGAGATAGCTCACAGCCGTAGCGTAGGCGAGGGCCACCACGTACGTTGTACTAAAGCCCGCGACAATCCACTTGGCGGACCGATTTCCGGCCGAGACAAGCCACCCGATGAAACCCAAGGCGATAGCGGCCAGAAGCAGATTCAACGTAAACTTCGAGTAAGTCATGAACGTGTTGTTGCCCGTCCACAGCGCGGAACGAGCAGCTCTCCCAGGCGCCAACAGCCAGTCCATTCTGAGAGCCGTCGTCGCTAACTCGCGCGCGCTGATTCCCGAACGTGCTTCTTGCGTGCTTGTCAGCACCCCATACAGTGAGAGGTTTCGCCAGTACCACGGAAAAGCCGCCAGCCCGGCCATCACGAAGAATAGGACCGCATTTCGCCAGCGTCGCACAACCAGCACGACGATGCCGGCAAACAAGAAGATTGCCAGGAAGTATGACTTCGCCAGCAACCCCGCCGCCGTCACACTCGCAAGCCACACGGCATCTACCGCCGACCGCCGGCGCCAGTAGCGCAGCGTCCAGTACAGCACCCAAATCGAGAGCGGAACACTTAGCCAATCGTTCGCCACATGGCCCATAGTCGCCCAGGTCATCTGGCAGCAAAGAACGCAAAAGCAGCCTGCGTCCGCGAACCCATCGCTCATTCCGAGTTCTTTCCCAAGTCGCTTCATTCCGCTCAGCAGGAGTGCCGCGCCGGCGCCCGCAGCCAGGAATCGCAGCAACAGCACCCGAATCCGGATCGCGATGTTCCTAACAACGCGGTCTACGGGCGCAAGCATCAGGTACGCCAGCGGTGCTTGATGAGCCTCATAATTCAAAATGTCGGATGGCGAGCTCCGCAATGACGGATTAACTCGATCAAGCGCATCCCGCATTTGCATCTGCTCCTGCCTATCCTTGGAGAAGAACTCCGAATAGGTAGTCACGCGAGGCAGGTTCCGTTTCACCGATTCGCTCGCCGGAGCAAGCAACAGGGAGTCGGCGATCTCTCGGGAAAGCGGCGTGAATCGCGCATCCGGAAAGGCTCCGTGGTCCGCCAGGAATTGAACATAGCCGTAATGGAACGGCTCGTCGAACCCTTCCCACAGTGGCAGGAGCAAAGCGTACAGTGCGGCGTTCGCGATGGCGATCGCCCACAGCACCCGTGACGTGCCTAACACCGCAGCCGTTCACTTACAGCAATTGGAACTACAATCCGGGTGACCAAAGTGTTCGGTCTTACTGAACCCTTACACGCTGTCTGGCGTTCAGGGTTTCCATATGAACCAGTGCCTCGAACACGGCCAGAACCTGTTTGCGGAACTGATAAACCCGTTCCAGGTCAGCCCGAAATTCCACCTGAAAGTCCTTCGCCTTCATCCACTTGTCCAGCAGCTTCGGCGAGACGTCAATGTCCTGCCGCAGCGCCTCCAGTGAGTGGCCGCGTAGAAAGAGCCCATAGAAAAACGCAGCTTCCCTCTGCGGGGATCGGGGGTCGAGATCTTCAGTCGGCGTCATACCGAAAACTCAGCGTAAGAAAACAAAGTATAGCCACCATTTTCCTATTCCGGCAAGCGAAAAATTGCGCCGGATTCCCTCGCGGTACCGTCAAGAGGGTTGAATCGACCGTAGAATAAAAAGATGCATGACTTCCAACTCAATAACTTAAAACGGTTGGCCCTTAGTTTTCTGGCACTTGCCGCGCTTTTCTGCGGCGCCATCCAGGCCGCCGACCACCCCGACCTCACGGGCACATGGAAATTGGATGCGGCAAAAAGCGATTTCGGTCCGTTCCCAGGCCCAGCTTCCATGACCGACCGGATCCAGCAGCAGTCCGCCGAGATCGTCATCAACCGGGATCGCGGCGGTGAACCTGTCGTGATTCATATTCCGCTCGATGGGTCCGAACGCACCAATGAACTCCGCGGTAACGCCATGAAAACCACCGCCCATTGGGACGGGGGCACGCTCGTTATCGATTACAGCGGTGAACAGCGCGGCCGTCCCGCCAAGTCGCAGGAACGCTGGACCGTCGCTCCTGACGGTAAATCCATCACCGTGATCCGGCGGCTTTCCGGGCCTCAAGGCGCCACCGCGCAGACCCTGTTCATGGTGAAGCAATAACTCCCCACTGGGAGCGTAATGACCCTGACCGATCAATTCGTCTCCACCGCGTGCCTGTGTTATGACGACCCTCACTTCGACCATCGTTCATTTCACGCGAAGGCATTTACCATGCTGCAACAGAATCCATGGCTCGCGCATGCCGACATCTGGTGCGCCGCAACCGCCGGTAACCTGGCAGCCGTAACTGGCTTTCTCCGTCAGGACGAGCACTTAGTCAGCAAGCCCGGCCCGAATGGTTGGTCACCTCTCCTCTGTGCGTGCTACTCACGTGTCCAACCACTCGATCCATCACACTCCACCTTCCAAGTAGCCGGCCTTCTCTTAGACCGCGGCGCGGACCCCAATACCTTCACCATGAAAGGCAATTGCGACCAACGGCTGGATCAAACCCCGCACCGCTACACCGCCTTGACGGGACTGTTCGGAGGAGGTCCGTGTGGCATGGCCAACCACCCTTCGCACCCGCGCTGGCGAGATCTGGCTGACTTACTACTCACTCGTGGGGCGGACCCCGCCGATCAACAAGCCCTGCGGATCACACAGGACCGCGAGACCACCTACGGCAAGTTGGAAATCCTGCTTCGTCACGGGTTGCCCCCCGCGGCTATGGGACACCCGTTATCCTCGGCCGTTCTCGCCGGCGATGTCCGGAGCGTCAGACTTTTACTTGCGCACCAAGCCCCCACCGGCGAACCTTTCCGTGGCAAGCTTCCATGGCGTCATGCGATGGATCGCGGCCATCTGGACATCGCGCGTATGCTGGAACAAGCCGGCGCGCCCGTCACTCAGTTAGATGAATTGGAGCATTTCATCTCCATGTGCATGGCGGGCATCAAAATCGATTGCACCCCGGAACTTCTGTCGCGTGCCCCCCGGCAACTTGTGCTCATGGCCTCCGGCACGGGGCGCCGGGAAGCTGTCGAACTCGCCCTCGATCTCGGCTTCGATCCGAATTACCTGGATGAAGTCACCGCTCTTCACGCTAGCGCGGCAAGCGGAAAAGAAAATGCTGCGGGCGGTAACCAGCAGGGCATCATGCGTCTGCTTCTCTCACGAGGAGGTTCTCTCACCATCCGCGAGCCCTTCTACGACGGCACCCCGGTGGGCTGGGCGGACTTCTTCGACCAGCGCAGTATGCGCGACATGCTTCTCGATGAAGGAGACATCTGCCTCTTCGACGCTCTCGATTTTAATCGCCTCGATCGCATCCCGGACATCCTCCAACGCGACCCCGCTGCATTAAATCGGCCATTCGCCCAATGCCTCTCCCGCGAACCCCAACCGGAAGACTGGCAAACCCCGCTCCAGCGCATGGAGAAACAAGGCAATGCCGAAGCCATTCGCATCCTGTTCGCATCCCTGAAAGATGCGGCAGATACCTTACTCACACGGCCGCCTACGCCGCCGATCTTCAACCCGAAGGAGCACTGCAGGATTCTCTCGCCCGCATCGTGAGCGATAACGCGTGGCGTTTGGAACGTCTCCGTGCCGAAATAGAAGCGCAGTCCGACCGCGTCTCCGACCTCCTCGACTCCGAAGAGGAAAATCCCTCCAAGCTGGCTTTGGCGGCGCAGGCTACCGCAACCCGCATCCTCGAATCTCTCGGACGCCATGAGCAGCGCATCCAAAACGGCATGCTCAAAGCGTTGAAAACACTCCAGGCACTTCAGAAACAGGCGCTCCAGGAACAGGCCCGCGAGGCCGCCCAGGCCAAATCTGGCTTCGTTCCAACACCCCAAAATAAGACCGCCTCCGCAGCCGCCGGAAACCCGCCCAACCATCCTGAAACCACCCCAATCACACCGTTTGAATCCGCTCCCCAAGAGCACACGGCGGCCGCCTAGCGAAAAAAAACGGCTCGCTTCCTCTCCAACTCAACTTGTACGGCCACCCCTTACGCCCCAGAACCGTCCTCTAATCCGTAACGGAAAGTTCTCCCAATACACTCGACCGGGTTCTGACTGGCAGCAAAGTCCAGGTCAGAAACGCCGCGAATACAGCCAGCAAAGCCGACGCCGCAAGTAACTGTGCATACCCCCGCTGGTCGATAACCGCTCCTGCTGCAAATGAAGCTGCCACTGCGGCCAGGCTCGTCACAACAAAATTAAGCGCCGACGCGCCGCTTTGTTCCTGCACCTGCACATGGCTCATGATCAAACTGAAAAGGCTCGGCGCGGTCATGTACTGAAAGGTCATGTAGGCAACGAACACGGCTGCCGACGCCACGGGCGGCAATCGCGGCACAAGGAAAGCCATCATGCAGGCAGTCATCAGTTGAACCGCGGCTATCCCTCTAAAGTCGCCCAACCGCCTCAGAATCGCAGGGGTCAGGAACACCGCCACAACCTGAGCCAGTTGCGAGAAAGAGAAGATGGCCCCAATCCGCTCCACCGGCATGTGATATCGATCCACAAAGTAAGTGTTGAAAAATGGATTGAAGGCATTCGTCGCCAGGCTCCAGATGCACGACACCAGCAGAAAGCAAGTGAAGAAGACCGTGCGCGGGTACATCCTCGCGGCTTTCGCAGGTTCTTCTGTGAGTGCCTGATCCGCTGACACAACCAGCCTGAAAATGGGGATTGCGGCACTTACAATCAATGCAGCGGCGGCCAGCAATGCCAGCCGCTTGGCGGTTAGCTCGTTATGTGAGAGGCCCATCGATTGAAAGATCGCGGGCAACCGTCCTCCCAAAACTCCTGCCCCGATGCCCAGGCTCATCCCCATGCTGCAAGCAATACTGAATCCCAGCGTCCGGTTGCGAAGGTTGGTGAAGGTCGCAATGGTTGGGGAATACGAGACCGCCCACACCGAAAAGAAAACCCCGTGGAGAAACGCCGTGGCTATCAAAAGAACCTGGTCATTGACCACCGCGCGGAGTCCCGCCGCAAAGGCTGATCCGATAATTGCGATAAGCAGCGCGTTGCGCAATCCAAACCGCCGGCAGATCCACGCCGCCGGCATCGCGGCTGCTAAGGTTCCAGCCGTCATGGCGCCATTCACTTGCCCAATCAACTGAGCTCGAAATCCGTGGTCCAGCAGGAATAAGTTATAGAGGAGTACAAAGATAAACGCGCCGGCATCGAACAGGGCGGAGCCCGCCAGATAAACCAGGAACCCCTTGGAGAAGCCCTTTCCGCCCCACCACCAACAGATCCCCGCCAACAAGGTGCCCAGCAATGACCGCGCGCGGCGAAGTGCCTTTGAAGCAGGGTTCCCACGGGGAATCACTCGATCCCGCAGGAAGCGGAGCCTGTCAAGGCGCGAATCGATGAGGGCAAGGCGCAGCCAGAGTTCGTCCCGGTTCGGCGTGAACAGTCCTTGTACCGGGGACCAGCCCAACTGTTCGATCCACCATTGCACCTGCTCCGGCAGCGCGTCGATCTCAGTCTCCGCTTCGCCTGCAAGTCTGCACGAAAACCACTTACTAACTAGCGCGAACACCACCGCCTGCAACCTTCGTAGCTCAGGCGTGTGCAACCTTTCCCACGAGGTCCAGAAGGTTCCATTGTCCGCGTGGAGTTGCAGAAACCGCGCGATCTCCCAGGCGCGGTGCAGCCGCAGGTCACCGTGGAAGATATGCAGCAGCAGATGCATCGAAGCAAATGCCAGTGAGTCTTGCGGACATAATGCGGGCACTCGCTTCTCATTGCAGCTAAGCTCCACGCGCCTCTTCCAGAAGTCCTGTTCGCCGGGTGCGGGCACCTTCTCCGCCTGCTCATCCCATAACTCGTAGTGCAGGTCTACGCCGATAGGCAGGTCGGTGGCAAAATAGTCTCCCGTCCAGCGCCACTCGGACGGCCGGATCATAGGCGGAAGATGTCGCCCGTTCGATTCGCTCACCGGCACGTAGCCCATTTCACTAAGTACCGCGTGCGCCGCCGTCAGCGTAGCGGGGGTCACCCAAAGATCGCAGTCT
>Ga0326727_10010194_pt1 | contig 22530 bp, 23 predicted proteins | sample MB2enrmetagenome_FD_207643 | JGI IMG/M metagenome (GOLD analysis project Ga0326727, IMG submission 207643) | Lab enriched peat soil microbial communities from McLean, Ithaca, NY, United States - MB29MY | ecosystem: Environmental > Terrestrial > Soil > Wetlands > Peat | place: USA: New York...
AATTGGAACACCGAACTTGGGCTATCCGTATCTGGCAACCGACAGCCTTGTTTTCTGTTCGGCAATCGTATCGGCTATGGATGGAAATTGGCGTTCGCAACCTGGAAGCGTCGTATTGTCGAGCTATCTGCTATCGCTGACGAATCAATGGAGTGCCTATGGCTTCCCTGGAAGCGGTAGGACGTGGCTGGCAGCGTCGGGAAGGGCGTGCAACATTCCGACTCGATTGACCACAGGATGTAGAGATCAAAACATATACAGCGATGGCGTCGTGTGCCAAGACAGTGCCGCCTACAATGTGAGTACGTCAGCCGGGACGCAACCCAACCAGTCGTGGGCAGACCCGAATGGAGTCTACTACCACTCGTCCAGTGGATTCACCGCACTGATTCTGTGCAATACGAGCGGTCTCGATCCGACGAGATATTTCCCGCTCTACGACCCACCACCAACTCCGGGCGGTCTTTTTGCCTACCTGACGGCGGTTCTCAATGGGATGTGAGCTTATGCCTAAGCGATTACTGGTCGATTCCCACTCCGGGCGTATGCCGCTTGCGGTGATCTGTTCGGCTTTATTATTGCAGGTATGCGTTGCTCAAACCTCTAAAGATGCCGAAACGATCAAGGGCATTTTACAGGTGTCTGATGCCGAACAGGTAGCGTTCGCCAAAACGGTTCTGGAACGACACTTCCCCGAAGATGAAGGCGACAAGTTCTCGTTGCTTTTGGTCAACCGCAGTGCGCTCGTAGTTCCGCTGATCGAATCGAGAATCGAATCAGAGCTACGGGGTGATTCACGCTCTGAACAGTTCATCGACCTTGCTTCCGCAATGATCGCCTATGCCGGGGATCAGCATTCGCTGCGTGCGATCTGCAAACTGATCGGAATTGATGAAAGTCGATTCGGCCCGTTTATAGGACGAACATTGGACAACGCCGGGAAGTGGGGGAATCCGTTCGGGGTGGCTTATCAGGCACTCGAATTGGGCGATGAAACCGTCGCCAGATACGCAACAGCGTGGGCGGAAGCCGCCTTGTTATCGAATCGAATGCAGCGTACTTGGGCGGAAGCCATGCTGGACAGGTACGGCAAAGTGCCCGGTGATTCAGAGTGGGCAACGGACCCAATTGCTTCCCGGCTGAAAGACCGAGCTTCACCAGAATTGCGCCAGAGCGTTGTGCGCTTCGCCGCCGAAGCTCACAAGAATGGAGAAAAGCGGTAGCGTGGATTGGACAGCCATTGCGAAGGTCGGATGTTGGGGCGGCGGACTGTTTTTTACAACGTGGCTGCGTCGGTGAAGGGCGGGTGGGCATCCACACAGCGCTTCTTTCCCTTCGGCCTCATCAGCGAGAGACGCCGAAGAATAGCAGCCGGTCCATTTTGCTTCCCCCGTGCCCTAGAACAAAACGGTTCCACTTTGTTGTTTGCGGCAAGGCTTCAGTGTATCGTAAGGGAGAGGGGTGAAAATGAAATTCGGCGGCATGATCGCTCTGGCATTGGTCGGCTCGTTGGCCGCTGAGACTCTTTCCGGGAAAAGGGCGAATCAAGCCGTCCCGTCAGAGCATGTACCGGAAGAGAGCCAGATTCCAACGGAGTGGATGCAGCCAGCCAGCGCCATTGGCAGTAGTGGGACATTTACCGTTCACCTGTTCAGACCCGGCTTTTTTTAAGAACGGACCCAACCCTTTTTCAGCCACCGGCAGTGCTCTTCTCAGGATTGTTACAGCAGAAGGCTGCATCTAGGCTTGTTCTTTCGTACCAAACTGGAAAGATATGATCGAGTTTCTTCATCAGTCCGATTGTGCCACGCGGCACAAGTCCCGTGGCAAAAAACACGCCGATTAACGTATGTTTTTTGTGGATGTCACCGAACTGTAGCCATCCCCAGGCTACAAGTTAAGGTGTATGACGCTCGCCGCCACCCTGACCCTCATTTCCGACCGCGACCGTACCCTGATGCGGCGGGTCAACCGGTGGCAGGCGCCGCGATGGATTCGCGTTTGGATGCTCTGCGCCACGCGCGGCGGCGATGGATGGCTGTGGTACGCGATGGCCCTGGTGATCCTGCTGTTGGGCGGCGGCCAGCGATTCCCCGCGATTGGCGCCGCGGCCCTGGCGGCGGCGGTGGGAGTCGCGGTCTTCCTCCGCTTGAAGAAGGCCACCGGCCGCAAGCGCCCCTGTGCGCTGGAACCCCACTGCTGGGCCACCCTGCTGCCGCCCGATCAATTCTCGTTCCCCTCGGGCCACACCATCACGGCCTGCGCGGTGGCCGTGTCGCTCAGCCTGTTCTATCCGGAACTGGCCGTCGGCCTGCTCTTTTGCGCTCTCAGCGTGGCGGCTTCGCGCATTCTGCTGGGCATGCATTTTCTGAGCGACGTGCTGGCCGGCGCCGTAATCGGCACGGCGCTGGCGTGTGGATCCACCTGGCTGATGCGATGGTTGGGATAGCCCGATCCCGCCTTCTCTACAGCACCGGCGAATCGTTGCCCAGCAGCGCCCGGCGCACGATCTTGATGGGCGGGAATCCCTGCCGCATGAAGGCGTCGTGGAATTCCTGCAAAGTATACTTCCCGCCCTTCAGCTTTTTGTAGTCTTCCCGTAACTTCAGAATCTGCAGTTTGCCCAGCGTGTATACCAGGTAGGTGGGGTCCTCCGTGCCGCGCTTGGCTTCCTTTTCCGCCATCGGGCGCGTCTGGTAACCCTCCTTCACGAAGAACTCCATGGCCTGCTCCATCGTCATCCCGCCAGTGTGCATCTGGATGCCGGCGATGTATCGCGCGTTGCGCAGCAGCGCGTCCTGCAATTGCCCCAGGCGCAGCTTGAGGTCGCCGCCGCCATAGCCCTCATCGAGCATCATCTGCTCGGAGTAGTGCGCCCAGCCCTCGGAGTTCGAGCCGCAGCCCAACAGCTTCCGCACTTTCGTCGGCGCCTGTGCCAGCCACAGAAACTGCGTGTAGTGCCCGGGGTACGCTTCGTGAATCGCGGTGCTCAGGATGGTTCCGCGATTGAAACCCTGCATGTATTCCTCTACTTGCCTGGCCGGCCAGCCGGCTTCGGGCAGGGTCACGTTAAGGAACGCCTCTTTCGCCACTTTTTCATAGGGGCCGGGCGTATCCATGGATGCCGTCGTCAGAGCCCGCATGAAAGGCGGGGTCTCCTCCACGATGGGCGGCGTCGGAGATGGAATCGTGATGATGTGGTGCGTCTCGATGAATTCGCGCAGCCCGCCCAGCACGCCGCGAAACGATTCCAGGAGCTTACCGGGGGCGGGGTGGTCGTCTTCGGTTTCCTGCAAGATCTGCTCCGGCGTCCGTTGGGGGTCGATCTCGGCCGCCACGCGCTTGAATTCGGCCTGGTTGCGGCGCAGGTTTTCGGTTCCCACCTCGAGCAGCCGGTCGAGCGGCGTGTCCACCATCTCGTCATACAGCAGTTTCCGGCGGTAGTTGTCGGCGCCAATGCGGAAATCGCCGTGCGAACGCGGCAGCAGGTCGTTCTGGAGAAACGCCTGGTAGGCATTCAGCGAATCGATTACGGCTCGATTGGTCTTCTGGAACTCGGCCACCAGTGGCACGTCGGCGACCATCCGGAAGGCCGCCGGAACGTCGTTCTGGAAGAAGCTCACAATCCCCGGCAGTTGCTCCAACGCAATCTCGGTGTAGATCCGTGGCGGGTTCTTGAGATTCTCGCGCGCCGACTGGAAAACTCGCGGGATCAGCCGCTCGCGCGCAATGGTCGATTTCAGCCGTTCCGCCGGCGGCGCGAAACTCCGGCTCATAATCGTGAAGATCGCAATCGTGGCGCCGGAGGAGTACAGGTCCGGGTCCTTCTCCCAAGGGCGAATGGTTTCCAATCCGAGAAGCTGGTCTTGAATCTGCGCCAGCACCAGTTCGCGATCGGCGGCGATTCCCGGCGAAAGGCCGCGCGGATCGAAGTTCCGCACCTCGGCCTCGAACCGCTTCAGCGCCGCAATTTGGGCGTCGATTTCGGCGCGCGAGCCGGCTGGAAGCAGCGCGTCGTATTGATGGAAGCCGGCCGTCGTGCCAGCCACGGGATTGAACCGGAACACCAGTTCGTCGAAAAAGCGGTCCGCCAGCTTAGTGAACTCCGCGTCGCGAGTCTGCCCGAAGCACGCGCCGGCCAATGCGAAAAGAAAAAAGATGCGCAGATTCTTCATGGCGATCCCCTTTGTTAAACTAGCAGTTTGTCCTCGCATTTGTCCCGCGCCGGAGAGTGGTTTCTGCGCTCCGGCATTCAGCAACCGAACGGCGGCGTAGCCCGCTATTACCGCACCGACCTGGAGCGCAATCACGCGGTTTCGACCGAGATCACCGGCTACGCGGCCAGCACCTTCGTCTATCTGCACTCCGTCACGAAGGACGCGCGGTACCTCGACCGCGCCGTTGCCGCGGCCCGTTTTCTGACCCGCACGGCATGGGACTCCGCCTCCCGAACCATGCCGTTTGAAATCGATCCGCCCGCCTTTACCTGGTTCTTCGATTGCGGCATTGTGGTTCGCGGCCTGGTCTCGGTCTGGCGCGCCACCGCCGACGGGGAGTTCCTGGACGTGGCGGCCGCGCTGGGCCAAGCGATGGTCCGCGATTTCGCCGCCGCGGACGGCAGCTTTCACCCCATCCTGTCGCTTCCCGATAAGCGCCCCCTGAAACCGGACGCCGGGCGCTGGTCGCGTTCTCCGGGATGCTATCAACTCAAGGCCGCCATGGCTTGGAGGGACCTGCTCGAAGCTACCGCCGATGAGCATTTCCGCGAACCCTATGAGGCCGCGCTGGAGTACTCCCTGGGCTCTTGCGGCGGTTTCCTGCCCGGCCATCCCGAGCGCGCCAAGGTCACGGACCGCCTGCACGCCTTCCTCTATTTCCTGGAAGGCCTGTTGCCGGCCGCCCATCAACCGCGCGTCGCGGCGGCCATCCGCGAGGGCATCGGCCGCGCCGCGCATCACCTGCGCGAGATTGCGCCGGAGTTCGAGCGCTCCGACGTCTACGCCCAGTTGCTGCGCATGCGCCTCTATGCCGACCGGGCCGGCGCCCTGCCGCTGGACGGCGCCGCCGCCGAGTTCGAGGCGGAAAGGCTGGCGAAATTCCAGGTGGCGGGTTCCGGCCAGTCCACCAGCGGCGGTTTCTGTTTCGGACGCAATGCCGGAGGTTGGCTGCCGTACGTGAACCCGGTCTCCTCGGGCTTCGCGCTCCAGGCGTTGGAACTTTGGGACGAGTACCGCAACGGAGAATCCCGGGCGTGGCGGCACTTGCCGATCTGACTTGAAACGGAAAATCAAGGTCGCAATGGATCTGATGCGCCGCGCGGTGCGCGCCGCCCGCCAGGCGCGGTGGGGCGTGCTCTGCTGGTACGCGGCCGCGCGCGTGGCCGGGGCTTTGCGTCCCAAGTGGCGCAGCCGCAACGGCCCGCAACCGGGGCCGGCGCCTGGCGAGCCGCGCCCCGTCGAAACCGGCATCTCCGTGATCATTCCATCGCGCAACGGAAAGCTGCTGCTGGAAGCGCAATTGCCGGCCATCGCGCGCGAACTGGAATCGTTCACCGCGGAAATCATCGTAGCCGATAACGGCTCCGGCGATGGCACCGCGGAATGGCTCCGCGCCGCGTGGCCGCAGGTGCGGTTCGAGATCTCGAACGAGCCGCTTTCCTTCGCGCGCGCCGTGAACCGCGGCATAGCGCGCGCGCGCTACTCGCACATCTGCCTGCTGAACAACGACATGCTCATCGAGCCCGGCTTTTTCGGGGCGCTGGTCGGCGCCTTCGAGCGGGTGCCGGACCTGTTCTGCGCCACGGCTCAGATCCACTTCCCCGAGGGGGTCCGCCGCGAGGAGACCGGCAAGACAGTGATGGCGCAAGCCCACCCGGAAGATTTCCCCATCCGCTGCGAAGAGCCGCTTCCGGGCGAGGACCTGAGCTACGTGCTCTACGGCAGCGGCGGCTGCTCGCTCTACCACGCCGCCCGGTTGCGCGCGCTGGGCGGCGTGGATCAGGCCTACGAGCCGGCCTACGTGGAAGACCTCGACCTCGGCTACCGCGCCTGGCAGCGCGGATGGCCCAGCGTATATGTGGCGGGAGCCGTGGTTGAGCACCGCCATCGGGCAACCACCTCGCGGTATTACACGGATGCGCAGCTCGAGCGAATCCTGGAAGTCAATTACCTGAAGTTTCTGGTCCGCGCGGTGGCCAGCGGGAAGCTGTTCCGCAAGCTTTGGCGCCAGGCAATCCGAAGACTGCGGACGAAGCTTCGGCCCGATCTGCTCCGAACCGCCGCGCGGATGGCGCTGGGCGGAGGAGCGCCGGGCGTGCCGGAGTACCCGGAAGAGCTGATTCTGGCGCTCACCAGCGGCGCTGTGGCAGTCTTCCCAGGGCTGCTCGTTTCAGACCGCCCGCGCGCACTGATCGTCAGTCCGTATCCGGCGGCTCCTCTATCGGCCGGTTTCGATCCGGTCCTGGTGGCCTTCACCAAACGGCTGGCAACGCCCTCGCCTGAGATCCTGGCGGCCTCCCTCGAGGTGGTTCTGGTGCTGGAAAACGCCGCTCCCGCCGCTTTCCGCGCCGCCTTGCACCAAACCGTGCGCAAGTGGCGGCCGGCCGTGGCTCAAATCGAGGCCCCACAGATGGCGCACTACGCCGCCGATTGCGCGCCGGCTCGCGCCATCCTGGTCGATCCCGGCGGCACCTGGGCAAGCCAGACAGATTCAAGGTAACCAAGAGACCCTCGAATGCACCAATAGTATGGAGAAGCCGCATGGGCAGAGCCGACCCGTGGTCCGCCCGGAGTCCTACTAGTACTAATAGTTGGCAAGTGCTAGAAAAACCATCTTCTAGGTAAAAAGCACCAAAATTAGCTGGTCAAGAAAATGGCTTTTTCGGTTAGAGTATTTCTAGGAGAGAATGTCTACCTCTGCCACTTCGCTTTATAGCAGGGGAAGCAACCGGGCGTTGGATTTGGCCCGCGTGCTTCTGGTGCATGGCGAACTTGCGCCCCGCTTGGCCCTTCGGACCATATTGCAAGCCGGTGGCTACTCCGTGGATGTGGCGGCCACACCGGCGGAAGCCATCAGCAAGCTGGATGAAGGGCGATATGAGCTGGTGCTGAGCGATGCGGAGTTCGGGTCGCGCCCCGCCGGCCGCAATGTACTGGCTTACGCGCGCGTCAAGGACTACCGGCCGGCCACGGCCCTGGTGACGTCTTACGAGCCCAGCCAGAATCACCGTCCGGGGCGCGGCAAGCATCACATCTCCATCTATACAGAGAACTTACCGAACCTGTTGGGCGAAGTTGCGGAGCTCATCGGGCTGCGCGCGAGCCGCCGTTACCGGCCGATCCGGCAGGCCGGTTAGTGTCCGCGTCCGCCGCCGCCACCAGCCGTCGCGCCGTGTCCCGCCGAGGAGGTTCCCGCGGAAGCCGCCGCCGTGGATCCGCTACTCATGGATGGCCCCGAGGAAGCCGCCGGGGCGGCAGACACCGTCCCCGCGTATCCGCCAGACGAAGGAGCCATGGTCGGGTACCCGACCACACCACCACCGTTGCCGCCCACGCCGCGGTTGCCAATGTAGGAAGGCCGCGGCACGTAATAGGCGCGCATCACATTCATCGGGTTCCAATAGCGATACCCGTAAGGACTCCAGGCTGTACCGCAGGGGATGTAGGTAATCATGCCGAACCACGGGTTGTAGCTCCAGCGAGGCGCGCACGGGTCTGACGAGCACGGTTGCTGAGTCGAAACCGGCGTGACAAACGAGACCGGCGTGACAAAGGAGAGACCCGCACAACCCGAATCGTGCACCTGTTTGGCCGCCGAGACGTTGGCCATGGCCACCAGTTCCCCGCGCCGTTTGCTCCAGTTGTCCAGGCTGTCGGTCTCTTCCTTGTCGAACTTCTCAACAGATGCGATAGTGCCGCCCAGGCCCAGCATCTTGCCACTGGCTACCTCGAAGTTCTGGCCGGCAACCTGCGCGGAGGCAAGGCCATCGAAGACCTTAAGCCGGGCGGGGGCCGTGTCGAAGCGGTACAAGCCTTTCTTGTCAAGCGACACCGTGCCGTCTTTGCAGACCAGCGTCACGTTGGTGTCCTTGGCGATCTCATCGGCTTCCACCACGGCCGAGCCTGTGAGCAACTCGAGCCGGGTGTCGATGAGGCGGTTGGTGAGCATTTTGAAAGAGCTGTTCTCACCGAGACGCAGAACCACGCCCGGGGTCAGCAGGACTTCGGCGCGTCCTTCCGCCGTGCGCACCACCGCGTTTTCTTTCACATCGGCGAAGTGTGTGGGAGACGGCTCCACAATCTGGTCGCTGAGGTACACCTTGCCTTCGACGTATGAGATGAGGCCCGACTTGGCCGAGATCACAGGTTGCGCCAGCGCCGGAATCGCGCTCAACGCGAGGACTACCGCCAGAAACCCCGCTATCCATACCGGCTTCATAGACACCTCGCCTACCTATAGCTTGAGCGGTATAGAGACGCTTGTCAATCGGATTCGGTTGTATCTTTAGAGCTAACCCTGTGGGGCAGGATGGCATCCTGCGGCGGGTTGGCAACCCGCTCCCGCTCACAAGCGGACGATCTTGCTTGAATTTACGCCCTTCAACGCATTGCGCGTGTCCACCACCAGGCAGGCGCGGCGAACCAGAGCCTGGTAGTCGAAGGCGGAGTGGTCCGTGACGATCACCACGCAATCGGCGGCGGTGACGGATTCTTCGGGCGCGGATTCGAGGTCCATGCCATCGACGCGAAGCCCGGGGACGTAGGGATCGCTGTAACTCAGAACCGCCCCGCGCCGCTTCAGCAGCAGCATCACGTCGAGCGCCGGCGATTCGCGCATGTCGTCGATGTCCCGCTTGTACGCCACGCCCATGACATGGATGCGCGATCCTTTTACCGGCTTGCCCGCGTCGTTCAGCGCATTCTGCACCTTGTCGGCCACAAAGTGGGGCATCTGGCCGTTGATGTATCCCGCCAGTTCGATGAAGCGCGCCTCAATCCCGGCCTGCCTGGTCTTCCACGAAAGATAGAAGGGATCGATCGGGATGCAATGCCCGCCCAGACCCGGGCCCGGGTAGAAGGGCATGAAGCCGAACGGCTTGGTGGCCGCGGCGTCGATCACTTCCCACACGTCGATGCCCATGCGGTCGCACATCAGCGCCATCTCATTCACCAGCCCGATATTGATCATGCGGAAAGTGTTCTCCAGCAGCTTGACCATCTCAGCCACCTGCGTGGAGCCCACCGGCACCACGCGCTCGAGCGCCTGCGAGTAGAACAACCCGCCCATCTTGGTACACGCCGGCGTGCAGCCACCCACCACTTTGGGAATGTTGGCGGTCTGGAATTTCGGATTGCCCGGGTCCACGCGCTCCGGGGAGAAGCATAGGAAGAAATCGCGGCCCACTTCCAGGCCCGATTTCGACAGCATGGGGAGCACCAGCTCATCCGTGGTCCCGGGGTAGGTGGTGGATTCCAGAATGATGAGCATCCCCGCATGGAAGTGCCCGGCGATCTGCTGGCAGGCGGAGACGATATAGCTCATGTCCGGGTCTTTGGTTTTGCGCAGCGGCGTAGGCACGCAGATGTTGATGGTGTCCAGCTCGGCCACGGCCGAAAAATCGACGGTAGCTCGAAGCTTTCCGGATTTCACCAGCGGGCCGAGCGTCGCGCTGGGAACGTCGCCGACGTACGAGTCTCCGGCGTTCACGCGCCTGGCCTTCTCCTGGCTGACGTCGATCCCGGTAACGGAGAATCCCGCTCTGGCGAACTCTACCGCCAGCGGCAGCCCCACGTATCCCAGACCCACGATTCCCACGCGCGCCGCGCGCGTGCGGATCTTCTCTTCCAGTGCTGAGCGTATCACCTTGGTATTCTCCCACATTTGTGTATCACCGCACTCTGAAGCCTGCGCCGATTCTGTGGGGCAGGCTGGCAGCCTGCGGCCGAGTAGTACTCGGCCTGCCTGCGTGTCTAACGACACTGCGTACCTTTAGTTGCGGCCCTGCTGGTTTGCGCTACGAAACGGGCTGTCGTAAGATCGGGGTTCGTGATCGAGGGCCCATCGGTCATGCCGGTGGCGACCGTCATGTTGGTGGCCGCATCTGCAAGCATGATGCAACGACGATTGGCATGACTCGTGCTCTGAGCCCTGAACGTACAAAGGAGATTTCCATGTTTCTAGCGCTGTTTGCGATTTTCCTGGTATTTTGGCTGCTCGGATTCTTGGCGTTCCACGTTGCTGGCGGGCTCATCCACCTTCTGTTAATAATTGCGGTGATCTCTTTGGTGGTGCACTTCCTCAGGCGGTAGCATCTCGGCGACACCATAAGCAAAAAATGCACTTTCCGTAACCAGCCTTGCATCTTCATTTCCCGCTGGAAGTGAATCGCGCGGCCACCATGGCGCCAGGGTCCGTCTGGAAGGCGAGGATTTCCTTGCCGCCGTTGACCAGGAATCCACGCATGGCCATTAGCAAAGGTTCGGCGTCCTGCTCGTCCTCAGCCGGGAGTATCCATTCGAACCGTACCGAGCAGTCGCTTTCCACCTGAAAGCTACCGTTCTCGGCTATATCCAGCGTCCCCTTGGCGGACACCGCACGCGGAACTTCACCGGCTTCCATCGGTATGGTGTTGCCGGAGACCGTAAAACTATATTTCTTCAGCAGATCCGCCGCCGAGCATGTGTCGGATGTCCTCTGCATCATCCCGCGCTGGGCGCCGCCCGGGTCGGTCTGTGTGAATAGCACGCGGGTTCCATCGGCGGAAAAGGTTCCGCTGAAATTCTGGAAGGCGCCGGAATCGTCCTGCAATTTCCAGCTCACCGAACAATCCGAGTTCGCCTCGTAGCTCCCCGTCACCGGGTTGCCCAGAAGCAGTCCGCGGAAGGTGGCGGACGCCGTCCCGCTCAGGCTGCCGTGCCCATCGAAGGCGATCCGGCCCAGGCTGGCAGTCGGTTGCAGCGTCCCGGAAATATCGGTCGAGCCGGTCAACTGAAACGCATACGGCCCAACCAGGTTCGCGGGATCGCAGACGCCGGCGGCCTGCGCAGCCAAACCCGAAGGCAGCACCAGGAGAACCAGCCAACTCATCCGCATGATGTACTTTGAGGGCACTTGAAGAGCCAAACCAGGTTTGGTCCCAAATCTGCTCAGACCATGCTAGTTAGACGGAAGGATGTGGAACTTGAAAACTCTCAGTATATGCGCCGCATCGCTGGTGTTGCTGGCCGCCGGAATTCTGGCTGGATGCTCCCAGACGCCGAAATCACCCGACGTTACCGCCAGCATTCGCACATCGCTCGATCAGGCCGGTTTCAAGGATGTTTCCGTAAGTCAGGATCGCGAGAAGGGCGTGGTAACCCTGGGGGGACACGTCGCGGCCGACGGTGACAAGGCACAAGCGCAATCCATTGCCGCCTCCATCGCGGGCGGACAAGTTGTATCGAACCAGATTGCCGTGATTCCACCGGGCGCCGAAAGTGCCACCAAGGCCATGAATTCGGATCTGGACGAAGGCATCGGCAAGAACCTGGATGCCGCTCTCATCCAGAACAAGCTTCACAAGAGCGTAAAGTACGCCGTCAAGAATCGTGTCGTCACGCTGACGGGCGAGGTCGCCTCTCAATCCACGCGCCGGCAGGTCGAAAGCGTTGCGTCTTCGGTTCCCAACGTTTCGCAGGTCGTGAACGAGCTGCAGGTCAAGAATCAAAAGGCCACTTCGTCGCAGTGAGCGGTTCAACTTTCAATAGAAAAGGAGATTCACAATGTTGCTGTTGCTGGTCGTGTTGATACTGGTTTTGGGGCTGGGTGGCGGATACTACGGGCATAGCCGCTGGGGTTACGGCGGGGGGATGGGCTCGGGGGTAGGCACCGTATTGGTGGTTCTCCTGGTAGCCTACCTGCTTGGGGCGTTCCGCTAGCCCGCGGCGTAGGGGTCGGGCATGCCCGACCCCTACACGAAGCACTCGCCTTCCGCGACGATCTCCGCTGGACCGGTGAGGTAAACGTCTTCCTCGATCCGTAGATCCAACGGGCCGGCGGGCGTGAGCACGCGCACCGGGGATGTGACTAGCCAGCGCGCCACCGCCGCCGCAGCCGCGCCGGTGGACCCCGTCCCCGAACTCATGGTCTCGCCCGCTCCGCGCTCATAGAACCGCGCCTCGATGACGTGCTCGTCCACGGCTCTGAAAAAGGAGACGTTGGTGCGCTCGGGAAAGAGCGGATGCGACTCGATCTCCGCTCCCATGGCACGCCAGTCGAAATCGAAATCCTCCACCGGCACGGCGCATTGCGGGTTGCCCACCCACAACAGCGTAACGTCGCGCGGCCCGGTGGAAAGCGGAAGCTGGAAAAGTTCGGCGGCCATCTCCGGGCGGCCCATGTTCATTTCGAATTCGAAGCGCAAGCCGCTGTGCTCCAGCAGCCGCAGCGTCTTGACGCCCGCGCCCGTGCGCACGCGCACCGTCTCGGCCGTGCAACCATGCTGAATGAGGAACGCCGCCGCGCAGCGCGTGCCGTTGCCGGAAATCTCGGCCATGCTGCCATCGGAATTGTAGAGCTGGATGGAGCCGTCCACCTCCTGGTCCGGCTCGACCAGCATCCAGCCGTCCGCGCCCACGCCGGTGTGCCGGTCGCACATGGCGCGGGCGATTCCAGCGTGATCGGACGGGGGCGCATCGCGCTGCCAGGTCAGCAGAAAATCGTTCTTGGCGCCGTGCGCCTTGGTGAACGGGATCTTCATTGATCGCCTCCCGTGCGCCGGTAGATCTCGATCGCCGGCGCGCCTTGCACTATGATGCTCTTTTCCAGACTGTATCGGCCCTCGCGAACGGCAGCCGCCGCGACGGCGTCGCCGCGCATCGCCACGGCCCACTCCTGCCACAAGAAGAGTTCGGGCCGCCTCACCGTGGCCAGCCATGGCAGGCCGTTGTCCCCGGTGAATGTCTCGCGCAAGGGGATTCCCGCCTGGCGGTAGATGCCGGTCAGATCGCCGAACGATGTGATGATGCCGGAACCGCGCACGTAGCGGGGCGCCAGGTAGCCGGCAGCCTCGCGAATCCAGGCGCGGCGCGCCTCTGAATTGACGCGCGACTCCTCCCACGTGATCCAGTTCCGCGACTGCGGATTCACCATCCAGTAGACCGTTCCGGCCGCGATTACCAGCGCTGCGGTGAGGGCGCGCATGCGGCGAGGCACAATCGCGACCAATCCCGCGGAAGCCACCGCCATGAGAGGCAGCGCCGCCAGTCCATAGCGGGTGTTGTAGTACGAGTTGGGCCAGAGCGTGGGCACGAAGATGGGGGTGGCGGAGGAGTAGATGCTCCAGATGTAGAACGCGCCCGGCAACGCCAGCAGCGCCAGCGGCCAAAAAACGCGCCTGGCAAGCGACGCTGCGGCTCCGGCAATCGCCATAAGCGCCAGACCCGGCCCGGCGCATAGTTGGGCGGCGGTGCGAAAGTAGAACCAGGCCGTTGGCCAATCGCCCTTCCCCGGATACGGCTGGCCGCCTTGAATAGCCCACGCCGAATACGGACCGCGATAGAACGCCAGAGGATCGCCGTACAACCACCAGTTGTGCGCCAGCCAGTAGAGCGGGCCCAGCGCGGCTAGTGCGCAGAAGAGCAACGCCACGGGGATGCGCCGCCGCCGGGCCGCGCACAGCAAGTACAGCGCGGCAAAGGGAATGAGAAACCATCCTTCGTACCGCGCCAGCGTCCCGGCGCACGCGGCAATGCCGGCGCCGGCCACCGCCCCCCACCCCTCGGTCTCGCGGAACCGCACGCTGAAATACAGCAGCGCCATCAACGCCGCGAAGAAGACCGCCTCGGTCATGGCCGTCGACTGCAAGTAGAGAAGATTGGGATTCAGCGCGAAAAGCGCGGTGGCGGCTACGGCTGCGGCGGCGGATGCGAACGCCCGCCGCACGGCCGCAAAAAGGAACGCGCCTGCCGCCACAAAACACGCCGCCGCGGGGATGGCGCCGGCAATGCCGCTTCGCCACCACTCCTCGGAACGGACGAAGGGCAGCATCAGCAGGTGCGGCAGCGGCAGCCACGCGGTGCCGATCTGGTCGTATCCCGGAGTCTGCGAATCCAAGACGCGGCGCGCGATGTTCAGGTGCGCTTCGGCGTCGCCGTAGTAGAGCAGCCAGCCCCGGCTAGAGAAAAACCAGACCGCCGCGGCGCTCCAGGCAGCCAAAGCGAGGACCACCCAAACCACCGACCCTGTTCGCTGTTTCTGCATTTACTTCCTGCGGCCCAAGAACCGCTCCCTAACGGTCGCGGCTCGGAATGAGGCACACGGCAACCCAATTATTGCTCCCTAACAGTCGCGGCTCCGATCCGAGCCGCGACCGTTAGGGAGCGGTCTTGTCACCGCACTTAGAACGCGGTGCAGTTCTTGAATTCCCGATAGCGCGCCTCAATTTCTTCGTGGGTGAGCGTGCGGAAGCGGTCCACACCAAATTGCTCGCAGCAAAAGCTGCCCATGACCGACCCGTAGATCACCGCGCGCCGCAGCTCCGCGACATCGATATCGCCCCTCGCTGGGTCGATTCCCCGCCCCGCCAGGTAGCCGATGAACCCGCCGGCGAAGCTGTCTCCAGCGCCAGTCGGATCGAACACGTCTTCGAGCAGATAGCCCGGCGCCATGAAGTGGCAGTCGCGCCGGAACAGGATGGCGCCGTATTCACCGCGCTTGATCACCAGGGTTTGCGGCCCCATCTCCAGGATTTTCGCCGCCGCACGCCGCAGGTTATGCTCACCGGAAAGCAAACGCGCCTCGCTGTCGTTGATGAGCAGGAAATCCCACTGCCCGAGCGTCTCCAGCAGCTCGCCGCGAAAATCGTTAATCCAGTAGTTCATGGTGTCGCCGCCGGTGAGCTTGAGACGGTTCATCTGCGCGCGCACGTTTCTTTGCAGCGCCGGCTGGATGTTGCCCAGAAACAAGTACGGTTGCGAGCGGTACGATGGCGGCAGTTTCGGATTGAAATCGGCGAACACGTTGAGGTCGGTGCGCAGCGTGGTGCGGTCGTTCATGTCGGCTGAGTAGACGCCCGCCCAGAAGAACGTCTGGCCGCCCGCGACGCGCTCCAGGCCCGTGAGGTCGATGTTGCGCGAGGCCAGCAGGTCCACGTCTTCCGGCGCGAAATCATCGCCTACCACGGCCACAATCCCGACCGAAGTAAAATAGCCGGCGGCCAGCGAAATATAGGTGGCCGCGCCGCCCAACATGCGGTCCACTCTGCCGTGCGGCGTCTCCACGCCGTCATAGGCGACGGATCCCACTACCACGAGTGACATGTAAGAGAAGATTGTAACCTGTAATCGGGTTCACGCCGCGCGAGCGCTTTGGACCCGGTCACGGTTGGTCGCGCAGCGCGTCGCGAATCCGCCCGGTCAGCAGGTCCACAAACCGCTCGGGCACGTAGCCGTTCATGCGGCTGAGAACCTGGCCGCGCTTTTCGATGACGATGGTGGTCGGGATCGTAGCGATCCGCAGCGCCCGCGAAAGCCCGTCTTCGAAGTACACGGTCTCCGGCCACTTCTCCTCTTCGAGGAAACGCCTTACCGGCTCCCGGTCCTCGTCCGTGTCGATCGACAGGAACACCACATCGGAATTGTCCTTGAAGCGCTGCTTCACTTGCTCGTAGAGCGGGTGCTGCCCACGGCACGGTTCGCACCAGGTGGCCCAGAAATCGAACACCACCACCTTGCCCTTGAGGCTTGCCATACTGAGCTTCTGCCCGTCCAGGCCGGTGAGCGTGAACTCCATCGGGTCGGTGAGCTGGGCATTCGGGTCGCTCTCCCGCATGCCGAGCTCGCGCGTGTGGATCAGCGCGACGTTGCGGTCGTATGCCTGGAGCACCAGGTCGCCGAGGCCGTTTTCCGAGCCTTTGGCCTGGCGATAAAGCTCGCCCATGCGCCCGCGGTCGCGCGCCCGGCCGGCATCGGTCGCGCTCGGGTCGGGGATGGTGAAGGCATCGGCCAGGCGGCGGGCCGCTTCTTCCGGTTTTCCGAGGCGCTCGTACCAGCGCGCCGTCTCGCGCGCGGAATCGGCATTCGGGTAAGTCTCAAATGCGCGCTCGGCCAACGCCAGCGCTTCTTCCTGCCGCCCCAGGTTGCCGCTGGCGCGCGCCTCATCGCAGAGCGCGCGTCCCACGCCGCGATCGGTCTCGTTGCGCCATTGGGCGGCGCGCATGCCCGCGCGCGCGTTGTCCTTTTGCATCTGCCGGACCAGCTCTTCGTACCGGCGCGCATACTTGAGAGCGCGCTCCCAAGCCTCCTTTGAGTCGCCCGCGAGCAGCGCGCGGGTGACCTGCTCCAGAATCTGCAAATCGTCCGGCTGGCGCGCCAGCACGCGCTCGCCGTACACGATGATGCGCTGGTCGTCGCGGGCCTCGATGGCCGCCCGCACCGCCGCGCGCTCCAGTTCCGGCCGGCGGACCGTCTCCGGGTATTGCTCCAGGTGCTTCTCGATGGCGCGCAGATATTCGAGGGGGCTCGATCCCGCTTCCGAAAGCGTCTTTTCCAGGTCCGCCTGTTCCTGCCCCTGGCCCAGGCACACACCGGCGAACGCCGCGAGCAGCACCAGCACCCTTCGTCCCCGGCCGCGGGGAGGGGCGAGGCATGCCTCGCCCCTACAACGGTGTGTTGTAGGGGCCGGGCATGCCCGGCCCAACGCGCTGAGCAGCACCAGCCATCTCATGGTTTCGGGTTGCGGATGGCCTCGGCGATCTCCGCCGCCCGCGCTCGCGCCGTGTGCATGTAGCTTTCGTTCTTGGCGATGCGGTCCAGCATGGGGAGGTACTGGTCCATTCCCACCAGCCGCTTGCGGTCCATGGCCGATTCCAGCAGCAGCAGCGATTTCAGCACTCCCAATCGGTCGTACTTGGCCGTGCGCTCCAGTTCGATGCGGTGCTCGGCCGATTCCCCCATGCGCTCGAACCAGTCCATCAGCTCGCGCACCTGCGGGTCCTCGGAGTAGTTGAACTTGACCTCGCTCTTCCCCTCGCCGTTCTCGTAGCGGAAAGTCTTCGCCCCCATGAAGGCCACTTTCAGCGGCGATTCCAGCGGGTGTTTGAAATAATCCAGCTTCTCCGCCAGGCCGAACACTTCGTGCGCTTCGGCTTCGGTGAGGTGGAATTTGAGGGGGTTATCCTCGTCCGGCGCCTCGCGGTACTCGGCGTCTCCATTCTGCTCGAGCTTCACCTCGAAATAGGCCGGGACGCTTCCCGGAAAGGACCTGGAATAGAAGAGCCGGGGACCATCGCCGGCGAAAAGAACGTTCGCGAAAAGCAGAATCAAGCTCCACTTCATACCAATTACTATCCCACCGCTCTCTGACGGGGTGCCCTGCGGGCCCGGCTCTGCCTATGCCAGCTTGCGCCTGGTGGCCTCACGCGTAGCGTGGCAGATGGCCACTGCCAGGGCGTCGCAGGCATCTTCCGATTCGATCGCCTCCGGCAGCCGCAGCAACTGTCCCACCATCATCTTCACCTGGCTCTTTTCGGCCCGGCCATATCCCACCACGCTGGTCTTGACTTCGAGCGGCGAGTATTCCGCCATTTCCAGGCCCGCCTCGGCGATGGCCAGCAGCGCCACCCCCCTCACATGAGCCAGCTTCAGCGCCGTCTTCACGTTGGCCGAATAAAACACTTCCTCCACCGCGGCCGATTCCGGAGCGTGCTCCAGGATCAGGCGCCGCAAGCCCCCCGCGATTTCCAGCAGCCGTCTTTCAAAGGGGTCCTTCCGATCGGTGCGAATCACCCCCGCCGCCACCATCCGATGATCCAGCCCGTCGCTATCGATTACGCCGTAACCGGTGCGTTCCGATCCGCAATCGATGCCCAGCACCCGCACTACTGCGCCAGCGCCTCCATTTCCTTCTCGTCGATATCGAAGTTGGAGTACACGTTTTGCACGTCTTCGTGTTCTTCCAGCGCTTCGCTCAGCCGCAGCATGGCCGCCGCTTGCTTGCCCTCCAGCATGACCGTGTTCTTGGGAACCATGGCAATGCTGGCGTCCTCGCCGTGAATGCCTTTGGCTTCCAGCGCCTTGAGGACGGCATAGTGGGCTTCGGGAGCGGAGAGGATTTCCCACCTCCCGCCCTCGTCGCGCAGGTCGTCCGCCCCGGCGTCGAGCACGATGTCCATGAGCTGGTCTTCGGTGATCTTGCCGCCGGCCACGAATATCTGGCTCTTGCGCTCGAACATCCAGGCCACCGAGCCCTCTGCTCCCATGTTGCCGCCATTCTTGGAAAAGGCATGGCGGAGTTCGCTCACCGTGCGGTTGCGATTATCGGTTGCGACGTTGACCAGGACGGCCGCGCCTCCGGGGCCGTACCCTTCGAACATGACTTCTTCGATTTGCCCGCCTTCCAACTCGCCGGTGCCGCGCATAATGGCCTTCTTGATGTTGTCGGAAGGCATGCTGGCGGCCTTGGCGGCGATGATGGCGCTGCGCAAACGGGGGTTGCCGTCGGGATCGCCGCCCGAGCGCGCGGCGATGCTGATTTCCTTGATGATGCGCGTGAACGCTTTCCCGCGCTTGGCGTCCGTAGCCGCTTTCTTGTGCTTAATCGTAGCCCATTTGGAATGGCCTGACATGTGAACCTCTCGGGGCAGGCCCGGCCCCAGTGGCCGGGGAAGACCATGCTTATGAATTCAACGCTATGAGGATAGCAGAATCGGAAATCAGGCTCAAGGCGCGCGATACTGGCAGAGAGTGGATTTTCAGAATGTAGCGGACAATCTGCGCGAGTCGTTTCGGGCCATCGCCGCCAGCCGGATGCCCGGCGAGATCCGCGAGTTGCCCGGCGTGAGCATTGCCTCGGCGGGTGTCGTCTTCCAGATGTTCAACGCCGCCTTCCTCTCGACGCCCGTGGCCAACGAGACGGAGCTGGCTCGGCGCATCATGCTGCCTTCGGTCCATTTCGATGCCCGCAGCCTGGAGTGGGCCTACTGGGTTTGCGGCGACTGGCTCGAAGCCAGGGCGCACCGGCGCTCGCGCCAAATCTTCCAGCGCCACGGCCTGCGCCACACGGCGAACCTGCCCGGCATGGTGGCGGAACGCATTCTGCCGCCCGTGAAACCGCTCCCCCACCTGGAAATCCGGCGCGTGCGCGACGCCGGCACGCGCGAGGCCTTCTGCGCCATCGGCTCGGTCTGTTTTCATGTCCCCCTTCCCTGGTTCCGCGAGGTCTTCGACAACGATACCGTCTGGGACCGCTTCATCGGCTGGGTAGGATACCTGGACGGCGAACCGGTATCCACAGCCGCGACCGTGATAGGCGGCGGAGCCGTCGGGGTGTATAACGTGGCCACCATGCCGGAGCACCAGAAGCGCGGCTACGGCGAAACCGTGATGCGCCACGCGGTGGCCGAGGCCCAGCGGCGGTATGGCATCGAGCAGACCGTTCTGCAATCCACGCCGGCGGGCCACCGTTTGTACGAGCGCATGGGTTTTCGCACCGTGACCCAGATATCGGTGTACGCGAGTTGATTACCGCCCCAATCACGGCGTCTGGGGCGTGTTTACCAGCTTGCCATCCCCGTCCAGGTGCGGATATGGGCCGCCGGTCTTGAATTCGTCGAGAATGTAGTTGTTGAACTGCGGCGTGGGCTCGAAGTACCCGGGAACCCGAAGGTGCGCCCGGCACGCTTCTTCGTTCAGTTCCACGCCCAGGCCCGGGCCATCCGGCACACGGATGTAGCCGTTCTGGATGATGGGCTTGGGAACGCCGTTCACCAGGTCTCCCCACCACGGGATGTCGACGGCGTGGTTCTCCATCACCACGAAGTCCTTCAGCGTGGAGATCACGTGCACGGCCGCCATGCAGCCCACCGGCGAGCCGCCAAAGTGGATGAAGGTGGGGATCCCATACATGGAGGCAAGGTCCGAAATCCGCTTGGTCTCGCGCATGCCTCCCACACCCAGTGGGTCCGGCCCGATGATGTCCACGGCGTTGTTCTCGATGAAGGGCCGGAACCCTTCCTCCAGGCCGAAAAGGCTTCCGCCGGCGCTGATGGGCGTCACGGTTGCAGTTTTGATCTCCTTGTAGGCGCGCCAGTTCTTGGGTGCGTCCCCGGTGCCGAGGGTTCCCACCTGAAGCAGATCCTGGGCCCAGGCGAGTTCATACTTTTCGAAAAAGCGGGCGTGGCGGATGGAGTCTTTCACATCGAGCTGACCAAAGTGGTGAGCGGCCAGAGGCTGGTCCCAGCCGATGGCATCGCGCACGGCCTGGAGATGCTCGCCGTATATTTCGAGGCCCTTGGCGGTGGCCAAGCCGCGGGAATTCACTGCGCCGGGCGTCTTTTGGATCATCCAGGGCCTAAGGTCCATCTTGAAAAACGTGAACCCCATCTTCTTGCGCGCCGCGATCCGGGCGGCATGCGTTTTGGGATGGTCGGTCTCCACCGTGTCGCAGTAGCAGCGAACGCGATCGCGGTACTGCGAGCCGATCAGCCGCCAGGCCGGCACGCCAAATACCTTGCCCGAGATATCGTGCAAGGCCATATCCAGCGCGCTGTAGCCTCCGCCGAAACGGCGCTGGTTGGCGAAATTGCGGACGCTGTCCAAAATGGGCTCGATGTTCAGGGGGTTCTTGCCCACGATATGCGGCTTGAGCACCAGCGCCATGCCTTCGTTGCCCGCATCCCGGACCTCGCCCAGGCCGTAAACACCCTGGTTGGTATCGATCCGGATAATCGGGTAATCGAAGTTAGTGGCGATCCGGATGGCCCGCATGTCGGTGATTCGCAACTGGCTGGGCGCCGAATTCCGGTTTACGCCGCCGGGCTGGGGCGACTGAGCGCTGACAGACTCATCGGCCAACAACGATCCGAGAGCGGCCGTGCCGGCCACCATCCCCAACATATTCCGCCGCTGGATGCCAGCTTTAGGATTCAACATACATGTTCTCCTTCGGTTCAAAGTTATCGGCGGGGGAAGTGTTTGTCAAATCAGGATCGTCGATTGGTCCACTTTCTGCGGCTTGTGGGGCGGATTGTCAATCTGCGGCCGAGTGGGGGCGCCCTCTGGGCCCGGCCTCCCGCTCGTGGACATGGAACCCAAGCGCTTAGGAATCCAGCTAGAAACCGCTGGGTTTGACCCAGAAACTCTCCCGCCATTCGCCATCCGGGGCCACCATTTGCAGGTCCTTGTAGGTGCCACGATGCGCCATATTGAATGCATTGGTGATGGCGGACATGGCCTCCATCACGACATTATCCCGATCGGCGGCCACCACCACGGCTACATCGTACTTCGGCCCGTAGATCACGGAAACCTTCTCGGTCTTGCCCTGGATCCAGAACTCGCCCAGGCCGTTCGAATCCCGGATCATATTGGTGAACACGTCGTCGAAGCGGACGCCCTTGAGCGGAAGCGGGTCGGGATACTTGGCCTGCACGTTGATTTGTTCACCGGTTGGAATCACTTCCTTGGACAGGACCAGTTGGTCGCGGGCGCCCAGGTGGATCTTCCATTCGCCGGGCGGCGCATCGTTCACCCGGTAGAACGAGTGGAAACCGATGGCCACGGGCATGGGCTCGGCCGCAAGATTGTGCAGGACCGTCTCCACCTGCAGCACGCCCTGCTGGAGCCGGTAGGTCAGCTCGAGGGTATGCGCGAAGGGGAACTGCTCCATCAGGTCGGGATACTTCCAATACTCCAGACGGCTGGTCACTTCGGCGGCCTGGGCATCCGCCTTGCAGGAGACCACCTTCCACGCGGAAGAGGTGCCTATGAGGCCGTGGATGGGCTTCTTGTTGGCATCCAGGCGGACATTGCCCAGTTCCAGGTTGAAGGCATATAGCTTGCCATTGACGTAGTATGAGGTCTGGTCGATGCGGTTGGCCCAGGGCCACAGCAGCGGGATTCCGGTCATGCCGGGTTTGGCCTTGAACTCGGCCAGGGCGGGAGGCGTGCGCAACACATCCTTGCCATTCACCGTCATCTGGTAGACCATATTGCCGATGCCTGGCAAGATGGTGACTTCGGTGTGGCGGGGCGCATCGGCGAGCACCACGATATCCACTCCATCGCGCGTGGTTTGCCGGGCGGAATAATCGGCGGCGCTTGCCGCCACGGCCAAAACGACTTCAAGAAGTACGATTGCTCTCATTGGACTGAAGATTTTAGCATCCTAATGGGGCCTGGACGCTATAATCGCTAGTGGAAGGAAGGAGTCTGCATGAGTTCTGATTCATCGCGCCGTGATTTTCTGGCTGCCGGGCTGGCTCTGCCCGCCGCCGGGCTGGCGAAGCCCACCGCCACTCCGCTGCCTGCGCAAGCCTCTGCACAGAAAGCACCCGAGAAGCCGAAACTGACCTATCGGATATTGGGGAAGACGGGCCTGAAGGTAACGTCGCTGTCTTTCGGATGCATGACCGCGTCCGATCCGTCCGTGATCACGAGGGCGGCCGACCTCGGCATCATTCACTTCGACTCGGCCCGCGGGTACCAGTCGGGAAACAACGAGCGCATGTTGGGTGGGGCGATCAAGGGCAAGCGACAGCAGTTGGTCATCTCCAGC
>Ga0326727_10010195_pt1 | contig 22530 bp, 23 predicted proteins | sample MB2enrmetagenome_FD_207643 | JGI IMG/M metagenome (GOLD analysis project Ga0326727, IMG submission 207643) | Lab enriched peat soil microbial communities from McLean, Ithaca, NY, United States - MB29MY | ecosystem: Environmental > Terrestrial > Soil > Wetlands > Peat | place: USA: New York...
GGAGGGCGCAAGTTTCTGGTCAGTAAAGGAAATCACTCTGGCTGTTCTGGTTGGTCTGCTGGCCACTCCGCTGGCGCCGATTGCAAAGGATTTGTCGAGCGCGCTGGCAACGGCGGTCAACACAATGCAACTAGTGAAGAAGTAGGCCCCGTCATGACGCAATTTCTCGATCTTCGCCTTCAGCCGGTCGGCGGCGGCCTGGCTACCGCGGTGAGCATCAACCAGGGTGCGAGTATCGGCAACTATGCCGGCCTGAGCCTGAATGACCTGCTTGGCTCGATTCAAGGCAGGCATGTGCTGATCGCCAGCCATGGCTTCAACGTGAATCGCTCGGATGGAATTGACTGCCTGTCCAACTGGGAGAGTCTGTTGCAGCTTCCGCAGCCGTACTCCGCATTTATCGGCTTGCTGTGGCCGGGCGACTCGGTGTGGGCGCATGGGCTCGACTATCCCGATGAGCCGAAGATTGCCGATGAGGCCGGCAAACTGGCCGCCGCGTTTATCGACGCTCACTTTCACAGCGCGGCCAGCATCTCCTTTGCCTCGCATAGTTTGGGGGCGCGCGTGGTGCTGGAGACCATCTCCCAGCTGAGCCTGCCGGTTCGCCGCTTGATCCTGATGGCCCCGGCCATCGACGACAACTGCCTGACAACTGAGTTTCAGTCCGTTGCAGCCAAGGTCGGCTCGATCTCCGTGCTTGCTTCGATGAAGGATAGTGTGCTGTCCGAGGCCTTTCCACTGGGCAATTTCATTGCCGGCATCATCGCCGCCGGCCACCCGTGGTGGCACGCGGCGCTGGGCCATTGCGGCCCCGCAGCACCGTGGCCAGCCAACTTTCAGCCCCCCTTCGAGCTTCCGGACGACTGGAAGTTTGTGCACGGCAACTACTTGCAAATCGATCATCCTGAGCCTGCACCAATGGCGCTCCCTGTCGATGTGCCGCCCCAGGGCACACCCCCGCCCCCAGGCAACGGCTGGCAGGAGGCCTTTTCATCGGCCTTTGCTTCTACGCGCTTCCTGTAGGTGATAGAGCCTGTAGCAGACTAGAAATATTTATCGCTTTTTCTTCGCTTTTCCTCTTGCGCTGTTGTATTCTGGTTTCGCAACTCGGGAGGTTGCACTATGGACTTTCAACAAGAACTGATTGCTGAATACGACCGCGAGACTGCCAAGACGCGCAAGATGCTGGAGGCAATCCCTGCGGATGCCGATTTCACCTGGAAACCCCATCCTAAATCCATGAGCCTGGGCCAGTTGGCCGGACATATTTCGGATACTGCCGGGGAATGGGCGATTACTACACTGACCAGCGACAAACTTGAATTCCCGGCCGATCACAAGTTCGAGCCATACGTTCCTGCATCCGACAAGGCGATTCTGGAGAAGTTCGACAGCCAAGTTGCAGAGGCCAAAGCCGCGCTAGCCAGCTTTGCGCCGGCCAAGTGGGACGAGAACTGGAAGTTCATCGCCGGCGGCCAGACCTGGATCGACGAGTCGAAGTATTTGGTCTTCCGCAACTGGGTACTTAACCATCTGATCCACCATCGTGCCCAGTTGGGCGTCTACTTGCGCCTGCTCGACAAGCCGATCCCTGGCACATACGGACCGTCGGCGGACGAGACGTAATTCAGGAATCAGGGATCAGGGATCAGTACGGCACATTGGCGCTCATAACCCCGTCAAAAAATGCAGGAAACGGATTGACAAACTCAAACCCAGCGCGACAATCCTATCGACCCCTGACCCCTGACCCCTGACCGACTATCCTTGTTCCATGGTTATTTCATTTCCGAAGATATACCCTATCCTCGACGCTTCGTTCATTCCCACCTCGGGCCGCGAGGAGTTTCTGCGCCGACTGGGCGGCTCACTGGCTGCGGCGGGCGTGACGCTTCTTGAGTACCGCAATAAGACCGGCGGCGACGCCGAATTGCTGGCGGACGCGGAGGTTTTACGCGCCTCGCTGCCGGCCGGACAGGTGAAGTTGATTCTCGATGATCGCGCCGATCTGGTTGAGAGAATTGGTTTTGATGGCGTGCATGTGGATGCGGGTGACTTATCGCCAGCCGAGGCTCGCAGGCTGCTGGGGCCGGAGCGCATCGTGGGAACCTTCGGCGGAGGCGCTGCGGGAATGCTTCCCGGTATCCTGGAAGCCCCGGCGGATTACTTCTCGATCGGGCCGGTTTTTGCGACGCGCACAAAGCAGACCAGCTCGCCGCTGATTGGAATGGAAGGCGTGCGGCGGCTGCGCGCGGAGGCCGGAGCGGGTCCGGCACTGGTGGCGATCGGCGGCATTACTCTGGCCACAGCGGCGGAGGCGCTCTCTGCCGGAGCTACGGTGGTGGCCATTGCCGGAGCGCTCTTCAGACAGACTGATCCGGCGGCGGAGTTTCGCAGGTGGCTTCGAGAACTGGAATGAATGCCGCCAGTTCCGTTCGTGGTTGTACATCCATGAAAATGCAAGGCCGGTTTATGGAGTGAAAATGCGCCAGACTGTCTCCCCCCGGCTCACGATTTCTGTGTGCGGGGACGGAGACAATCAGCGCATTCGTAATTCTATCCGACCCTATTGTTGAGGCTGAGTCAGATAGTGGTGATGGTGATGGTGGTGGTGGCGATGGTGGACGACTATCACAACCTGCGCTGACGCCGCAATAGGTACTGCGAGGCAGAAGACGAGAATGGTTCCAAGCAAAAACTTTTTCATATCTCTAGGATGACCCGCCGAACGTATCAATGCTGAGCTACTATGACCTGCGCGCGCAAACGCTGATTTTAGAGCAGTTCGGCCCATGATTTATGCTTCTGATCATGGCGAAACAGAATTTCAGTTCAAGTCAGGCGACAGGCGCTCCCCGGCTGGTAGAAAGCCTTGGCTTGTTCAGTTCTACCGCGCTGGTGGCTGGCTCGATGATCGGTTCGGGCATCTTCATCGTCGACGCGGAGATTGCACGCGGCACCAACTCCCCGGTACTTTTTCTGGGTGCATGGTTGGTGACGGCAATGCTGACGATGATCGGCGCGCTCAGCTACGGCGAGCTGGCGGCGATGATGCCGCGAGCCGGCGGGCAGTACATCTACCTGCGCGAGTCGCTGGGGCCGTTGTGGGGCTTTCTTTATGGTTGGACGCTTTTTCTGGTGATTCAGACCGGAACCATCGCCGCCGTCGCGGTGGCCTTCGGCAAGTTTCTCGGCGTCTTTTTTCCCACGGTCTCGACGACCCATTGGCTCTGGCACATCGCCCATGTGCCCGCGCTCACGGTGGGGCCGATGGTGCTGGGCAATATGGAGATCGGCGTCAACACTGCCAATCTTACCGGGATCGCTGTCGTTCTCTTCCTGGCGATCCTCAACATCTTCGGCGTCAAGCTGGGCGCGCTGGTTCAGAATGTCTTCACTACAGCCAAGGCGCTGAGCCTGGCTGCGCTGATTCTGCTGGCCTTCACGGTGGGACGCAACGCCACGGCGATTGCGGCGAACTTCGGCGCGGGCTGGAGCGAGTTCTGGCGGAATGCCAACTGGAGTTCGCTGCACCCTGTGCAGGTGGGCGTCGGCGGGCCAACGGTGCTGGTGAATCTGCTGGTGATTCTGGCCGTGGTGCAGGTGGGTTCGCTCTTCTCGGCTGACGCCTGGAACAACGTCACCTTCACGGCCGGCGAGGTGAAGAATCCCAAACGTAACATCCCACTCTCGCTCGTTCTGGGCACGGGATTTGTACTGACGGTGTATTTTCTCGTCTCGCTTGGCTACCTGCTGGTGCTGCCGATGCACGGCGATGTGAATGGCGCGACGGTGATGGCACGCGGCATCCAGCACGCGACCGAAGATCGCGTGGCGACGGCGGTGCTGGAGCAGATCTTTTACTCCAGCGGGGCGTACCTGATGGCCGGGGCGATTCTGATTTCGACCTTCGGCTGCGCCAATGGAATGTCGCTGGCCGGGGCGCGCGTTTACTATGCAATGAGCCGCGACGGCCTCTTCTTCAAATCCGTCGGCAAGCTGCATCCCCGCTACAAGACGCCCGCAGTAGGCTTACTGGTGCAGGCCGCGTGGGCCACCGTGCTGTGCGTTTCCGGCTCGTACGGCCAGTTGCTGGATTTCATCATCTTCGCGGTGCTGGTCTTTTACATTCTCACCATCGTGGGGCTGTTCGTGCTGCGCTTCAAGAAACCAGATGCTCCGCGGCCTTACAAGGCCTGGGGCTACCCGGTGCTGCCCGCGCTCTATATCGTGATGGCCGGATGGATCTGTGTCGTATTATTGCGATATAAGCCCCAGTACACGTGGCCGGGCTTGGTCTTGGTTTTGCTCGGCATTCCGGTCTATCTCTTCTGGTCGCGGCGTACGATACGTCAATCCCCGCCGATCCAAAGTTAATTCGATACCAACCCCTGTGGATGGAGCTTCTGATTCATGTCCAGACTGCTACGAATCAAACCGATGTCGATGCTCAAGCAAGAGGCCGGTGAAGTGGGCACGCACACGCTCAAGCGTTCCCTGGGAGCGCTGAACCTGATCACTTTAGGCATCGGCGCCATCATTGGCGCGGGCATCTTTGTGCTCACCGGCCAAGCCGCGGCCTTGCACGCCGGGCCGGCAGTCTCGCTCAGCTTTGTGCTGGCCGGTATCACCTGCGCATTCGCCGGCCTGTGCTATGCCGAATTTGCCTCCATCATTCCCATCGCCGGTTCGGCTTACACCTACGGATACGCCACGCTTGGCGAGTTCGTGGCCTGGATTATCGGCTGGGATCTTGGGCTGGAATACGGCTTTGGCGCGGCCACCGTGGCTGCCGGCTGGTCGGGTTACTTCAACAGCCTCCTGCAGCAGTTGCACATCTACTTTCCGCCACGACTGACCGCAACGCCGGGCACGGTGCTTGTTTTCTTTCACGAGCGATGGCTTCCGCTGACCTCGCTGCCGCCAGGCGCCGAAACAGCCGGCTTGCCGCACGTGACCGCACTCTTCAATTTATTGGCCATTCTTGCGATTCTCGCCGTCACCACCGTCCTGGTAATCGGCATCAAGGAGTCGGCCAACCTCAACACAACGATTGTTTTTATCAAATTGAGTGTGGTGGGCATTTTTATTGTTCTGGGTGGGTGGTTTCTCTTTCAGCACCCGGCGCTGGCCTCGGCCAACTGGCATCCGTTCATTCCGCCCTCAGACGGGCACGGCAACTTCGGCTGGCACGGTATTGCTACAGGCGCGGCTTCGATCTTCTTTGCGTATATCGGCTTTGACGCCGTCTCCACCGCTGCCCAGGAGGCCAGAAACCCACAAAAGGATATGCCGCTCGGCATTCTTGGCTCGCTGGTCATCTGCACCATCCTCTATATTGTGGTTTCCACGATCCTTACCGGCCTGGTGAACTACCATTCGTTGAATGTTGCCGACCCGGTGGCGCTGGGCATCGATGCGACCGGCGTCAGTTGGGGTTCGCTGCTGGTCAAGATCGGCGCGGTCTTTGGCCTGGGAACCGTGATGCTGGTCATGCTGCTGGGACAGTCCCGTGTCTTCTTCTCGATGTCCAGAGACGGCCTGTTGCCCAAATGGGCCTCGGCTATTCATCCCAAGTTCCGCACACCGTGGATTTCGACGATCGCGGTGGGCGCGGTGGTGGCAATCCTGCCTGCTTTTCTCTCCGTTGGCCGGCTCGCTGAACTAGTGAATATCGGCACTCTGCTGGCCTTTACGATCGTCTGCGCAGGTGTGTGGGTGCTGCGCGTCCGCCATCCCGACCTACACCGGCCCTTCAAAACGCCGTTTGTGCCGCTGGTGCCCATTCTAGGGATCATCACGGCCGCCTACCTGATGTGCAACCTGCCGCGCATCACCTGGATGGTGATGATCGGCTGGCTGCTGGTGGGTCTGGTGATCTACTTCAGCTACTCGATCCGGCACAGCAAGGTGCAAAAGCTGGAGAATGCCTCAGACGGAGATTGATTCAGCGAAGATAGACCGATGCTCATCGAAGAAAACAAGCCGCTTGCGCCCTTTACCACCTTCGGCATCGGCGGGCCGGCGCGCTGGTTTGTCGAGGCCACAAGCGAAGAGGAGATTGCCGAGGCCGCCGCCTGGGCCGAAGCGCACGCCGCAAAGCTTTTTGTGCTGGGCGGAGGCAGCAATCTACTGGTTGCAGACGCCGGCTTTGATGGCCTGGTGCTACGCGTTGGCTTGCGCGGGATTTCTGTGCAGGATGCGACGGACCTATCTGGCGGAAGGATTTATCAAGCCGCCGCCGGCGAGGAGTGGGACCAATTCGTGGAGCGGATGACTCAGGCTGGATGCGCCGGAATAGAGTGCCTTGCCGGCATTCCCGGAACGGTGGGCGGAACTCCGGTGCAGAATGTCGGCGCTTATGGGCAGGAGGTCGCCTCGGTCCTCTCGCGTGTGCGGGCCTTCGATCTTCAAGAGCACAGCTTCGTCGAGTTTGCGGCCTCCGAGTGCGGCTTTGCCTATCGCCGCAGCCGCTTCAACTCGGAGGATAACGGGCGCTTCATCGTCACCCGCGTGGACTACCGGCTCACTCCCGGCGGCGCGCCGACTGTGCGCTACGCCGACCTGCAACGGGCGCTTGCCGAGCGAGGAACCGTGAGCGGCGAACCGAGCCTTTCCGAAGTGGCAGCCGTCGTGCGCCGCGTTCGCCAGGCCAAGGGAATGTTGCTGGTTGACGGCGACCCCGATTGCCGCAGCGCGGGCAGCTTCTTCAAGAATCCAAGGGTGAGCGAAGAGCAGTTGCGGCAGATTGCGGCGGTGAGCGATAAGGCGCCGCCGCGCTTTCCCGCCGGAGCAGGCGTGGAGAATCTCGGCAGGGTCAAGGTTCCTGCCGCATGGCTGATCGAGCAGGCCGGCTTCGCCAAAGGCCACACGCTCGGCGCCGCCGCCATCTCCTCACGGCACACGCTGGCGCTGGTCAATCTTGGAGCAGCGAGAGCGGCAGACGTTCTGGCGCTCGCCGAACAAATAGCCGCTGCCGTCGAAAAGCGCTTTGGCCTTCGGCTGGAGATGGAACCGGTGATGGTGGGATTCTAGTGGCCAATATGCAGGCTGAGGGACGCGCGTTTGCAAGGTGCGCGGAAAGTATCGCAAGATTCGTATAAGCCCATAATATGTTCGCGGCATCCGAGATGTATTGCCGACTCCTTCAGCCGATTCGATCCCTTGTCATTCGGCTTTCTCTTCCTGCGGCAGGAAAGGATGCAGCGTCTGTTCAAGCAGCCCCGAGGGCATCGGCGTGTGGATTCCGTAGCTGGGCGGCCACTGCTTCCTGGGCATATACCAGGAGCCGAAGAGAATATCCATGATGGGCAGCATTGATGCATAGTTCTTGTCGACGTGTTCATCGTTCGTGTGGTGCCAATGGTGAAAGGCCGGAGTGGCGATCAGCACGCTCAGCCAGCCAAATCGCCAGCGCAGATTGGCGTGAATGAAGAACCCCCACATGGAGCCGACCAGCAGAAAAAACAATGGCGCCACATCCAAATGCCTGCCCGCCACCGGCTGGGCCAGGCCCACGGCGTACAAGGGGACAAGTCCGCACAGCCGGACGAAGACGAAATCCAGCGGATGGGCGTGTGAACTGACGAGCCAGTCCATCTCCTCGGGGCTATGGTGAATGGAGTGAAAACGCCAGAGCAGGGGAATCTCATGCGTCCAGCGATGTCCCCAATAAAACCCAACCTCTCCAACCACCAATGCGGCTGCCAGGCGCGCTCCCAGCGGCAGGCTCGACGACCACTCGTGAACGGCGCCCGGAACCAGCCGATACATGACCCAGGCGATGCCTGCCGCGGGAAATGTCAGAAGCAGCCTGGGCAAAAGGCCGTTCAGAAAATAATAGCCAAGATCGACGAAAAAGGACTTCCGGAAGATCTTCTGCTTATGCAGGGCGAAGAGCCTCTCCAGAGGAGTGAATAGAAGTATAAGCAGGAACAGCCATATGCTCAGCCGGATAATGTCCACCACAAACGGTGGCAAATCCATAATCCGCACTAAAAGGTCATGCATAGGTACTCAACCCGGATTCCGGAAGATGAAAACGAGGTAGTGCTTATTCTAGGGCACTACCTCGTTTTTAGAAGGGAAATAAATGGCAATTATCGCCGGAGCCACTTCTTGGAGCGAAGAATAGCCAGCCCGCCCATCAGACCCGTAAAAAGCAGAGGCAGGCTTCCGGGTTCCGGCACAGGCGAGTTGTCTGCGTTCAACGTGACCCCATCCAGCAGCGCGAATGGTGGAAGCTGAACGTTTCCATAAGCAAGGAACGAGAGCACGTCCGAGGTGTTGTTCGCCGTCAGGTCGAAGGTCTGATATTGCCAGCCGGAAAAGCCGTTGCTGGGAAGTGTATAAACGGCAGTTGAGCCGCTAGAGCCATCGCAGTTGAGGTTGCTGGAAGCATTGGCGCCACCTGAGAGGGGTTGGGTACCAGGATCTACATAGGATTCCACGTTATTTCCGAGGCATACATTCATTGCCTGCAAGGTCGTTCCGTAAAAGCCATATTGCTGCGAGGCCGCCCACCAGAAGCCGACAGTGTATGAGTCGCCCGGGGTCAGGCCATTGATCGTCTGTGAGAGCGCCGAAATCTGGAAGTCGCCATCGAGGGCGACATAATACCCGCCGTCGGGGCTCATTGCAGACAGCCCATTATTCGAGCCATCATTCGGACCCCAAAGCGCATTTTCGCCATAATTACTCAACACAGAGCCGGGCACATCCGCGCTTCCGGGGGCATAAACAAAGGCATAGCTGCCGTTTGGCGTCGGCACCGACCAGTCCGCGAGCGTGGTGTTGTAGCCGATCTGGCCACTGCCGCCATTGATTTCAAAGCTGCCGTTGACGACCAGATTATCCGCTTGTGCCGGGAGGGCATTCATCACAAGCACCGTGGATACAAAACCCATTGCGACGAGATTACGCAGGCGCAGTCCTTGCACTGGCTCCGCTAGCTTCTTGATCGTACCGTTCATTCAATCTCCCTTAAGTTCAATGATTCTTTCATTTAACGAGCCGGCGAACCTGTGATTCACCGGTACTCTTCGATCATGTGTTAAATCTGTCAAAGGCGTAGGTGAAAGGGGAAGCCTACATTCATTGTAGCACTTTGTGGACCAAATATATCCAATTCTGAATATCGCTGTAAATAGAACATATCTTATTGATTTCACAATGCATATCCGACGAGATTCCCATCAGTACTCAGCGTGGTATAAACGCGAATATGCAAGAGTATGCACAGTAAAAGGAAAATTCTTTTCTAATACGTTCACTCCAATTCTGGACCGCGCGTCTCCAACAACAATTGCCGTAAGTACCCTCTGACGGTGCGCTCTGGCAGAATCGAAAACAAGGACACCCCCCAGCAACCGGAGAAGGCATGTGCATCAACCCACCCCTGTACCGTAACAAGAAAACGCAAACTGTGATCCTGCGAATATGCGGCGCGGCAAAACCGCCGTCTGCTGGTAACCTATCAGCAGGCATGAGTGAGAATTTGCATCAGTTGCGTTGTTTTGGATGCGGGGCGAGAATCTCTGGCGTAGACGCCAGCCCGGACTTCCGCTGCGCAGATTGCGGCGACCTGTTTGAAGTGGAGTACCCCGGCTGGGGCGAGCGCAAGGGGCCGGACCGTCCCAATCCCGGCGCGCTCAAGTGGCTGTGGCGGGAGCGGCGCTGCTCGGCCGAGGGGCTGGACCACTCCGGCGTTTGGCGCTTCCGCGAGCTGCTGCCGATTCTGGAGAGCTTTGGCAATGCGGTGACGCTGCGCGAGGGCAATACGCCGCTCTATCACTTGCCGCGCGCCGCCAGGAGGCTGGGGATCGACCAGCTCTATGCCAAACACCAGGGAATGAATCCGACCGGCTCGTTCAAGGACACGGGCATGACCGCGGCGATGAGCGTAGCCAAGGAGCGCGGCTTCGAGTGGGTGGCCTGCGCCTCGACCGGAAATACCTCGGCCTCGATGGCCGCTTATGCCACGCGCGCCGGGTTGAAGAGCCTGGTGCTGATTCCCGACGGCAAGATCGCCTGGGGCAAGCTCTCGCAGGCGATGGACTATGGCGCGGTGACCTGCCAGTTGAAGGCCGACTTCGACGGCTGCCTGACGCTGCTGACCGAGATTGTGAACGAAGCGCCGATCTACCTGCTCAACTCGGTGAATCCTTACCGGCTGGAGGGGCAGAAGACGCCGGCCTTCGAGATTGCCGAGGCCTTCGACTGGAATGTTCCCGATCACCTGATTGTGCCGGGCGGCAATCTGGGCAACTCATCGGCGCTGGGCAAGGGCTTCCGCGAGATGCACGAACTGGGCCTGGTGGCGCGGATGCCGAAGATCTCCGTGATTCAGGCTGCGGGGGCGAATCCGCTGGTGCGCAGCCTGGCCGAGCACGGCGGCAAATCGCTGGAGCCAGTGGAGGCACACACCCGCGCCACGGCGATTCGCATCGGCAATCCTGCATCGTGGCGCAAGGCGGCGCGGGCGATTCAGGAGACAGGCGGCTGGTGCCTGGATGTGACCGAGGCGGAGATCGCGATTGCCAAGGCGGAGATCGGCGCCGAGGGCCTGGGCTGCGAACCGGCTTCCGCCGTTACGCTGGCGGGGTTGAAGAAGCTGCGCGCCGAGGGCAAGATTGCATCGAGCGAGACGGTGGTTCTGGTGCTGACCGGGCACTCGCTCAAGGACGCCGACTATACTATCGACTTCCATCGCGGAACGCTGCTGACCGCGGACGAGAGCGCGGGCCGCGAGGCGGAGATCGTCAGCTTGCAGCGCAATGCGCAGGTCGTGGAGGCCACGCCGGCCGCGGTGCTGGCCGCGCTGAAGGGCAGAGCGGGATGAGCGAGGGATTGCAAGAGAACCCTATCCGGCTGCGTTTGCCGGCCTCGTCGGCCAATCTTGGCTCCGGCTTTGACGCCGCAGCTGTGGCGCTTGATTTTTATCTCGACATCGAGGCCTCGCCTGCCGAGGAGTTTTCGATAGAGGCAACGGGCCGCGACCGGGAGCGCTGTTCCCGGCTTGAGAACAATCTCATTCTGGAGATTTACAAGGGATTGCTGGAGACGAATGGGCGGCCAGCGATTCCTCTGGCGATTCGCATGAACAACGAGATTCCGCTGGGGATGGGCTGCGGCTCGTCGGCGGCGGGACGGCTGGCGGCGATTGCTTTGGCGGTGCATTTTGGCCGGCTGGGCTGGAGTTCTGAGCGGATTCTCGAAGAGGTTTCGGCGCTGGAAGGGCATCCGGACAACGCCTCGGCCTGCTGGCTGGGCGGATTTGTGGCCGCGGCTTGCGAGGGCAATTGCGAGCAGAGGCGCATCCAAGTGGCTCACGTCGCGCCGCCGGCCGAGTGGCGGGCGATCGTGGTACTGCCCAACGAGCCGTTGGCGACCAGCCAGGCGCGCGCCATGCTGCCCGACTGCTACCCACGCGCAGACGTGGTGGCCAACATTCAGTCCGCGGCGCTGCTGGGACTGGCCTTTGCTCAGGCGCGCGGCGACCTGCTGCGCATCGCCATGCAGGACCGCATTCACCAGCCCTACCGCGCGCCCTTCTGCCCATTACTGCCCCGGCTACTGCCGCTGGCCGCAGAACACGGCATTCTGGGAGCGGCTCTGAGCGGCGCCGGACCTTCGGTCCTAGTGATCGTAGGCAGCGCGGAGAGCGTGCCCGAAGCGTTGGCTGCCATCCGGGCGGCGCTGGAAGGCGTAACGGAGCCGGAACTCAAGCTCTGCCGGTTTGAGCCGGCGGGAGCAAACCAATCCTTTGAGGCGACACGCCCGGTCTAAGCCTTGACCGGGGAGCCTCCCTTACGTCGGTTACAGTACTTTTTGTGCAATTTTATACGTAGATGTTACTTTTTTGCAGCACAATCCACGATAGGCATATTACTTTATTTATTACTCAAGATTGCTTGCTATTCGGCCGGGAAACACCTACATTTTCAGCGTGGGCAGTTCTGGGGGAGGGCTGCTCTAGCGCCCGTGATCCCAATGGGATCCGGGCGCTTTTTATTGCCCGCAATTCAATACAGAACTTTTGTTACAGAATCTTAGCTGAAATTCCTGCCATTTGTTAGTCCGAACGGCTCCGTTTTCTGTTGACGATCAAGGAGCGGTTTGCGACTTTCCCTCCTACAGACGCATCTCATGAAGGCCCGGTAACCGCGTACACTGTATGCAGGCAGTTGCCGCAAGGAGGATCATGTCTGGAGTGGGAGTTCTGGAAGTCAATGATGCAACGTTCGATCAGGAGGTGCTCAAAAGCGAGCTGCCGGTCCTGGTGGATTTCTGGGCCGTATGGTGCGGCCCCTGCAAGGCGATCGCGCCGATCATCGATGCGATAGCGGCCAAATACGCTGGCAAGCTGAAGATGGCCAAAGTGAATGTGGACGAGAATGGCGCGACGCCCTCGCGCTTCGGCATTCGCGGCATTCCGGCTTTATTGTTATTCAAGGGCGGCAAGGTAGCCGATCAGATCGTCGGCTTTGTTCCTCAGGACGTGATCGAAGAGAAGATCAAGAGGCTGCTGGCTTAATCGATCTCCGCAGCATCGAACATAGAAGAGCCCGGCAGATCTGCCGGGCTCTTCTCTTCATAGGCCCAATTGGGCGATTGGCTCAAGGCCGAGCCGCTTCCGGCAATCCTCCAGAATGGCTTCGGTGCGCGTTGCGCCTGCGCGGCTGACACCAATCGAGCGAACCTTGAGGAGGGTGTCGAGATCGCGTATGCCGCCGGCCGCTTTCACCTGCACCCGTGCCGGGGAATGTTTGCGCATCAGCTCCAGATCGGGAAGAGTAGCTCCGCTGGATGCGTAGCCGGTCGAGGTCTTCACCCAGTCAACACCAATCTCTCCGCAAATCTCACAGAGGCGAATCTTCGCGGCATCGTCCAGGTAAGCATTCTCAAAGATGATCTTGATCTTTGCCCCGCCGTCGTGGACGGCCTGCGTCAGGGCAAGCAGTTCATCCTGGATATAGGACCAATCCCCGCTGCGGGCCTTGCTGATGTTGATCACCGCATCCAGTTCCCTGCCCCCATCTTTCAACGCCTGCCGGGCTTCGGCCAGCTTGATGGCGGTGGTGTGCCCGCCATGGGGAAAGCCGATGGTAGTGCTGGGGACTACTGTAGAGCCGGCAAGAAGATCGGCGCAGCGAACCAAGTAGTACGGCAGGATGCAGACGCTTGCCGTGTCGTATCGAACCGCCATCGCGCAGCCCGCCTCCAGTTCCGGAGCCGTCAAGGAAGGATTGAGCAGCGAATGATCGATCATCTTGGCGATCGATTCGTAATCATATGAACTGGTCATTTTTACCTGTACTTGCGCAGCACGCCCAGTACGCGGCCCTGAATGGCCACCTGTGCGGCGTTGACGATGATGGGGCCCATCTCGATGTTGGAGGGTTGCAGCCGAACCAGAGAGCCTTCGGCATAAAAGCGCTTGAGCGTGGTTTCGGAGCCGTGCAGCAGAGCCACGACGATCTCGCCCTGGCGCGCCGTGCGGGTGCGCTCCACCAGCACATAATCGCCGCTGATGATGTGCTCGTCGCGCATGGAGTCGCCGCGCACTTCGAGGGCGAAGACGTCGCGGTTGCCCACCACGTCGTGCAGTGAGACGCTCTCCTCGTTCTCCATCGCCTCCACCGGCATGCCGGCGGCGATGCGCCCCATCAACGGCAGACGGTCGCTGGAACGGGTGCGGGCGCCCGGCGGCAGCACGTCGATGGAGCGGCTGCGGTTATGCACGCGGTCCAGCAACCCCTTCTTTTCGAGGTTGGTAATGTGCTTGTGCACAGTGGCCAGGCTCTTGAGGCCCATGCCGCGCGCAATCTCCTCAAAGGACGGGGAGTAGCCGTTGCGCGACACAAAGGTCTCCAGGAAATCGAGAATCTCTTTTTGCCTTCGGGTGACAGCCATGGAGGCATTATAGCGAATAAACGGCGAACTGCAACAGTTTTTTATTTTTTTGTTTTGCTCGGAATTGTTCCTCATGCGCGAACCGGTCCGGAGTCGAGGTAACTCACCACCGGTTCCGCAAAAAATGCGGCGTTGCGGGCACCCAGGTTTCCCGGAATGCCGACTAGAAATGGTGAACAAATACAAAGTTCGGGCTAATATGAGCCATCGATAATCAAAGGGGTGTCTCCGCGCATAGATCTCTCGCGCGGCGGCCCACACGCAAGGGAAGATGATTTCGCTGAAAGTACATCGTGCGCAAACGGAATCCAATGAGCAGTCGCCACCGGAGCCCCCGGCATGATCCGTGGGAACCGGCATATCTGATCCGCTGGCTGTTGCGTTTATGATTTATAAGTCTTTTATATTCAACCGGTTGTGAAAGATACGATTATCGGTCCAGCCATCGGAAAGTAGTCGGCTTTGCCGGAGGAATTTTTTCGCGCTCGCCATATTGGGAATCATCAAGCGCCTGTGCCTTTTCTGGAATCGCCTGTTCTTCTTTCTTCACTTCACCTATTGAGTTCCGTCCCCCGACGCGGGATGGTTAAGTGGAACCGTCCGTTAGCACACTCTAAGCCGGGCGGTTCGAGGACGTGGAGCATGCAGGCGTCACGAGTTGAGGGCGCTGCCGAGCAGAAAGGACTGCCATGAGATTACTGATCGCCGAAGATGACCAGGCGCTGGGGTTATTTCTGAGCCGCGGTTTAGAGGCTGATGGGCACCGTGTCCAAGTGGCCTACGATGGGGCCGCAGCAGTAGAGGCATTTCGCCAGGAGTTGCCTGACCTGACCATTCTCGATCTGAATATGCCTATCAAGGACGGGGAGCAGGTGCTGGAAGAGGTGCGCGCGATGGACTCGGATCTGCCGGTGCTGGTTCTGACCGCCCGTCAGGAGGTGGACACGCGCGTCCGCTGCCTGGACCGCGGAGCCGACGACCTGATGATCAAGCCCTTCAGCCTTCATGAACTGCGGGCCCGCTGTCGGGCGTTGTTACGGCGCAAGCGCGAGGCGCGCCTGCTGCTGCGCGCCGGCGATCTGGAACTGGACCGGCTGGACCACACCGCCCGCCGCGCCGGCCAGACTATCCTGCTCACCAACAAGGAGTTCGCTCTTCTTGAGCACCTGATGCTCAACCGCGGGCAGTGCGTCTCGCGGGTGGAGCTGCTGGACTCGGTATGGAATCTGGAGCCGGCGCAGACCACCAATATTGTGGACGTCTACGTCAACTATCTGCGTCGCAAGCTCAAGGACCCTCCCCCAGGGCAGCTGATCCGCACGGTGCGCGGGCAGGGCTACATGGTGCCGCCGGAGACCGACATTGCGCTCGCCGCCTTGCCAGCACTCGCCGTACCAGCGATTCTGCCCGACGTGGTAGTTCCGGCAGTGGCCGCTCCGGTTTTTGAAGCGCACTAATTCTTTAGCTCAATCCAACCTGATCGACGTTCAGGAGAAACTTCATGGCAAGCGCAGTTCCCGTTTCCGCCCTTCCTTTGGCCAGCCGCATCCGCCCACGCACCGCGCTGGTGGCCAGCGCCGACCGCAGCTTCCGCCAGCGGCTCTCCGAAACACTTACCGGCCTGCGCTGGCAGGTGCGGGAGGCCGAAGGCGGCGCGCAGGCCTGGGCGGAGGCGGAGTCGTCACTGCCCGAGGCGGTTATCGTCGACTCCTGGCTTCCCGATCTCGACCTGGCTGAATTTCTCAAGGACTTCCGCACCAAATTCCCCGACGTGGATTTGGTAACCGCCAGCGGTTTGACCACGCAAGAGAGTCCGCGCGGACCCTACCGCCAGGAGTTGCTCTATGCGCTCAGGCGCACACAGGACAACGACACGGCGATCTGGAACGCGGCGCCGGCGCTCAGCAAAACGAAGCCACCGCTCGATACGATGAATGGCCATGCGTGGCCGATTCCTTCCCTTCCGTCCGTAGCCCGGCAGGCCTTTCCATCGCAGAGCGTCTCCTCCGCCGCCATCCATCCCAGCTTCCCCCAGAGGATGCCCGCCGCCTCGGGACAGCCAGTACACGCCATCGAGCCGGCCTCCAGCGAGAGGCTGCCAGAGCTGATTGGCTACGCCCCCTGCATGCTTGAAGTCAGCCGCCGCATCCGCCTGGTGGCTCCGCGCTCGACGCCGGTGCTGATCGAAGGGCCGACCGGTTCCGGCAAGGAGCTGGTAGCCGAGGCACTTCACCGCCTATCAACTCGCAGCCATAAATCCTTTGTTGCAATCAACTGCGCGGCGATTCCCGAAGCGCTTCTTGAAGCCGAACTCTTTGGCCATACGCGCGGAGCTTTCACCGGCGCGGTTCAGGGGCGCGTGGGAAGAATTGAAGCCGCCGACGGAGGTACGCTGTTTCTGGATGAGATTGGCGAGATGCCGCTGGGGCTGCAATCTAAGCTGCTGCGCTTTGTCGAGTGCGGTGAGCTGCAGCGGGTGGGCGACAATGAAACCGTGAGGGTGGATGTGCGCATCGTGGCCTCCACCCACCAGCCGCTGGCCAAGCAGACCCAGAGCGGCGCTTTTCGCGCTGACCTCTATTATCGGCTCGCCGTCTTCCTGATTCGCACTCCGTCGCTGGCCGAGCATGCCGAGGATTTGCCGCTGCTAGTCAATCACTTCCTCACACAGATGGGCCGCGAGGCGCCGATCAAGCGGATCGAGCCAGCGGCTCTGGCCAAACTGGCCGCCCACGATTGGCCGGGCAATGTCCGCGAACTCGAACACGTGCTGGAGCGGGGCGCGATTCTGGCCGGCGAAGAGACCGTGCTGACGACCCGGGAGATCGACTTTGGGCTGGCGATAAACTGAGCCGCTCGTGCAAGATGGAGCAGGAAGCGTTCCATGGCGAGTCATCATTGTCCGCGCGCCCTTGAGGCCAACGGCAAGCCGTTGACCACCTTCGACACAATCACCCAAGAAACCCTCAACATGATCCACTAATCGGGAATGGGGTGGCCCGAAGGCAGCCCCAATGCAGTGAAGAACCCACGATTACTTCCCTATCGCGCAGGCTTGGGTGGCATAGGCTCAGAAGCCGTGGCCGCCGCCAATCTCGATGAAGATGCCTTTGGCTTCGGCCAGCACGTGGCCTCGTGTGTCCAGAATCCGGGCCTCGGTCCAGTGCTTGCGGCCCTCGCTGCGCAGCAGGCGGCCCTCCAGACGAATCGGTGACGCGGAGCGGACCGGGCGGCGGTAGTCGATCTCCATCCGGCCGGTTACCGCCTTCAGCCCCCGCGCGCGCACCGTTTTGCTCATCGCCTCGTCGAGCAGCGTGGCGATGATGCCGCCATGCAGGTATCCGGGCGGCCCCTCATAGCGCTCAGAAATCGTTGGCAGGCAAACCACCGCGCCATCCTCGGCGAGCAGGAACTCCAGATGCAAGCCAATCTCACTGGCCGGGCCGCAGCCGAAGCAGCGGTTTTGGGCGGTATGCACCATGGGCGTCAGTTTTTCGGCGGGTTCTGTCATTCTTCTACCCTATAGCCTTCCGGCCAGCACATCCTCGTAGATCTCCCTGTCCACATTTCCGCCGGTAAGGATGATGCCGATGCGCTTGCCTTGCAAAATATTCTTTTCTTTGAGCGTCCCGGCCAGCGCTGCCGCTCCCGCGCCCTCGGCCAGGTTGTGAGTGTCCTGATAGTAAGCGCGCATGGCGTCGGCAATCTCTGCTTCAGTGACCTCGACGATGCGGGCAGCTTGCTCCCAAATCACCTCCATGGCCTGGGTGTTGGGCGTGCGGCAGGCCAGCCCATCGGCGAGGACGGTGCGCGACGAGGCCTCCACCACCCGGCGCTCCCTGAAACTGAGCGCGTAAGCCGGAGATGCGGCGGCTACAACGCCGACGATCTCTGTTGTCAGTCCCAGAGCGTTACGCGCCGCGGCCATGCCGCAGATGGACGAGCCAAGGCCGATGGGCACAACTACAGCGTCGAGCGGTGGCGCGGCCTCAAAGAGTTCGAGCGCGTAGGTTGCAGTGCCCATAAGCAGACGCTCATGAAAGGAGTCGATCATGGTGAAGCCGCGCTCGGCGGCAAGAGCGCGAGCGAACTCCAGCGACTCCTGAAAGTCGTCGCCGTGTTCGATCAGTTCGGCGTCCTGAGCGATCATCGCGCGATTCTTCTCCCGGCTGTTGCCGCGCGGAACAACAATAACCGCCTTCAGGCCCGCGAGCCGCGCGGCCATGGCCACTCCCTGGCCGTGATTGCCGCGCGTGGCTGCTGCGACGCCGGCCAGGGCGGGTTGGGTCTCTTTGAGCCAATCGATGTAAACCAGCGCGCCACGCAGTTTGAAGGCGCCGACTGGCGTATGGTTTTCGTGCTTGATCCAGGCCTCGGTTCCCAGCCGCTCGTTGAGCAGCGGCCATGTGTACTGCGGCGTCGGCGGCATGGAGCGGTAGACCACTGTCTGCGCATCGCGAATCTGGGTTAAAGAAGGAAGTTGCATGACTCCAGCATAGCGAAGAAGGCTTCAGGCATGGCTTCTTCATGGAATCCGCGAATTTCTTCGCAGTCTTTCCCCGCCTCCATGCATCGAACCCAATGGAGGGTTCCCCACATGGACCGCAGAACCGCAATCAAGCACATGGGCGGCGTGGCCAGCGCGCTGCTGTTGACCGAAGCCCTGCACGCACAGGCGCTCCCTGCCTCGCCCGCCGCCGCAACCCCACCCGCGCCCCCAGCCGGCCCTTTCACCCTGCCGCCGCTGCCCTACGCCTATGACGCGCTGGAGCCATACTTCGACGCCGCGACGATGCACCTGCACCACGACAAGCACCACCAGGCCTATGTGAACAATCTGAACCTCGCAGTAGCCGCGCATCCCGAGCTGGCAGGCAAAACGGTGGACGAGCTGGTAGCGAATCTGAGCACCTGGCCGGAGTCGGCCCAAACCGCCGTGCGCAACCAGGGCGGAGGCCACGCCAACCACTCCTTCTGGTGGCCGACGCTGGGTAAAGGCGGCGCGGCGCCCACCGGCGAGCTGGCCAAGGCCATCGACCTGAGGTTCGGCTCGCTCCCCAGCTTCCAGGACAAGCTGACCGCCGCGGCCATGGGCGTTTTCGGCAGCGGATGGGCCTGGCTGGTCAAGCTGCCCGACGGCTCGGTGGCCATCCAGAGCACCGCCAACCAGGACAGTCCGCTCACCGTGGGCCTCAAGCCGCTGCTGACCGTGGATGTGTGGGAGCACGCCTACTACCTGAAGTATCAGAACCGCCGCGCCGAGTACGTCAAGGCATTCTTCCAGGTGATCAACTGGGATTACGTGAGCGGAAAGTTTGCCCAGAAGGCGTAGGTCTTCATTTCTTCGCCGGCAGCGTCTCCCGCTCCCGCGTATTCATGAAGGAGCGCCGGCCGCCCTGCGAGCGCAGGTTGGGATCGTGGATCGGCGGGCGGCTCTCGTCGGCAGTGAAGCCGCGCGCCAGCTTGGGGTTGGGCTTGAATTTGGGCGGCCCGCCGTAGAACTGTCGCGCATGGCTCACCACCATCCCCGCCCGCCCATGCATCGGCCGCACAATCCCGCGAACCTGCACGTCCATGTCGCGGTACTTGCGCAGCTCGCCCACATCCTCGCGGTCCTCCCACAGGCTCACGAGGGTAAAGCGGCATTGCTCGTCCGGCGTCTGCTGCGTGCACACGTCCAGGAAGCGCGTCCCATCCGGCAACTCGACCACATCGTAGATGTGCGCCGTGATGCACACGTCCTTGTTCACCAGCTTGGTGGCCTCATCGGCTGTAACGCAAGGCTTGGGCTTGCCCGCTAAAACCAGCGCGGGCGAAAGCGCAGCAAGAAGCACGACCCATCCCATCCGGCGCAGAGCCACAAATAGCCTCCAAAGAAGACTGCCGAAATCGTAGCGCGAAATGCGCGGAAACGGAAGCAAAACCTCACGTAATTCCAATCGTAGCCGATCTACAGTACGAGGAGTTTATGCTGACGAAGACATTGAAGCTCAGAAAACGAGGGAACGGCCTCTGGATTACCATCCCCGCGGCCATTGTGAGAGAGCGGAACCTGAAACCCGGCGATGAGGCACAGTTCACGCAAACCGGAGAACATGAATTAGAGTTGAGTCTCGTTTGCAATCAAACCGGGACCATTGAGAGGATAATGACTTTTGGCCGTGTCATGCCGCCGGATTCTATGTCCACTCGGGACAAAGCTAACGAACCATAGGGTAGAATTGCTGTGATATTGAGTGGGAGCGAGTTCGATGTCTACTGTGAAGCGATTCTTCGTTCATCGTGCATGGTTCTTTGTGGTGGTTGGGATTCTGGCGACGCCGTTCGTTCTTTGGTTGGGGTTTGGGCTGAACAATGTGGCGCAATCGCTTTGGTGGCACTGGAACAACGGGAGCAAAGTAATATTTGACGGGCACACGATCACCTTGCCGTTGATGTGGAGACGGAATCCCTGGGCGAACAATAAGGTCTTGAGGCTCGGCCACGCTGTGATCTGGCAGCCTCCGCTTCCACTGCTGGTTGACCCGGAGGATATGACGATTGCGGCGGGCAATGTCAGGTCTGGCTTGCCGGGTGACGGAGAGGATCAGATTATCGACGAGGCGGCGGCACTGCGTTGGCAAACCCAAATGGTTGCGAGTTACCACGAGCAGGGCGCTTACGCCAGCCCTGAAATCCTTCACGGAAAGACCATGACCTTCTATTGCTTCAACAGGAACGATGGTCCGATTCATGGGGCCTGCTTTCTTTGCAAAGCCGTCGGCACCAATTGGGACATCGTCTATGCCGCTGGGCAGACTCAGCCCCACGCCATTCAAAATCAGATGCTGAAAGCCAAAGAGATTTTGGAATCGATAGAGTGACAGAGATTTGGCTCTCTCACCCCTTTTCTTGGCAAGTTAGTGTGCCCTAACCAACTCCTCGCTCTACGCCCCTTGCCCGTAATGGCTCACAACATAGTTATCGAGTATCTGCTTGAACTCCGCCACTATCGTATCGCCGTGCAGCGTCTTCAAGAGCTTGCCGTCCACATACACCGGCGCTTTCGGTTCCTCAAACGTTCCCGGCAAGCTGATTCCCAGATTCGCGTGCTTGGATTCACCCGGCCCGTTGACCACGCAACCCATTACCGCCAGCTTCAACTCCTCCACGCCGGGATACTTCTTGCGCCATTCCGGCATCGAGGTGCGCAGATAACTCTGAATCTGCTCGGCTAACTCCTGGAAATAAGTGCTCGTCGTCCGCCCGCACCCGGGGCAACTGGTCACCTGCGGCATGAAGCTGCGAATCCCCAGTGACTGCAAAATCTGCTGTGCGGCCACGACCTCTTCCGTCCGGTCGCCTCCGGGTTTGGGCGTCAAACTCACGCGGATGGTGTCGCCGATGCCGGCCAGCAGCAGCGGCGCCAGGCCCGCCGTCGAGGCAATCAGTCCCTTCGCGCCCATCCCCGCCTCGGTCAGGCCCAGGTGCAACACGTAATCGCAGCGCGAGGCCAGATTCGTATACACATCGATCAGGTCGCGCACCCCGCTTACCTTGGCCGAAAGAATGATCTGATCGGGGCGCAGGCCGTAACGCTCAGCGGCGGCGGCCGACTCCAGCGCGCTCACCACCATCGCCTCCATCATCACCTCGCGCGCCGGCAAGGGCTGCGGCTGGCGGCTGTTCTCGTCCATCATGCGGGTCAGCAGCGATTGATCCAGCGAGCCCCAGTTCACCCCGATGCGCACCGGCTTCTGGTTTTCCACCGCGCACTCCACCATCACCTGAAAATTGTCGTTGTCTTTCTTGCCTATCGACGCGTTGCCGGGATTGATGCGGTATTTGGCCAGCGCCCGCGCCGTGGCGGGAAACTTCTTGAGCAGCAAGTGGCCGTTGTAATGGAAGTCGCCCACAATCGGCACTCGCAGGCCGCGCTTATCGAGCCCCTCGACAATGTACGGAACAGCCGCCGCGGCCTCCTCATTGTTCACTGTGACGCGGACGATCTCCGAGCCAGCCAAAGCCAGGGCCGCTACTTGTTCAATGGTGCCCGCAATGTCCGCGGTGTCGGTGTTGGTCATCGACTGCACGACGACCGGAACCTCCCAGCCCACGCGAACCTGCCCGATGCTGACCGTTCCTGTTTTTCTGCGCTGAATCTCCGCCATGCCTCTAGTTTACCTTCAAATCCTGTTGGTCGCGGCCTAAGCGCCGATTCCGCTCACCTTGATCAGCAGCCATTCCAGAACACGCGAAGGCAGCAGCCGCCGCAGCGCCAGCCCCAGATGCGCGTCCCAGCCGAAGACATAGCGCAGCCGGGGCCGCGGATCGTCGAGTATGGCCGCAATTCCATCAGCGACAATCTGCGGGTTGGCTTTCAGTTTGCCCCTCTCGCGCTGGCTCATCAGACGCGCGATGCGAGCGGCATTGGGCGAGTTTGCATCCTGCGCGGAAGCGGAAAGAATCGCATTGCGCGTCCAGATGTCGGTTTCAAACGAGCCCGGCTCGACCAGCACAATCTGAATCCCCAGCGGCTTCATCTCCAACCGCAGGGACTCGGCCCATCCTTCAATCGCGAACTTCGAGGCCACGTAACTGCCGATGCCCGGAAAGCCCATGCGCCCGGAGATCGAC
>Ga0326727_10010197_pt1 | contig 22524 bp, 22 predicted proteins | sample MB2enrmetagenome_FD_207643 | JGI IMG/M metagenome (GOLD analysis project Ga0326727, IMG submission 207643) | Lab enriched peat soil microbial communities from McLean, Ithaca, NY, United States - MB29MY | ecosystem: Environmental > Terrestrial > Soil > Wetlands > Peat | place: USA: New York...
GCCCGCAGGTCGCGGCGGCCGTCCAGGTAGTACTCCGCCCCGGTGACGAGGGTCAGCCCCACCGCGATCCAGAGCATGATCTCCACCGCGAGGAGGTGGGTCTTCCCGATCGGCGGAAAGAACGCCGCGGCGATGGCGAGGTCCTGAGCGAGGGTCTTCAGCTTGGCCAGCGGACGCGCCGGGACCGAGATCCCGTGACGTCCCGCCGTGATCCGGAACGTACTCATCGCGATCTCCCGCGCCCCGATGAGCACGACGGGCAGCGGGCTGAGAAGGCCGATCCCGCTCAGCGCGCTCAACGCGCCGAGCACCAGGAACTTGTCCGCGAGCGGATCGAGGAACGCCCCCGACCGCGTCGTGCCGTGGCGCCTCGCGATGTGACCGTCGAGCCCGTCGGAGAGGCAGAACGCCGTCCACAGCGCCCAAAGAAGCCACGACGTTGGTCCAATCTCGACAGTGAGCACGGCGAGCGCGGGCGCGCCGACGAGACGGGTGAACGTGAGCGCGTTCGCGGGCGTCAACAGCGCCGAGGGACCGAATGACGGGCGGGACCCGTTCATGCGCGCGCCTCCGCGTGCGCTTCCCGGTGACGTCCTGCCGACCCCGCGTCAACGAAGCACCCCTCTAGATCCGGACCCACGGCCGCCTCGATCCGCACGCGACGCTGCGAACCCGGCGTACCGCCCCGGGGAACGTGGATCACGCCGTCGATCTCGGGCGCCTCGCGGTGCGAGCGCCCGACACCGACCTCGTCGATAAGCACTTCGGTCGTCACCCCGACGAGGGCGCGCCGACGTCGCGCCGTAATCGCGTCCTGCAGCCCGGCGCACTCCCGCAGCCGCTCGAGGGCGAGGGCCGGCGGTATCTTGTCCCCGAGACCCGCCGCGTACGTTCCATCCTCCTCGGAGTAGGCGAAGAATCCGGCCCAGTCCAATTCGGCCGCCTCCAGGAAATCGAGCAGGGCGTCGTGGTCGTCTTCGGTCTCGCCGGGGTAGCCGAGGATGAAAGAGCTGCGCAGGGCGGCTTCCGGCGCGAGGGCGCGGATCTTGTCGATGCGGTCGAGGAACACGTCGCCGGAGCCGAAGCGCCGCATCCGTCGCAGCAGGGGCCGCGCCACGTGCTGGAGCGATAGGTCGAAGTACGGGACACGCGTCGCGACGATCGTCTCGATAAGCCGAGCGTCGAGCGCGGACGGATACAGGTAGAGCAACCGGACGCGAGCGACGCGTTCAGCGACCGCCTCGACCAGCCCGACGAGGCCGTCGCCGTGCCCCAGGTCCCGACCGTAGGACGCGAGGTCCTGCGCCACGAGGACGACCTCGGCAACCCCCAGCTGGTCGACCTCGGCGAGGATCGCGTCCTTCCGCCGGGAACGCTGCGGACCCCGGAACTGAGGAATCGCACAGAACCCGCAGCCGCGGTCGCAGCCCTCGGCGACCTTCACGTACGCCCAGGACCGCTGCGCGCGCGGGCGCGCCGCGTCGAGGAAGGCGATCGGGACGGCCCGTTCGGCCCGCGGGCGCCAGCGGGCTCCCCTGTAGTGCACCGGGATCCCCACATCGACCACCGCGTCGACCTCGGGGAGGACCCCGGCGAGCTCCTCCCCTGCCCGGGCGGCGAGACAGCCGGTCACGATGAGACGGGCGCCGGGACGCCGCTCGCGCGCGACCTCCATGATCACCGCCACCGACTCGGCTCGTGCGGCCTCGATGAACGCGCACGTGTTCACGACGACGAGGTCGGCGTCGGTGAGCGCTGTCGTCGGTTCCAGACCCGCCGCGAGGAGCGAACCGGTGATTCTTTCCGAGTCGACCTCGTTCTTCGGACAGCCGAGCGTCTCGACAAAGAAGCGCTCCGGCACGGCCGGAGCCTACCGTCGGGGCGTCGCAGCGACATGTGGCCCCTGGTGGCGCCTAGTAGTCGGCGTCCAACTCGATGGCATCGTCGTCCGAGCCGGGCACGAGCTCCCGTTTCAGACGAACGTACTCCGCGTCCGTGAGCACCCCGCGGCGGTGCAGCCTCGACAGGTGTTCGAGCTCATCGGCCACCGCGACCGGACCGACCTCGGCGTCGCCGCCCGCGTCGTGACGGCGGGACTCCTCGATCGTCCGGTTGATCAGCCCCTGCACGACGGCAGGGTGACGGACGTTCTCAAACGGCGCCTCGCCCCGCCCGCCCGCCGATTGCACGGAGAGCTCACCCTTGCCGATCATGCGCCCGAGGAGGGTCTGGACGTAGCTCACGTCCTGGATGCTGGAGATGAGGATCTCGCGTCCCGAGCGGCGAACCACCCCGCGACGGTAGATGACCCGCATCGTCGTCACGACGAGGTCCGTCGACCGCCACTTCACGAGCCGGGCGAGGAAACGGCACACCGCGACGACCGTCAATCCGAGCAACACCCAATCGAACCACCTCGGCGCGGCGGACCACGTCACGTAGATCGCCACGCTTCCGGCGAGAACGACGGTCGCGACGAAGCTCGGACCGACGAGCAGCGACCAGTGCGGACGGGCTTCTAGGAGGACCTCCTCGTCCTCGTGGATGGCCCGCCTCGAAAACGTCACCGCCACTCCTTCATCGGCAGTCGCGAGCTCGCGCGCCGGAAGACGGGCTGGTCACTTCAACCGAGCTTCGCCGCGATGTTCCCCGCCCCGCGCAGGACCGACCCGTCCGCGCCTGCGACCGAAAACGTCATGGCCGGCCGCTCCATCGCCTCAGTGACGAGCCCCCTGAGGAGCTCGCCGAACTCAAGCGGCGGATCGATGAAGAGATAGCGAGACAGCGATCCGGGAATGGTGTTGATCTCGTTGACGTAGAGCTCACGGCCGTCACTAAGGAAGTCGATCCTGTTCACGCCCCGAGCTCCGAGGAGCCGCGCCACGGCGAGCGCGAGTTCTCTCAGCTCCCGCTCGACACCGGAGTCGATCCGTGCCGGAAGCTCCCGCGGCGCCCTGAGCATTCCCTCCCCGCCGACGTACTTGTCGGCGTAGTCGAGGATTTCAGCCGTCTTGTTCCTCCCGAGCGGTCGCTCCACGGCCGACAGCACCGTCGTCGGCCACGTCCGCACGGCGACCTGCAGGTCGTAGAGGTCGTCCCGGTACGGTTCGACCACCGCTCCCGGCCGCAGGTGCACGTTGGCACGGAGTCGCGCCTGCACGGTCGGCCAGTCCTTCACGACGTCGATTCCGATCGACGAGCCCCCGTAACGCGGCTTCACGATGTACGGTCCGCCGAAGGCGGGTGCCGCCAGCCCCGGACCGAGCGCGACCCGCGGAAGCGTCGGCACATGCGCGGCCGCAAGGACCCCAGTCGTCGCGAGCTTGTCCATCCCGAGCGCCGCCGCCGCGGCGCACGGCCCGCTGTACGCGACGTGGGCGCAATCGAGCATGCCCTGCAGGGAACCGTCCTCCCCCGGCCCGCCGTGACAACAGACGAGCGCGGCGTCAATCTCGACACGGCGCGGCCCCGACCGGGGCCACGCGGCCCGGGCGACGAATCCGCCGTCGGCCCCCGTGCGCAGTTCGACCTGGCGGCGAGCCTCGGGGGCTCCCCCGACGAAGGCGCTCGCCTCGAGCAAGGGCGAGACCTCGAGCCAGTCCGCCGTCTTCGTCCAGTACAACGCGTGCACGGCCGCGACGGCGTCGTCCGCGGCCAGCGCTCGTGCCGCCTGGAGTCCCGTCAGGATCGAAACGTCGTGCTCGGGCGACGGTCCGCCGAACAGCACGCCGACACGCAAAGAGGACCCGGGCATCACGGCATTGTAGGCAGCACTTCGGCATCTGACGATGGAGGTCTCTCCGGCCAACTCATGGCACGATCCCGCTTTTAGGGATATTGATCAGGAAGGTCGTTCTCGTATAGGACGACGTCACCCGCGCGGAGTTCTTGTCGGACCCAGGCGACGGCCGCAGCCCGCGAGGAAAGCGTCGTCACCCGGAGACCCCGGCTGCCGGCGCGCCGATCGCCCCTGCCCGCGGCTAACCCCCCGAGGAGGGCCCGGCGGTTCGTCGATCCCACGACGACGAGGTCCGTCGCCACGTCCGCCACCTCACTGGCGAAGGTCGCGTTGGCGGCGCGCTGGAGTGGGCCCAGCTCGACCATCCCCGGGGTGACGACGACCACGCGGGCCCCCGGGAGCGCGTTCGCCCTCAGCGCCTCGAGAGCGAGTCGTGTGCCGGCCGGGTTCGCGTTGAAGGTGTCGTCGAGGACGACGACACCGGCGGGAGAGGTGGCGACCTCCAGACGGTGCTCGACGATGGGCAGCGAATGCAGCCGGATGGCGACATCGCTGAGCGGCACACCCAGCGCGACCGCGATCCCAACGGCACATGCCACGTTCGTCAGCGCGATCGGCCGACCGGGATCGAGAGTCAGCCCCCCGACGACCGAGCCGGCCACGTGCAACGTGGCGCCGCGGGCCCCTTGGATCAGCGCGACGTCCGCGCGGCGCTCGACCGCTGAACAGCGGAGCACGCGGCGACCGGCGTTCTCCAGTTCGCGCGCCAGACGGACGAGGCGCTCGTCGTCGACGTTCAGGACGGCGCACTCGCTGTGGGCGAGGATCTCGCTCTTCGCCGCCACGATGCGCTCCAAGGACCCGAAGCGCTCGAGGTGAACCGGCCCGATCGCGGTAATCACCGCGACACTGGGCGCCAGCCACGACACCATCTCGGCGATCTCGCCGGCGCCGTAGGCCCCCATCTCCGCGATGAAGACCTCCGTACCCGGAACGAGGTCCTCGTTCACGGCCCGGGCGAGGCCGGCCCGGTTGTTGAAGCTGCGCGGGCTCGCCACGACGCGGAACGTGCCCGCGAGCAGATGGCCCGCGTAGCTCTTCGTCGAGGTCTTGCCGTAAGAACCGGTGATGCCGATGACGACAGGGCCGATGCGGTGCAGTCTCTGCGCGGCCCGCCGGACGAAGCGCCTGGCGACCCCCCACTCGACCGGCCGGTCGACAAGCAGGGCGATCTCCACGACTACCGGCGAGCCGATCGTTCCGGCCGCGGCGACCGTCGCCGCCAGGCGAAGTCCACCGAGCAACGATGCGGACGCGACCGCGGCGCCGTACTCAGCCGCCACAATCGTCGCGATCGTGCCGAGCCGGCGGGTCCACCGCAGCGGTCCGCTACGACCCCGCACGCCCAAGCCGAGCGGACCGGAACCGACGACGACCGCTCCGAGGATGCCGATCCCCGCTTGGAAACCCTCCGCCACCACCGATCCGAGCGCACCCGCCGCGGCGGTGATGTGGACCCAGTCGCGTCCCCACCATCGCCCAGCAAAGCGCGCGACCGAGCCGCTCAGGTAGTGCTCGCGCTGCGCGACTCGCAGCCATCGGACAGTGGCGAGAACCGCTCCCGCCGCTGAAGCAGCGAGCGTCGTGACGAGGAGCGCGGTCATGGCCGGTGCGCCAGTGTCGCGGCGCGCAACGCGCCGGGCGCCGCGGTCGGCACGAAGTGGTCGACGCCCGGCAGCACGGTCAGGCGTCCGTCGACGAGGGAGCGCGTCGCCTCGCGGGCGACGTCGACCGGCACCGCGGTGTCGTCTTCACCCCAGACGAGCTCGACCGGGCACCGGAGCAGGGCCAGCGTCGCCCGGTAGTCCTCGGCGACGGCGCGCACGAGCACGTCACGCATCACGCCCCGCGCCTCCCGGTAATCGCGTGAACCGTAGCGCTCCCGAGCCTGCTCCAGGCGGGTCGCGCTGACGATCCCCGCCGCGGCAAGTGACCGCACCACCCGGTAGCGAGCTTTCGGGCGGGGTCGCCGGCTGGCGGTCACGAGCGGCACCCCCGACAGGACGAGCGCCGCGACACGGTTACCCCAGAGCGCGGCGAACTCCACAGCCACGCGGCCCCCGAAGGAGTGGCCGACGATCACGATTCGCTCGGCCATCTCGTCGAGCAACGGTTGGAGGAACGCCGCGTACTCCCGCGCCCCCCACACCGCCTCCGGCGGTGGCGACGCTCCGAAACCGGGTAGGTCGACGGCGATCGCATCGAGCGCCTGCTCGCCGTCCCTGGCACCGAGCACTTCGACGAAGTCCGCGTGCGACCGCGCCCATCCGTGGAGCGCGAGCACCCACGGCTTCGACGACCCGAACGCCTCGCCAAACGTCTTCCCGCCGAGATATCCGCTCAGCATCCCTGATGACGCTAATGGCTCCGGGTCCGTCGGACCGTCCTCATGCAGGCTCTTCGGACTGGAGACCACACCCGACGAGTACGGTCCGGAGCGGTGACCCTCGATCCCGATCTCCGTCGGGTCCTCGCCGGGTGCGACGAGTGCCAGCGTGCGGCGATTACCTCGCCCGCGGCACCACTCCTCGTCGTCGCCGGCGCCGGGTCCGGCAAGACCCGCGTCCTCACGCGCCGCATCGCTTGGCGAGTGCTCAACGGCTCCGCGGCCCCGGCCCACCTCCTCGCGCTCACGTTCACCCGCAAGGCCGCCGGCGAGCTGCGGTCACGCCTACACCAACTCGGTTTGCCCGCCCGCGTCACCGCCGGCACGTTCCACTCGATCGCCCTCGCCCAGCTTCGTCTGCGGGCCATCGACGAGGACCGGGAACCGCCCCCTGTCCTCGACTCCAAGGCCGCCTTGCTCGCCAAGCTTCTTCCTGCGGCGGAGCATCGGAACCCGCGGACGCAACCCGGTGGCCGGCGCGAACTCCTCGCCTCGGTGGCCGCCGAAATCGAATGGGCCAAGGCGAGACTCGTCGCGCCGGGTCGTTACGTCGAGTGCGCTCAGGCGGCAGGACGCGCTCCCCTCGTCGAACTCGCCGCGGTGGCGGAATGCTTCCAGCGATACGAAGACGAGAAGCGCCGGATCGGGATCCTCGACTTCGAGGACCTGCTCGAGCGCCTCGCCGACGACATGGCCTCGGACGACGCCTTCGCCGCCGTGCAGCGCTGGCGTTTCCAGCACCTTTTCGTCGACGAGCTCCAGGACGCCAACCCGGCCCAGCTGCGACTGCTCGACACCTGGCTCGGCCACCGCGAGGACCTCTTCGCGGTGGGCGACCCGCGCCAGGCGATCTACGGATGGAACGGCGCCGAGCCGAGCGCCGTCACGTCGTTCGCCGACCGCTATCCGGGAGCGACCGTCATCGAACTCGCGACGAACTACCGCTCGACGCCCCAGGTCGTCGCCGTCGCTTCCGCGGCCTTGCCGCCCGGCGCCCCGGCCCAGTCGGCCGCGGGCCCGGACGGATCGGCACCGCGTGTGACGGCCTACCCCACCGACACCGACGAAGCTGCGGGTGTCGCCGCGACCATTCGTCGTCTCCATCTGCCCGGTTCGCGGTGGTCGACGTGCGCCGTCCTCGCCAGGACGAACGCGCAGCTCGTGCTGTTCGAGCAGGCCCTGGGTGCGGCCGGCGTCCCGTTCCGCGGGAGCGTCGGAGCCGCGTTCCTCGCGCGACCGACCGTGCGCGAGGAACTCGATCGGCTCGCGGGCCGGACCGGACGGGAGGGTTTTGGCGCCTGGCTCGAGGATCTCTCGCTTGAGGTGGAACGGGATCCCGAGAACGACATGGACGAAGGCAGCGCCGCAAAGCGCAGTGACGACCCGAGCGAACGCGAGCTCGACCTCGCCGTCCTTTCTCGCGTCGCATCGGACTATCTCGCGCTCGACGCTGACCCCGGCGCAGAGGGTTTCCCCGCCCATCTGCGACAGATCTTGCGCGACGACCCGCAGGCGCCGGCGAGCGACGGGATCGACCTGCTCACGTTTCACCGTGCCAAGGGCCTGGAATGGCGGGTCGTTTTCGTCACCGGGATCGAGGACGGTCTCGTTCCCATCGCCCACGCGAAGACCGCCGCGGCCCTGGAAGAGGAGCGGCGGCTCCTCTACGTGGCGTTGAGCAGGGCGACCGAGGAGCTGCACTGCTCTTGGAGTCAGCGACGCGCTTTCGGCCACCGCGCCTCGCGCCGCGAACCCTCCCCGTTCCTCCCTGCCGTGATGGAGGCGTGCCGGTCGGTCGAGAACGCGCGCGCCTTCGACCTAGACAGGGCGAAGGCCGCGATCGCCGCGACCCGGTCACAGTTGGACCTCGCCTCCCCGGCGGCGCGCGAACTCACGTCGCTCCCCAACACCGGCGCCGCGGAGCGCTGAACCTTCTCCTCGGGCGCGGCGCCCGCCCCACCGTGGGGGCGTCTAGCCGGTTGCCAGTTCGCGGGGACGGCCCGAGGAACCGGCCCGTCGTGACCAGATGTCCTCGCATTCCGCGCAGATCGAAGCAGGAATGACCCCAACCCGCATGAGCACACCGAAGATCGTGCACCCCGCGCAGTACGCGAGGGCCGCCTCGAGCGTCGCCGGGACGATGAGGATCGCGAGCAGGGTGACGCACGCGATTCCCGAACCGACGAGCCACGCGACCAAGGCGCCGAGGGCCAAAGCGGCGCCCATCGCCTGGGCGAATCGCTTCGGCGCGCCTGGCACCGGCTTGGCCCACCGCCCGAGTCGGGGCGCGACGAACCGGGTCGCCACGAACCCGAGCGGGCTGAGACGCGGCCCGGCGAGCGTGCGCGCGACGAACCCGTACGCGATCGGGATGGTGAGCCACAGCTGGTGAGTCGCGATCGCGACCGCCGCCATCACGACGACTCCGGCCGCCACCGTCCTCGCCGCGACCTCGTTCACCGGGTTCGGGAAGCCGATCGGGTTCCGTATCATCCGGCGAGCCTAACGATGTCTTAACAATTCCGATCAAGTTCCTCACCTAACGGGGCAATGTCGCCAAAAGCCCTGCGCATCGGACCGGGTATGCTCAGCGGGTGACCTCCTCCCCTGCCCTTTCCCGTTCGCGTCCGCGCACCGGGCTCGCGGCGGCGGCTGCTTGGGCCGCGGCCTGTCTCCTCCTCGGACTGCCGCTCGTCGGCGTGGCGTCGGCTTCCTCCGTCCCGAGGAAGCACCCGAAGGCGACCGCGGTCGTGGCCGCGACGAAAAAGGCGATGGACGCCCAGAAGAGCGTCCACTGCGACATCTCCGCCTACGACGCCTCGACGAAGCAGACAACGACCGTCACCGAGGACGCCAGTAAGACGCGTGGCCTGGAAACGCTCGCCGTCGGCACGGCGGAGGTGAAGTTGCGCCTCACGCCCACCGCCGCGTACCTCTGGGGTAACTCCAAGGGCCTCTCGACCGTCTTCGGCATGTCGGCGACCCAGATCGCGGAAGTCGGCACGAAATGGGTCTTCTCCAAACCCGGTACCTCCCAGTACGCGGACGTGAAGTCAGCCGTGTCGATCGCCTCGTTGCTCGGCTCCCTCCTGCCGACGACGACCAAGGTCACGATCGCCAGCGGGCGCCTGAACGGCGAGTCCGTCCGCGTCCTTTCCTGGACGACGACGAGCTCGCAGTCGAAGCTCGTCCACATCTCCCTCGACATCGCGGCGAAGGGTCCTTCGCTCCCCATCCGGCTGACCGCCCTCACCGGGAAGAGCCACGAGAAGGCGCTGTTCAGCAGGTGGGGCGAGGCCATCCACGTGCCCGTGCCGACCGCCACCGTCGAACTCGCGAGCTAGGAACCCGAGCTCCGGGACACGGCGCGGCGAGCTCCATCGGCGTGTCATTGTGGCCCCTGGATGCGGTCCAACCGCGGCGGGGTGTGCCCGACTGGCCTTCGGTCTAGGGGACGCGCCTGTGGGTGCGGAAGTAGTCGACGAGTCCAACGGTCGAGCTGTCCGCCGCACCCAGTTCCGGTGCCGAGGTTGACGACAGCGCCGGGGCGAGGTCCGACGCCATCACCTTGCCGAGCTCGACGCCCCACTGGTCGAACGAGTCAATGCCCCACACGACGCCCTCGACAAACGTCGCGTGCTCGTAGAGCGCGACGAGCTGACCGAGGACGGACGGGGTGAGCCGCGGGGCGACGATCGTCGAGCTCGGACGGTTCCCGGGCATCACCTTGTGGGGGACGAGGTCGGCCGGAACACCCTCGGCGACGAGTTCCTCCGCCGTCTTGCCGAACGCGAGCGCCGCGCTCTGGGCGAAACAGTTCGCCATGAGAAGTTCGTGCTGCTCACCCGACTCCCGTGTCGAGTTGGCGAAACCGATGAAGTCGACGGGAACAAGCTTCCTCCCCTGGTGGAGCAGCTGATAGAAGGCATGCTGCCCGTTCGTTCCCGGAGCGCCCCAGAACACCTCCCCGGACTGGATGTCCACGGCGACGCCGTCGCGCCGCACCGACTTGCCGTTCGACTCCATCGTCAGCTGCTGGAGGTAGGCGGGGAAGAGCGCGAGTCGCTGCGAGTATGGCAGCACGGCATGGGTCTGGGCAGCGAAGAAATTGTTGTACCAAATGTTCAGCATGCCTTGGATGACAGGCATGTTCTGGGCGAGGGGCGCGGTGCGGAAGTGATCGTCCATCGCCCGGAAGCCCCCGAGCATCTCAGTGAACCGATCCCTCCCGATCGCGACCATGAGCGCGAACCCGATCGCCGAGTCGAACGAGTACCTTCCACCGACCCAGTCCCAGAATTCGAGCATGTTTGCCGGATCGATCCCGAACGCCGCGACGGCTTCCGCGTTCGTCGACACAGCGACGAAGTGGTGGGCGACGGCGTCCTCTCCCGCTCCGAGTCCCGAGAGCAGCCAGGCCTTCGCCGCGCGGGCGTTCACGAGCGTCTCGAGGGTCGTGAAGGTCTTCGAGCAGATGACGAACAGCGTCTCCGCGGGATCGAGATCGTGGGTCTTCGTCCAGAGGTCGACCGGGTCGATGTTCGAGACGAACCGGAACGTCATCCGTTCGTCCGCGTAGTCGCGCAACGCTTCGTAGGCCATCGCGGGCCCGAGGTCCGAACCGCCGATCCCGATGTTCACGACACATCGGATGGGCCGACCCGTCGAGCCGGCCCAGGCGCCAGTCCGGATCCGGTCTGCGACCGACCCCATCGTCTCAAGCACCCGGTGCACGTCCGAGACGACGTCCTGCCCATCGACCTCTAGACGGACGCCGGGCGGCATCCGCAGGGCGACGTGGAGCACCGCCCGATCCTCCGTCGTGTTGATGTGCTCGCCGGAAAACATCGCGTCGCGCCAAGGCTCCACGCCGACGCGCGCGGCGAGCGCGACGAGCGTGTCAACGGTCTCCTGCGTGAGCCGGTGCTTCGAGTAGTCGAGACAGAGCTCACCCGCTTCGACTGTCATCCGACGGCCGCGCTCGGGATCGTCGGCGAAGAAGCGGCGCAGATGGGTATCTCGGTCCCGGCCGCGCTGCTCGGCGAGCCTCTTCCATTCCGGCGTTCCCATCGCGTCCACCGCTTTGATCACGGTTGAATCTCCGCGTGGCCGCCGAAGGCGTTTCGCTGCGCGGAAAGCAACCTGTCGGCGAATGACGACGCGCCCTGGGATCCGAAGCGCGCGTAGAGGGCCGCGGTGAGAAGTGTCGCCGGCACTCCCTCTTCGATCGCCGCGAGGCTCGTCCACCGTCCCTCGCCGGAATCGGACACCCGTCCTGTGAACTGCCCGAGATCCGGCTCCGCCAGCAGCGCCTCGGCCGTGAGGTCGAGCAGCCACGACGCGATCACGCTGCCGCGCCGCCAGACCTCCGCGATGTCGGCAAGGTCGAGCGAATACCGGTAGTACTTCGGGTCCCGAAGCGGAGCCGTCTCGGCGTCGGCCGCCCTCGTGGCGTCGCCCGCGTCGGCGTGCCCCAGGATGTTGAGTCCCTCCGCGTAGGCGGCCATCAACGCGTATTCGATGCCGTTGTGGACCATCTTCACGAAGTGGCCGGCACCACTCGGACCACAGTGGAGCCAACCCTGTTCGACCGGGGGCGGATCACCCGTCCGGCCTGGCGTGCGCGCCGCCGTCTCGACCCCCGGAGCGAGCGCGGAGAAGATCGGCGCGAAGCGCCCGATGACGTCCATTTCGCCGCCGATCATCAGGCAGTAACCACGCTCGAGTCCCCAGATCCCCCCGCTCGTGCCGACGTCGAGGTAGTGCACGCCCGCGGCGGCGAGCTTCTCGGCGCGGTCAATGTCGTCCCGATAGTAAGAGTTCCCGCCGTCGATCAGCGTGTCACCGGACTCGACGAGCCCGCCCAGCACCTCCACCGTCTGGCCGGTCACGGCTGCGGGGACCATCATCCAGATCCCACGGGGCGCAGAGAGCTTCGCGACGAGTTCCTCCAGCGAGGACGCGGCGACCACCCCGTCCCCCGCGAGAGCTGCCGCGGCGGAGGCGTCGACGTCGTACGCGACGCACTCGTGACCGGACCTCGCGAGACGACGGACCAGGTTCGCACCCATTCTCCCCAGACCGACCATGCCCAGCTGCATGATGCGCCTCCTACGGTGCCGGACCACGTCGCACCACCGTGCGATCTCCTCGCCAAGCTAGCGAGCTGCGGCGATCGCCGGAATCAGTCGCGCGCGGCGTGCGCCCCCGGCAGGATTCGAACCTGCGACCAACTGCTTAGAAGGCAGCTGCTCTGTCCGGCTGAGCTACGGGGGCTCAAGCCCCACCCGCGACCGACCGGCGCATTGCCGTCACGGTCGACTCCTGTATACCCTGCCACCGTTCGCCAGAAGGAGGTGGGACCATGCCGCCACGGCTCCAGATCGGAATCGACTCCACGGACCCCGAGGCTCTGGCGCCGTTCTGGGCGAGCGCGCTCGGTTACCGGGTCGGTGATCTCGACCGCGCCGGGGTCTACCTCGACCTCGTCCCGCCGGACCCGTCCTCGCCGATCGTCTATCTCCAGCGGGTGCCCGAACCCAAACGGGTGAAGAACCGCGTGCATCTCGATCTCTATGCCCGCGATCCGCAGGAGACCATCGACGCCCTCATCACCCTCGGAGCAACAAGGCTCGGCAACCCCATGTCCGGATCCGAGGGCGGCTGGTGGCAGGTGATGAGCGATCCCGAGGGCAACGAATTCTGCGTCTGCCGCGAGGGATAGCTCGGCGTTCTGGCGGGCACCCTTCGCTGCAGATTCGACGAGCCGTGTGCCATGCTGTTTGCGACGCGCTGAGGCAATCTCGGCACGCCGATGGTGGCCGTAGCTCAGTTGGTTAGAGCGCCAGGTTGTGGCCCTGGAGGTCGGGGGTTCAAGTCCCCTCGGTCACCCCAATTGTTCGCCTGCGTTCTCCGATCGAGCCCGCGGGACCCGTTATCATGCAGCACACGCGCCTCTAGCTCAATCTGGTAGAGCAACGGACTCTTAATCCGCAGGTTGAGGGTTCGAGTCCCTCGGGGCGCACCCCTGTGATGTAAAACCACGGCTGATCTGCGACGGTTCGATAACGCCTGATCTGTGACGCTGTAACGGGTGATCCGTTACGCGATAACGGCTGATGCTTGACATCGATGTCTCACATCAGCCGTTACTGATCTGCGACGTGTCAGCCGTTACTGCACAGGCGCGCCCCGTCGTTGTGTTGTCACGCCTGATGTCGAACAAATCGATAACGCCTGACGCGGAACGCAGTAACGGCTGACCATTGACACCTCAGCCCCACCGGCCTCGGCTCTTGAGCACGAGGAGGTGGCCCGGGTGCTTATGGAGCTCAGCAAAGTGGAACAGCGTTATGACGCCGCCGTGGCGATCATCCGGGATGGGTTCAGCGTCACGGAAGTGGCCGAGAAGTTCGGGGTCAGTCGCCAGAGCCTCTACAGGTGGATGGCCCGTTAGGGGCTGCTGCCATTGGCCATGCCGTCTCAGGCTGATTGACTACCGAGAAGTCGCCCATCGGCCGACCGCATCGTATTTGACCCGCCCTGCAAGCTGAACGGGACGCCGACCGACGAGGTGGACGAACGCTACGGCGTGCACGTCGTCTCGAGCTGGGAAGACCGTATGCGCATTACCGACGACGGTATCGTCGAGTGCTGCAGAGTCACCCGTCATGACTTGCTCGTCGGGCGCAAAAGGTTCTTTACCCGAAGGAACTAGCGTCGTCACCGGCACGGATCGGGACGCGACGGGGATTGGGGAGCAGGGACGAACGGTGGCCGAGGCATCGGTGGTCGAAGCATCTGAGCGCAGGGAAGCGCCCGACGATTTGGTCGAGCCGACCGGCAAGTTCCGCGTCTACCTCGGGGCGGTGGCCGGAGTCGGCAAGACCTGGGCGATGCTCGATGAGGGTTGGCGCCGTTACAAGCGCGGCGCCGACGTCGTGATCGGCTTCGTCGAGACACACGGCCGGCAGCTCACCGCCCAACAGATACGCGACCTGCCCATCGTTCCGCGCAAGTCCGTGGAGTACCGGGGCACGCGCTTCGAGGAGATGGACCTCGAGGCGGTGCTCGCCCGCAAGGCCGGGCTGACGCTCATCGACGAACTCGCCCACACCAACGTGCCGGGCTCGGGGCCCCACGCCAAGCGGTGGGAGGACGTGTTGGAGATCCTGGAAGCGGGAATCAGCGTCGTCAGCACGGTCAACATCCAACACCTCGAAAGCGTCGCGGACGCCGTCCAGCAGATCACCGGCGTAGCCGTGCGCGAGCGCGTGCCCGACTGGGTCGTGCGAAAGGCCGACCAGCTGGAGCTGATCGACTCGTCGCCCGAGCAGCTGCGCAGGCGCATGCTGCACGGCCACGTCTATCCCCCCGAGAAGATCCCCCAGGCCCTCAACAGCTTCTTCCGTCACCAGAACCTGTCGGCACTACGCGAACTCGCGCTGAGGTTCGTGGCGGACGAGACCGAGGAGGAGCTGCTGGCGTACCTCGTCGCCCTGCATCCGGACATTGTCTGGGACACCACGGAGCGCATCATGGTGGCGGTGACGGGTTCGCCGGGGACCGACAGGGTGCTGCGGCGCGCGGCGCGCATCGCGACCCGTGTGCACGCCGACCTGCAGGTGGTTCACGTCGTCGCGGACGACAGCTCGCGGTCGGCGTCCAAAGAGGCGCTCGCGTCCGTCAAGCACCTGACGGAGGACCTCGGCGCGAGCTGGCACGAGATCGTCGCGGACGACCCCGCCACTGCCCTGGTGCAGTTCGCGAAGGACCACCAGATCACCCAGATCGTGCTCGGCGCCCAAGCCCGGTCGAGATGGGAGCAGGTCGTGAGCGGGACGTCGGTCGTGCGACGGGTGCTGCGCTTCGCCCGCCAGGCTGGCGTCGACGTGCACGTCATCGCCCGCTATGGCGCCGAGGCGCCCCCCAGCGCGGCGAGCGCCCCCGAGGACGGTTAGCGAGCGGCGCGAACAGGCGTCGCCCTGGCGAGACTCCCGCGGCCCGGTAGGGGGCGACTGGCTTGCGGGAGAGCCCTTATCTGAACGCTCCCGAAGCAGCACCCATGCGGCTCCCCGTGACGTCGGCGACCGCCACCGGTTACCGACCGCTACGCGACGCTGACCGAATCGTCGAGGTAGACGTCCTGGATGGCCCGTATGATCCCGACCCCCTCGGCCAAGGGGCGCTGGAAGGCCTTGCGTCCCACGATGAGGCCCATGCCACCGGCCCGCTTGTTTATGACAGCTGTCCGCACGGCCTGGGCGAGATCGCCAGTGCCTTTTGACTCCCCGCCGGAGTTGATGAGCCCGACGCGCCCCGAATAGCAGTTCACGACCTGCCATCTCGTTAGGTCGATCGGGTGATCGCTTGTCAACCGCTCGTAGACGAGCGGGTCAGTGCGGCCGAAGTTCAAGGCGGTGTAGCCGCCGTTGTTCTCGGGCAGCTTTTGCTTGACGATGTCGGCCTCGATGGTTACCCCGAGGTGGTTGGCCTGCCCAGTGAGATCAGCCGCCACGTGGTAGTCGGCCTCCTTGGTCTTAAAGGCCGGGTTTCGCAGGTAGCACCAAAGGATCGTGAAAAGCCCGTAGCGGTGTGCCTCGGCAAACAGCTCGGTCACCTCACGCAACTGGCGCGAGCTCTCCTCCGAGCCGAAGTAGATCGTGGCCCCCACGCCAAGTGCCCCGAGGTCGACAGCCTGGCGGACAGACGCGAAGGGCACCTGGTCGCCGCGGTTGGGATAGGTCAGCAGCTCGCTGTGGTTGAGCTTCAAGATGAGCGGGATCTTGTGGGCATAGCGCCTCGCGATCATGCCGAGCACCCCGAGGGTGGTGGCAAAGCCGCTGCATTCGGCGGCAACGGCCAGCTCGGCGAGCTTCATGGGGTCGAAATAGGCCGGGTTCTTGGCAAAGCTCGCCGCTCCCGAGTGCTCGATGCCCTGGTCGACCGGGAGCATGGAGAGATAGCCCGTGCCAGAGAGGCGACCGTGGCTAAAGAGCTGCTGCAGGTTGCGCAGGACCGCGATCGGCCGGTCGCTTGCGAGAAGGACCCGGTCAATGTAGTCGGGGCCGGGCAGACTGAGCTGTCCGCGTTCGATCGTCTTGCACTCGTGGTTGAGGAGGAAGTCCGCCTCGTCCCCGAGCACCTCGCGGATGTCGATCCCCACGGTATTTCTCCTTCTATCGGCGCACTCAGCCAAGCGACTGCTGGAGCGGACGGTGCGGATGCGAACGCTCCACGGACCTCACCATCTAGGTTCGCGCACGGCCTGCGGGCTTTCCAACCGGATCGCATCGCCTAGGGGCGACAGTCTGTCTACACCCCCTTCAGACGCCCGAAAGAATTCGACCTCATTCCAGCCGATCCGGTCCACTTCGATCCCGGAGAGCCGACGCCGCCGCTTCGGATGGGCGCATTTACCAAATGCGCCTGGTCGTCACCTCCGCTCTGTCGCCTCACGCCGGGGACAGAGCACCTCTCGGCTCCTCCCACCGGGCGACCGCGCCGCGAGCACGACGGACTCAGTCGAAGAACGCCTGCGCGACGGCGTACCACTCTGGTGTCACCGTCTTCAGTTCCGCCGTCGCCTCGTCCAGCGATACGACGACAATGTCATCGCCACGCAGCGCCACCATCTGACCGAAGACGCCGTTGTGCGCGAGCTCTGCCGCTTTCAGGCCGAAACGCGTCGCGAGGACGCGGTCGCGCGGCGTGGGGGTACCTCCACGCTGGATGTGGCCCAGCACGACCACTCGCGCCTCGATCCCCGTACGCCGCTCGATCTCCCGCGCCAGCTCTTCGCCTACACCGCCGAGGAGGACATGGCCGAAATGGTCGGTCGTGGGCGCATCGTGACCCACCAGCTGACTCTCGCCGCTCTCGTATGAGAGCTCGTAGCCTTCGCTGACGACGACCATCGAGAAGGTCCTGCCACGCGCGTGACCTCGGCGCAACTCTTCGCAGACTGCCTCGACGGTCATCCGCTGTTCGGGGATCAGAACCAGGTTGGCGCCGCTTGCAATGCCGCTCATCAGCGCGATCCAACCGGCGTGGCGGCCCATCACCTCGACAACCATGACTCGGCGGCGTGACTCCGCTGAGGTGCGTAAACGGTCTATCGCTTCGGTCGCGGTGAACAGCGCCGTGTCGAAGCCGAAGGTGTAGTCGGTGCCGGAGAGGTCGTTGTCAATCGTCTTCGGCACGCCGACGACTGGGAACTCGTGCTCACGGTAGAGTCTGGCGGCCACACCGAGCGTGTCCTCGCCGCCAATGGCGATGAGCGCGTCCAGCTCGTGCTCGCGTGCATTCTGAAGCAACTTCTCCACGCCGCCCTCGATCTTGTAAGGGTTTGTACGGCTCGTGCGGACGATCGTGCCCCCGCTCTGGAGAATCTCGGAGACCTGGGCCCGACCGAGGTCACAAAAGAGCCCGTCAACGAGCCCACGCCAGCCCTTCAGCACGCCGAGGCATTCCCAACCGGCGACGTCCGAGGCTCGTACGACCGCACGGATGACCGCGTTCAGGCCGGGACAGTCGCCGCCGCCCGTCAGGATCCCGACCCTCTTCGCCATCGTGCCCTCCTCAGATCGTGGTTCTCGGCGGCTCGCCTCTGCGACGGCAGCCAAGCCGAGATCGTCGACGGCTCCGCCAGGCGCAACTGACAAGAGTAGTTACCTGTTTCGAGGGCATGGCGAGGCGGCTGGCCCAGTGCCCGCACGCCGAAGATGGGGAGGTGCTGGGGTTTCGCTAGGAGAGCGATCTTTTGCCTTCCGTCGCACCTAGAGTTGGCTCGAGCCGACGATGATCGGTGCCTGGTGATTCATCGACCAGGTCAGTCCTCGAGGTGCGAAGGTCGACCTGTCGGCAGGAGGAGAGAGATGGGCTTTGTGACCCCGGCCCAGCGCTACGACGTGATCAGCGTCGGTGACGTGGCGACCGACCTGTTCATCCGGCTGCCCGACGGCCCGGTGCAAAGGCGCGTCGATGAGCGGGGGACATGGCTTGAGTTCCCGCTCGGCGCCAAGATTCCCTATGAGAAGGCGACGACCGTCGAGGCCGGCGGGAGCGCCGCCAACGCGGCCGTGGCCTTAGCGCGCCTTGGCCTCCGGGTCGCGCTGGCGAGTTTCCTCGCCCATGACGAGCTCGGGCGCGACCTGCTCTCAGCGTTGCACACCGAGTACATCGACACGCGCCTCGTCCACATCGACTCGCCCGCCCATACGAACCGCAACTTCGTGCTGTCGTTTCACGGGGAACGGACGCTTCTCGTTCGGCACGAGCAGTTCGACTACCACTGGCCGCACCTGCGGCCGAGCGAGGTGCCGAGCTGGCTCTACCTCACCTCACTTGGGTTGTCCGCGCTCGACTACCAGGAGAAGATCGCCGACTGGCTCGACGAGAACCCCGCCGTCCGGGTGATGTTCCAACCCGGCACGTTCCAGGTCGAAGAGGGGGTCGAGCGGCTCGCGCGCCTGTACGAACACGCGGAGGTCCTCGTCTGCAGCCGCGCCCAGGCCGCCGCGATGACGGACGGGCGCTTCGATGATCCCGCCGAGCTGCTCGATCCGTTGTTGAAACTCGGCCCCCGTCAGGTGGTCGTTCTGGACGAGACGGGCGGCGCCGTCGCGGCCGACGGCGCAAAGCGCTATCTCGTCCCGCCATTTCCCGACTCGAGCGCACCGCTTGACCGCACCGGGGCGGAGGACGCCTTCGCGGCGACGTTGGCCGCGGCGCTCATCCGGGGCATGCCGTTCGCCGAGGCGCTGAGGTGGTCGCCGGTAAACTTCATGAGCGTCTCGCACGAACTCGGCTCGCAGGCCGGTCTCTTGCACGAGGAGGAGTTGCGCGCCCACCTCGACGAGGTGGGTGACGCTTACGCGGTGCGTCCCGGCTGAGAGCCCAGCCAACGCCCCGGGCGCGGGACTCGAGGCGGGCCTCGCCGGGCGGGCCGAGGACCGGAACGTCGAGCTCACGATGTCGATGCCCTTCGCGATCTAAGACCGCGCTGCGACGCCCGCGAACCTCACCGCACGTAACCGTCGGGCCCGACGAAGGCCTCGACCCCCGTGGCACCGCCGACGACGAGCAGCCCCTCGCCGGCACTCGGCGCGGCGAAGTGCTCGGTCGGGAGCGCCGTCACGGTCACGTCCGGCGAGCCCGTCCGGGGATTCAGGCCGACGAGCTCGCCGTTGCCCACGCTCCAGACGTAACCGCCCGCCACGGTCGGCGAGCCCGAGACCCCCGCCGGGGCCTGCCAGGCGACGGAGAGCGCGTCGCCCCGGACGAGCAGCGCCGTCATGCTCGTATCTGGACAGGCGAGGTAGACGTAATCGCCTGCCGCGGCGTTCCCGCCGCGCGAGTTGCAAACCGCCGCCGACGCGACCTGTCCCCCGTACCCGCCGAGTCTGTTCCCGTCGAGCAGGTAGGCGGTGCCGGACTTGCCGACGATGAGGACGCGCCCACCGGACAGGATGACCGGCGCGGTCGAACCGAGGTCGAGGTCGGTCTCGTTGTCGAGCGCCCACGTGGTCGGCGCGAAGTGGTCCACGAGCTTCAGCGCCGGCGAGAGCCCGAGGACGCTGTCGCCCTCGTCGTACGTCGTCGTCGACGCCCCGTTGCCCGTCGCGGCGAGGATCTCGCCGGACGGCTTCACGCTGACGCCGGCGGGTGCCCAGATCGCGCCGCCCTTGGCCGTCGGTACCCCGTAGACGAGGGTCGGTCCCGCACCGCTCTCCGGCACGGCCATCAAGTAGCCGCGGTAGGAACTGCAGTCCCCGTCGTTCCCCCCGAAGCCGACGAGGACCCGCCCCGCGTCGAGCGCCAGCCCGGTCCGCTGGAGCTGCGCGGTCGCGGTCCAACCCGGTCGGTCGAGGTCCCGTGAGAAGAGCACCCGGCCGGTCGCCGAGGCGAGGGCGACGAGCTCGTGGTGGACCGCACCGCCGATCGCGACTTCCTCCGAGGCGTACAGCGCGCCCGAACCCGGATCGATCACCATCGTCGAGGTGATCCCGACGGTCGGGTCGATGTCGCCGCAGGGCAGGACGCCCGCCAACACCGGCTCGCCGACCCGGCGCGACCAGACGACGCGGCCGGTACGGGCGTCGAGCGCCTCGATGACATCGGACTCGGTGCCGACGTAGACACGCCCGTCGTAGATGAGCGGCTCGCCGTAGACCTCGCCGTCGATCGCCTCGTCGCGCCACAGGAGCCGCAGCGGCCGCAGGCTCGGACCGAGCGGTTGCTCCGCGGTGCGCCGGAAGTTCCCGCCGTACGTCGTCCACTGGCCAGCGGACACGCCGGCCGGCGTCGATCCCCCCGCGACGACGACGCCCACGAGCGGCCCGAGCGCGATCACCAACACGACGATGACTGGAGATAATCGCCAGCCCCGCCGACCCGCCTTCGGGCCGGGCCGATCCCTCATGCTGGCGACCCTACCCTCGGCGGCAGCGGCGCAGCCGCTTCGCGTGACGGCATCTTCGGACAAAATGGACTTGTGCTCGGGCTACGCGACCTCGCCGCCGCCGCCGCCGTCCTCGTGACCGGAGTCTGGGTGACGTCAGTCCTCGTTCGAAGACGACGCTTCGCGATCTCGATGCGCGCCGCTCTTGCGGACCCCGATGTGGCGACGCGCATCGCCGCCATCCAGATCCTCGACCGCCTCGACGCCGAGCGATTCCTTGCGACGCTCCTGTGGCGCAGCCGAGTCGAGAAGGATCCGACGGTGCGCGAAGCACTGACGCGCCTCATCGGTGCCGAGGACGACGCGCTCCTCTCCGTCGGTGCCGACTTCCGGGAACGCCGGCGCGCGGCGCGCCTTCACATCCGAGCCCAGCAGCACCCGCCGACCTAGCGCGACGCCGGTCGGACCCTGCGCCGATCGCCGCGCGCGGGGACGGCGGCCGGGGCCCGACCTCTCCGACGGGTCAGCCGCCCGATCAGTGAGCACTGCAGCGCCTCAGGGATGATGACGAACAGCGCGAGCAGCACGATCGTCGCCAGGGTGATGCCCGTCGACACGTATTCCACACGAGACAGCCGGTAGAAGATCGAGATGCGCGCCGGCGTACCGCCTGAGAAGGGCACGTACATCATCCCCGGGCCGGCCGGACACACCGGGTCGCGACCCCGTTGACGGTCGCGTGCCAATCGGGGTAGTCGTTCTCCTTGAACAGCACCCCGGTCGCGCTTCCGGCGCGCACGTCGACCTCGACGGCCTCCGCGCCTTCGAATCGCGCGCGGTAACTCGGCGGGGCTGGCGCGGCGGGTCGCGTATGCGACCCCTCGATCAGACCCTGGAGCAAGGCCGCCTCCGTGGCATTGGTGGGCGACGCCGCGTGCAACGGCAGATTCATGCCACTCATCACGACCGTTCCGGCACCGTCTCGCGCCTGCACGATGAGATGCACGCGATCTGGAAGACGACGAGCACGCCGATGACGGGATGCGATCCCATCGCCACGCCGAGAAGTAACGCGATCACGACGGCGTGGACGCGCGTCGGTCTGCGCGCGTCCAGTGCGGCCACGAATAGCGCGAGGTCGCCGAAAGCCATCGCGCACAGTCGCGGGTCGCTCCTTGCCTGAATGGAGGCCGACCACAACGCCGGCGCGGCCAGAAGAACGACTGTGGTCGCGACAGCGATCAGACGATTCCACCCGAGGACCCTCACGAACCCGTACAAGGCGACGACAGAGACCATGTACATGATCCCTGTCGCGACGTCCGTCACCTGCGTGATGCTCGCACCGCTCGCCGCGACGCCGGTTGAAACGAACAGCGAACAGAACGGCGGATATGACCCCGGGTAGGCGGGAAACCCTCCCTACTACGCGTAGTTCCAGAAGAAATACGGGAAGTTGTGGAGGATGAGCCGAATCGTGATGAGGTGGCTGTACGCGTCGTAGCCCTTGGGGAACCCGGTGAACGCACCCGAACGCGTGCCGACGATCCACGTCGCGTGCACGAGACCGGCCATGACCAAAAGATCCGTCATCAGACCCGCCGCGGATAAGACCGGAGCACGATTCGATTCGCTTCGTTCCCCGGCTTTCTCTCCAGAGGTGGTCCTCCGGCGGCGGCGCCGCGTCGCGCGCCGGTCAGGCGGCCGCGTCCTCCGGCGCGTAGGTGAAGGCCCAAAGGCGCAACGCCAACCAATCAGGCGCCTGGGAACGCGACCAGCGGCAGGTCTTGACGTGCTCGGCGAGGACGCGAAGCACCGCAGGATCCCGCTCGACGTCTCGGTGAGCGAGCAGCGTCCCGGCGTGCCGGCTCGGGTCCCCGACCGACTGGATCGCGTAACGCCGGACCCCGGCCGAATCCGATGCGAGAAGCCTCACGA